>Ga0257112_10000801_pt1 | contig 12342 bp, 15 predicted proteins | sample LP_taG_5_FD_191565 | JGI IMG/M metagenome (GOLD analysis project Ga0257112, IMG submission 191565) | Marine microbial communities from Northeast Subartic Pacific Ocean, Canada - LP_J_2015_P26_1000m | ecosystem: Environmental > Aquatic > Marine > Oceanic | place: Canada: Northeast Subartic...
AAACCTCTTTATATTTTTTCCCATACCTCTATCTTCATGTAATCCATATGCTGAATATGGCTTTCTTTCTTGTAATACAAACCCCACTATCTCTGTTTCAAAACTATCCAATATTTCTTTAAAATATGGTGTATAACCTAACACTCCCCGATATGGTGCATTTTCATACCAATCCTTATGAGATTCTGATATTTCATCAATACTTGGTAATGATATCTTATGGCCATGGCCTCCATCATCATATTTAAATCGTTCTTCTACAAACTTTCTATCTATTTGTAGTTTTTCTATATCATATATTTTATTTTGTCTTTTCATTTAAAAGTATCACCATGCACCCAAGTTAATAATGAATATCTGACACCAGATGTAACAGATTTAATTCTATGTATAAGTAACGGATTAAATATAATAACCGTACCTTTAGTTTTAGGTGCACAAGGATAATCAGTTTCTCCATCTTGTGGTAAACAAAATTCTAACTCTCCACCAGTATAACTATCTTCATTTGAAAGTTGAATAATCATAGACAACTTTCGAGTAGATTCACTCCCATTACCAAAATCTGGATGCCAACTATAAAAACTATTAGATGTGTATTTTAAAATCTTTGGTGTTTCAATTTCATCTAATTCTAATTTGTATTTCCAAATTTGTTGGTTTGCTATATTAAATAGTTTTATAACTTTATCATTTACAAATTTTAAATCAATTTTTAATTCTTCTACATTTCTAATATTTTCACGAACTTCTCCAACACTTTCACCAGATTCTTCATATTCTTTTACCAGTTCAGATTTATTCCATTTTTCACCACAATAATCCAAAATTTTATTACATTCATTTTCGGTAAAACTATTTAATTTATAAACATACCACTTAAAACTTTTATTTTGAATCATATTTAATATTTTCCAGTCATTGCGGTTCTTGGTATATTTATTTTATATTTATCCGCATTAAATGAATCAAAATATAAATCTTTAACAACTTTATTATTAGAATAATCGTTATCAAAATTGCCTTTTATTTCAAATCTTTCATTCACTTTCAAATCTTCTACACCTTCAATATTTAAATATTCTTTATCACTCTCACCTATATCAATTTTTAAATCTATATTTAATACAAAATCTGAATTGGATTTAGTTTTAAAATAAACATGAATATAAAATAGAGTATCAATTAAATTAAATGTTTCAAAGTTATCATTTACATCAAATTCTAAAGATATATTCTTTTTAAAAGTATGTAACAAAAATAAGAATGCCTTTACATTTTCAATTAAAGAGTCTATTAAAATATCTTTAAATTTATTCTTTTTACTTGACATTAAAAATGAACTTTCAAAAACAGAATCATTTAGAACTTTAGTCTTACCACCACCATCACTAAAATTAATTACATTTTTTGATTTTGATACAACTGGAAATCTTTCCATTTGATTAATTTTAAAAATATCCAAAAACAAATCTGTTAAATGGGCTCTCAAATGTCTACTAAAAATATTATTTTTATAATCATTACTTATCCAATTTTTAAGTAAACTTTCATTTTTTGAAATATCAAAAACATCTCTATATAAATCAAGTGGTGTACCATCTAAAACATCTGTACCTTTCATTAGATTAATTCTACCAGCTTTCCAATCATATTTAAAACAATCTTTAATATCATATAAAAATTTTAAACCTACTAAAAAATCCATAGTAGTTTCTTTTGGATATCCAGGTATCCAATTTGCATCAAATTTTATATGATTATCAGAACACGCCTTCAAAGTACTTCTAACTAAATCAGGTGTTTGATTTTTTTCCATCAGAGATAATATTTTAGAAACTCCACTTTCTACTCCAATATTTAAATAATATAATCCAGATTTTTTTGCCTTTTTAAGTAATTCATAATTCATTTTTTTATGTGTTCTAAAGTATCCACCCCAATTAACTTTTGGCATTTCTTTCTCTTTAATTTTTTTATTCATAATATCTACGAACTTTTCAAAATTACTTATTGAACCATTTATCAATGAATCCGTAAACCAAAAGCTTTCAACTCCATACTTTTTATTTAATTCTATTATATCTTCAACTATATTTTTAGGACTTTTATATCTGTATAACCTTGTTTCACTACAAAAACTACATTTAAAAGTACAACCTCTCGAACCATGAATTGGTAATGTTAAATTTTTTATATAACCACCCAAAGTATTCTGCCATCCTGTCTCATTATATCCTACTTTTTCATATTCCTTTAATATTTCACCATTCCAAGTTGGTGAATTTAAATCATTTAAATTTATTTGTTGTAGATTTCCATTATAAACTGGTGTTCTACCACTTCTACCTTTACTTAAAGCTGTCGCAAATGATGGTCTCAACTTATCCCATCTCCAAACTCCTTTTGTATTCTCATAATTTCCATGTTCCAATAAATCAGTAGCTAACTCCACAATAGTTTTTTCACCTTCATTTGTTCCACAACCAACATCCACAAACTCTCTATATTTATTTCTCTCTACCAAACCACCACTTTCAGTATATTGACAAAATGGACCACCGTACCATATATGTATACTGGGATTGATTTGTCTTAAATAACGAGCGAGATAATCTGTTGTAGAAATATTTGATGTATAAGTAGTAAAACTAACTACATCATATTTAGAAAGTTCTTGTATTAATTTATACCAATATTCTTTAAAAAATGGTAAAATTTCATCCCAAAAAAGTTTTTTTGTAGTCCAAGGATCATCCTGAATCCATTTATTAAAATAACCAATACGATTCTTTCTTAAATACATTGAACTCATTATGTTAATATCATATTGAATTGGATTAAATCCTGCCTCCGTTAAGGCTGTATTTAAACTACCTAATGCAAATGAAGGTGTTGATATAGACCATTGTGGACATATACATAAAGCTATTTTTAAATCGTCATATGCATTATACAAAAGTATCTCCAACGGCCCAAGTAACCAAAGAATATCTATGTCCATTTGTAATGGGTTTTACTTCATGTCCATAAAATGATGGAAGTATTAAAATTCTACCCTCTTTACCTTCAATATGTGTTCCATCAAAAAACTTAAATTCTCCACCTTGATAATCCTCTCCCTCATTACTTAAAAATGCAACTATAGTTAACTTAACTACTGTAAAAGGATCAATAGGATGAAAATCTGAATGTGGTGTGTACCAATCATCCCCATCATATCTATGACCCATAAGTTTATTTTTATATATACCTGAGATATTATATTTGTAAACTGTAGTGTTAGCTATTTCAATCAAACTCCAAACTTTATCTAAATATTTTTGTTCTACAATATCCGCTATGTTTAACTTACAAATCTCATCTTCCACCACTGGTTGTTCATCAATAATAGAATACGAACCTACCTTTGGTTTTGCATTATTATCAATGTATTCTCGTAATTTATTACATTCATCTTTAGTAAAAAAATTATCTCTTGTTAACCACCATCTAAATGATGGATTTCTTTTAAGTTTATCTATATCTACTGGTTTATACAAAAGTATCTCCTGAAATAAATTCTTGTAATGAATATCTAACACCACTTGTAACTGGAGTTACTCGATGGAAAAATATTGGTGGAAATACAAGTAAAGTTCCTTTTTCTTTTACCATTTCATAAAATTCTAATGTCTTTGGATCTTGGATTGCTAGTTGAATTGAACCACCTTTATAATCTTTAGGCTCACTTAACTGTATTATTGTAACTAATTTTCTTGTAGAAGATATACCCGAATTAAAATCTGAATGCCATGAGTAAAAATCTCCTGGGGTATATTCAATTAACTTAATATTGTTTTCAACTTCTTGTATATTTAAATTCCAAGATAATTGATTACAAACTTTTGCAGCAATGTAAAGTTTCTGTTGTAAATCACTATAATCACCTACAACATAATCTCTCATAGCCTTATGTAAATACCACTCTGTAACATTTCTAAAATCAATATTGTGGTCATCTCCAAAGTGGTCATCTAAACAACCAACTTCACCGTTTTCAGTATTCTTTATTCTTTCAACCAACTCATCACACTCATCATTTGTGAGAAAATTTGGTTTACTCATATACCACTGCCAATTATTATTCTGTTTCATCTAATGAAATATAACCATTTTTAATCTTTTTATTTATTATGAACTAAATATCCCTCAGCATAATAGTTATGTGTTCCATCTACTTCAAAATTATATACTGTAGTTTGGTCATCACTTAATTCAATTGTCTCAATCGTATGTTCTAATCCATCCACATGAAGTATTTTATCACCGATTGATAAATCACCAGCTTCTACCCATTTACCGTCAGTATAAAATGGATGAACAGAAGTAGTTTTAATACTTCCATTTAAAATCATATAATATCTATCATCATGTACATATGTTTTTGTTACTTTAGAATCAACAATTGAGCTTGTTCCTACATCAAATGATTTTACAATATCACCAATTTCTACATCTTCAATAGATTTTACTCCTTCATACATTTGAATTTGAGTTCCACCAACGAAACATGGTGGTAAATTATGAACAAGAATATCTGAACCAAAGTAGGTATCAATCTCTTCAACATCTAAGGAATAAAAAGTAGTTTTTTCACTCACTAATGATATACTATCTATATTAATTTCTTCTTCGGAACTATTTAAAAGTTTATTTCCAACTTCCACACGTTCTGGCTCTTTAAAAGCATACTCTGATCCAGATTTTATAAAAAGTGTTCCACCTTCACCAATTTTAAATTCATTATTAATAAAATAATGTTGATCTAATTCATCACTTCCAAATCCAGTTACAACTGAACTTGTAAGTTCAGCATTATCTATAGATGAAGTTGTCCAAGTCCACATATTACTTAATTGTGGTGGGCCGATTAAATCGTCTGGCATTCCTGGAATATTATAAGACTGTACAATATCACCAATTTGAATATCTTCAACATTTTTACTACTACCATCATGCATTCTAATTGGTGTTCCTTCTATAAAAGTATCAGGATTGTGTGCATAACTCATTGTATACTGATTATTTGCATCTGGTCCTACAGGAGTTTTTCTAAATGAATATGCTCGTAAATTTGCTGAACCTGAAGTTAAATATACAGATTGAGAAGGTGTGTGTAAAACACAACCTCTAACAACATCTACTTGTAATGAACCAGTAACGGCATCTGGAACAATATATTCTTCTACAACATATCCACTATTAGCATATGTTTCAAGTGTTCCCGAAGTAGCATCATTTAAATCGTAAAAATCATTACCCCGTCTAAGATCAGTATTTGGTTCTTTTACAACAACATCTGGTACTCCACTTCCATTACTAAAATCTACTGGTAAATCATCATACTTTCTTGGTTGATAACTATATAATCCAGAAGAACTTACATAATTATTAAAATCAAGTTTATCAGCCGAATATTGACACAAGGAACTTCCAAAATCAAAGGCTAATTTAAAAATAAAAACATCTGAATCAGAAGCTGAAATTTCTGGTATTGGACCCCATTCGGTATCAAATGCAGGATCTACTAATAACTTTTCATATGTAACACCATAAGATGTTAAACTCGAGCTCAAATGAGTTAAGAAACCATCTTCTGGTTTCGTTCCAACCGTAGTATTATCACAACAAACTACTACCTTAGAGTAACTTCCACTTAAAAACCCCTTTAAAGATTCTGTATCAAACCACGCAGTATCAATATTCCTCATTCTTAAAAAAGTGTTTATTTCTGCTAAATATAAAGAACCTTCAGAAGGCATAAAATCATACATTCCAAGAATTCCTTGATTTTGTTGACTTCCAGCCCAATGTACACTTTGAGTAAAGAGATTGGCAAGTTCTAAACTTTTATCTCTTAAAGATCCACTATATATTGTTGGGTCATAATTTGCCATAATAAACTTCTCCTATTTCATCAATTATAAATATCTTATTCATTAAATATTGGTTTAAAACCCATTTTAAAGCCTCCATCGTAATTTCCCCCCAACAGTTTCAAGTTCTTTACATATTTTCTGAATGGGTCTGTTCCAATCTTCTACTTCTATCCAAACTTTTTGAATGTTTTGTCCCTTACATTCATTCAACCCTGAATATACTAATTGTTTACCATATCCTTTATCCATCGCTTCTTTACAAACATACAAATTACAAAATTGTTTATTCGGTGTATCAAACCATGACCATCCAACATATGAATTACCTTCTCCCTCCAGTTCACTCTTGTGAACCCCTTTAAGTTTATTAGCTAAATGGTCCCGTGGTCCCGTAGATAGAACATGAAACCACCAACCATCTTCTAATCTTTTTTCTGCATCTTCAATTGAAAATCCTGCCCTCGAAAATAGAGGTAGTTCTTTCTGAAATTCATCTATTCCATCTTTAAGTTTTTGATAGTCTATAGACTTATACCCCCACCCAATCTTTTTCTCTGGCCAGTTCTCCCGTATATCTTCTTCATTTTTCAAAGTTCGGTCAATTTTTTTAACTTGTATTATTTCAGGTGTCCATATGGCGTTAGTATCCCAACTATGACCCACCCTAAGTTTTAATTTAACTGGTTTATAATTTGATAAGTTATAAGTAAATTTAATCATTTATCAAAACTCTCATGTAATATCCATCCAATTATCTTCTTTATATCCAATCTTTTTTAATCCTTTTTCTGCACGAATATTATCAGTAGTAGATAAAAGTTTTTTAAATCCTAAATTATATAACTTATTATTCCTAACCAATGATATTTTTTTAAATAAACCTGTTCCTCGTAATTTTGGGTTTAACCAAGTATTATAGACATATAAATTCTCTTTAGACTTAACTGATATCCAACTACAACTTATTGGTTTGTCATCTTTTAATACTAACCATAAAATTTCACCCTTATCAAATCTCTCAATTACATCATCAAATGACCATATATCATCCCAAGGATCGTCTCCCCCAGAAAATTCTTCGTGTATATCATAAAGTAATTCTTTAATAATCTTTTCATAACTACCAACTTCACTTAACAATAAACATTTTAAATCCGTATTAATATCAGATGGTCTTAACTTGCACGATAAAGGTTTTTTAATCATTTATCAAAACTCTCATGTAATATTAAATTTTCTATATCACTACAAAAAACTATAACTCTCATTCTTTCTTCAGATTCAAACCACGCTGGCCAATGAGGTCTATTTTTATAACATTCTTCCCAATCACTTTTTTTTATAAAATCTTCAAATAAAATATTATTTGCGGCCAAAGCATCTACTTTATTATATGGATCAAATGAATATCTTAAAATAAAAATATTATCAGGAACATCAAATTCGGGAATTGGAGTTGGATATTTATCTATTATATATTCATCATAATCTATATTATTATCTTTTAATATTTTTTTTAATTTTTCTGTCCATTCTGGAGATGGATTATCTGTATATGCAATATTTCTCAATCCCAACACGAAAGTAAAATTATTCTTCTTTAAAAATTCTGCAAAAACATCAAATTTAAAATTTTCACATTCTATTTTACTTAAATCAATATTAGTATTTATTTCAGTTAGATAACCATCCAACCAATCAAATGCAATAAAAGTTCCACATCTACTATTAGATTCTGTTAAAAAGTCATTTGATGTCCAATAATTTGATATATCTAATGGTATAGATTCTAACATTATTTCATTAAGTCTGGTCGTGAAAGTGCATCTTCTTTTGGTTTATTTATATCATCGCCTAATCCACTTCCTTCCAAAAATATCTTTGGAACTGTACCACAATTTCCACAACTATATACCTGAACTGGAATCATTGCTTCTTGACCTGTTGGTGATAAAATTGCAGAAAGTCTTTTAATCACATGGGCTGTAATAAAAAGATAATTTCCACAATCATCACATTTTACAGTGTCGGCCTGTTTTAAATCAACCTGAACTTCTGTTTGTGGTTGTTGTATTGGTTTTCTTTTAGCCATTTTGTATCTCCTTTAATGTAACTGTTGCAACACCATGTTTCTGAACTACGTGTGTTGTACATTTTTGTGCAAATTCTATTGCACTCTCTATATTATTTGTATCTAAATAACCACGAACTAATCCTGCTATAAAAGTATCTCCTGCCCCACTAACATCCTTAACAGGAACTTCTTTTACTAAAAAATCTTTCCCATTATATCTACAACCTTTACTACCTAATGTAACAATAAGTTTATCTTTAAATTCATCATCAGATAATAGTTCATGATTCTTCTTGTATTCTAATTCATTTATTTTAATAAAATCTGCATCCTTAATCCATTGACCAAGTTTCTTTTTAGTATCCACAAATACATTTTTATTGTATTTACAAATATGTTCTATATCACTTTCTTCTAAAAAACCTTTACAATAATCTGAAACAATAATTGCATCAATCTTATTTACAGTGCCAGTCAAACTATAAGATGTAAATTTATTATTCATTATACCTTGTAATTTTTTTATTTTTATTCTATCACAATAATCGTGTTCATCAACCCTTAATACCATTTGACCAGAACGATTTTCTACAAATCTTATTTTTGTAATAGTATTTTTATTTGTTATGGTATAAATGGTCATATCCAATGACTCAATATTATTTGCAACATTTTTTGCCATACCACCATTTGATTCTTCATGTGTTGGTTTAAAAACTGGGATTGGTGCTTCTGGACTTATTCTTTCTATGTCTCCATATATGAATACATCCTTACAACTATCTCCTATAACTAAGACATTCATTAAATACTCCTAACTCCATTTTTTTTGAAAAATAATAACTTTTTCCATCAATATTTTTAAAATCATACTTTTTCATATTTTTAAAAAACTTTTTATTAAAAATTTTAATTTGTTTTTCTGATGGTAATAAATTTTCACCATTATAAACTCCCTCTGATACCATATCTCTGAAATCTATAGAATAACATCCAAATTTAATTGCCAACTCAAAAATTTCATCTATTTCTTCTATATTCTCTTTAGTTACAATAACTACATATTTGAATTCGGGTTTTTTCTTGCCCAATTCTTTCTTTTTATTTTTTAAATAACTAAGATTATCAAAAAGTAACTCCCAATCTTTAGATTTCAACTTTCTTGTTTTACAATAAGTTTCTTCAGTACCGGCTGATATATTAATTTCAAATCTATCCACTCCCCACTTAACAAAATTATCTACATCTTTACGGTTAACCCTTGAAAAATTAGTAAATATTTTAAGGTTAAAACCTAAATCTTTAGTATATTTGATCATTTTCATAATATCTTTTATAATAAATGGTTCACCACCCCCACTTATAGAAATTATTTCACATCCACCAAGTTCTTCTAAATCTCTAATAATCGAAATATAAGTTTCTAAATCAAGTATTTGTTTTGTCCAATCTTTCCACCAATGCTCTTGTGCATTATTGTCTATCATATCATATGACCAGTTCCAACAAAAATTACATCGATGATTACAAGGATTTCCTACTTCAAACTGAAATTCCTTTGGTCCTATTTTTGGTAAATCTTCTGTGATTTCTTCACTCTCATTTAATAACTCTAAAGCTGCATAATGTGGACATTCAAAACAATCACCGTCCCACTTTTTATTTTGTCCTTCTAGATCATATTTTAATTTCTTTCGTAAATCATTGTATGTATCTGAATGCCAAAATTCTTTAAATCCACCGTCTACGTTATAATTACCTATTGATGGAGTTCCACAACAAACAAAATAATCCTTACTTACATTTATCTTTCCAAATCTATGACCTATTAAACATTGCGGCAATAGTGGTTTCATTCTTCTCTCCAAATATCCAAAGTAACACAATGAAAACTACCACCAAGTGTTCTCGAATGTCTAAGTTTCATTGGAATAACTTCTATATTGTGTTTATATAATTCTTTATGTAACTCCGTCTGGTTTTTATCACAAATTACTAAATTCTCATTTAAAGATAATAAATTTATACCAACCCAAACTGATGCATGATTAAACTCTCCATAATATCCAATGTCTACCATCTCTGGACACCAAATTTTATCCCAAGATTTTAATAACTCTGGCATATTATTTTCATTAATTCTATCGGGATTTAATAAACACAACCCTTCTCTCAATAACGCCATTGTAGAATCTAAATGAGAATAAGAATACATATTTTCTAATATATGAACTCTATATTCACTTCCAAGAAAATTCTGTAACCATTGGGCTCCTAATTTATTACCCGTATTTGATAATAAATATAAGATATCATTATTACATCGTAAAATATTTGCTGCATCAAAAACTGGTTCTATCTCTGTTAAAGTCAATTCATCTAAATTTTCTCTTTGATAACAATCATCAGTTAATCTTGGTTTTGGTGCAGATATCCATCTTGCACCCTTCTTCATATAATCAATAAACTCATCTCGAAACGAAAATGTTTCAAAGTATCTTGACCTCAGTGCCATAGGTGATTCAATTATAATATCGCCTATAACTGTAACACTATCTCTTGGACAATAATTGTAATACCCATCGGAAATCCATTCTCCATTCGAGTGTGTCTTAAAATTGTCTTGTGTTTCTGGTCTTTTAACTGTTACTCTAAATGATTTAAGTGTAGAAACTAATTCTTCTAAATCTTCTTTAGTTTCTTCTATAACTTGTTCTGGGTAATAACCCTCTTTAACATCATCAATATTATCTTTGTCGGCATAATTAATACAATGAAGGTCTTTACCTTTTATTGGATTATTTGCATTTTCTATATTGCCTACAAATACTTCTTTTAAGGTATCCCATTCATTACAACTTTTCACCATTCTTATATCTTCTCTTTAATTAATTCTGCAATTCTCTTGTGTCCTAATTCATTTGGATGTGTATCATTTCCTTCAAAATATATATTTTTCTCCATTTGTCCACGTGGTCCATCAGATTTTAAATTCCAAGATTCATAATCATCTTTTCCACCTAATAGTGTAGTCAAAGACTTTTTAATATCTAAAAAATTATCAGGATTAATCAAAGATTTAAATCCATGATCTATAATAAATTCACCACCATAATTATGCATGAATAAATATTTACAACCAATACTATCGAATGCTGATTGAATAGCATATGTAAATAAACTGGCATGATATCGAAACCAAACCACCGTTTTTTTACGTGCCCAAGATACATATTGTTTATTCCGAGTTCGCTCAGGACCTATATTCCAAGATATAAATCCTCCTTTGTATTCATCCATCCATCTAATATCTGGAGGAATAATAACCAATACAATATCATTTTTTAGAATATTTCTAATTTTAACTAATTTACTAACAGGAGAATCTTCATTCCTATTTCTAATATTATCAAATATCTGTGTTACTATTACTGGATATGAATTACCAGATACGGAAAAATTTATAAATTTTTCTCCTAAATCTCTTGCTAACCAATAACCAAATGGGTTTTCATTTATATTTAATTCAGCACCGACTCCCCAACTATCCCCAAAACAATAAATCATTAAACTATTTCATCTATAAGTCCAAGAGTTTTACAGGTTTCCGCATCCCAAAATAAATCATGTTTTAAAATCTCATCTATTTGTTCAGTAGGAACTTTTGTATAATCTCTATAAGTATTTTTAATCATATCCATCATCAAATCGAGATTCTGTTTCTCATCTTCGAGTTCAGAATACTTTCCCCAAAACTGAGAAGATAATTGATGAATTAACATATACGAATTTCTACTGATGAACCTTTTAGTTCCAACTACCGAAAGAAATGTGGCTGCACTTGCACAGTACCCATCTACATAAGTATGAACTGGAACTTTTGCTCTCAATATAGTATCCATAGATGAAATACCGGCAGTAATTGAACCACCACCTGAATTTATAAATATTTTAATTGGTGGTGGATCTATATCTAAATTATTTGATAGAGTTAAGCTTTTAGATTCTATCTCACCTATCTTTTTATTAAGTTCTACTGCACTTTCTCTGTTTACATTAGAATAAAAATAAATTTTATTCTCATGAACTGAGATGTGTTTTTCATCTGGTTTGGGGCTTTGTGCGGCCTTTTTCTTCTCTGGCCCCTTTTCACCCCAATATTTTTCATCTATCATTTTATGACTCCTAATAATTCTATTATCATAGCCATAGCATTGATTTCCTTATCAACTACCTGACTATCACTTAATTCATACTTTCCTAATACCAAAATACATTCGGCGATATGTCCCTTACCATAACTATCTACTTCATCATATAGTAGTCTAAATAAGTCTGCATAATCTT
>Ga0257112_10000808_pt1 | contig 12247 bp, 14 predicted proteins | sample LP_taG_5_FD_191565 | JGI IMG/M metagenome (GOLD analysis project Ga0257112, IMG submission 191565) | Marine microbial communities from Northeast Subartic Pacific Ocean, Canada - LP_J_2015_P26_1000m | ecosystem: Environmental > Aquatic > Marine > Oceanic | place: Canada: Northeast Subartic...
TGCTTTCAAAAAATGATTAAATATATTCAGCGCATCTAAATCCTGAAAAGAGCCACCTTTCATCCAGTCTGAAAAAGTTTCTATAACTTCCGCGGATAGAAATTGATGGTGTACCAAAGGAACCACCTCTTAACACTTTTTGATTTGCAAACCATTTGTCATTGTATTCAGAAAATCCTGTTTTAAATCCAGGATAACCAGAAAATTCCGTTGATGTCCATTCCCATACATCACCAATCATTTGGTGACATCCATAATGGCTCTTGCCATTGGGATATGCACCTACTTCTGAACAATTCCAAAGGTATGATTCTAACAGATTTGCATGTATAGGATCTGGAGATTCATTGCCCCACGGAAAAATTGTTTTTCTTTGGTTTTTTTCATCCCAACAAGCAGCTTTTTCCCATTCTGCTTCAGTTGGTAATCTTTTGCCTGCCCATTTGCAATATGCATCAGCTTCGTAATAACTAACATGGCAGACAGGTTCATTTGGGTTAACCTTTCGGTTTCCCAAAAAGTCACATGTCATCCATTGTCCATCGATCTTTTTCCAATACATTGGGGTCTTCCAGTTTTCATTTCGTATCTTGTCCCAGCCATCAGATAGCCAGTATTTGAAATCATCATAGCCACCATCCTCTACAAATTTCATGTATTGCTTGTTTGTTACTGGAAATGAGTCAATTTTGTAGTCGTCAAGATAGACTTTGTGTTCTGGTAACTCAATATCGTAACAAAACTGATCACCTGAATAACCCATCATATACAGACCGCCATTAATTTTGATGGAACTAGATTCTTGCTGTGATGGTGCAGGTAAGGAATTTCTTACCAGGGGTCTATATCTATCTGCTAATAGATGCTGTAAATCATAAACCAGAAGCTCTTGGTGTTGGCACTCGTGGTTTATTGCCATAAAAAAAAGTTGTTGTGTTTTTTCATCCAACAGTTCATTTTGTAAAATGTTAGTAGCCTTGTTAGTTATCATATGAAAATATTCAAAAATTTGATCAACTGTAGGTCTAGTTGCCAATCCTCTCTTATCCTTGTCATGCGGTTCGCCAAATTGATGATAATACGAATTAAGATATTCACTAAATTCCTGTGAATAAAACTCGTAGTTGCTAACGGTTTTGCTCATAACAACTTCAAGAAGCCAGCTAACATGTCCTAAATGCCACTTTGGTGGGCTCATAAAGGGGGCAGTCTGTACAATGAAATCATCTTTTTCGAGTGTTTGTACTAGGCTTAATGTTCTAGTCCTTGTTTCATTGAACTGCTTAAGAAGATTTGATTTTTGTTTTGAAACTGTTGCCATGTCAACTCATTTTTGTCATGTTCATATTATATTTTTGGCTAGGAGTTGTAGCAACTACATTTTTTAGTTTTATGTTTAATACACCCAACAAATCGATGGTCTTGACAGCCACAAATGATGCATTTTTTCCTAGTTTCACTCATTTTGTCTTATGGCTTACAACTAGTAATCTCGTATAACCTATCCAGAATTTCTTTGATTTCCTCCTCGCTTTCAGCCGCTTCAGCCTGATGTTTCAAATTTGTAACAAAACTTGTTGCAAAGGAATTAAGAGATATGTCACCTAAGGTTTGAGATTCTAGACAGGTATCTATCTCTTGAATATACTTGGATTTATCAAACATCCAGTCGCCAGATATAGACTGTCCACTGAAAAAATAAGCAGATGCAGTAAATCCTACCACAGCAACTGCGATAACTGCAGCAGTAAATTTTATGTTTATACCCATAATATTTCACTTATTCAGTAGCCACGAGCAAAGAGCACATTTGTAGTGCCTGAATTTTTACAATAAATACATGTTTCTGCTTTAGTGTTATTAGATGGAATAACGCGCAGGTCTGCACCAGTCTCTTCCTTGATCTTATCTTCACATGTTTGATTACCACACCAGGAACAATCAATCATTTTTCCATTGTCTAATTCTTCTTTGAATTTCTGGTATTCAGAGACTCTAACAACTCTTTCATCAAGTATTTTTTTAGCAGCATCAAACATTTCTTTCTGAATATTTTTTAGCTCTGAGGAAATTTTTTCTGTTAACGAATCCATTTCAATACTAGTTTTCGTTTGGTTATGTCTTCTAACTAACACTGCTTGATTTTTAGCAATATCTTTAGGTCCTATTTCAATTCGTATTGGTATACCTCTCATCTCCCAATCATTGAACTTGAAACCTGGAGTAAGCTGTTCTCTATCATCTAGATGTACGCGTAGATCAATTTCTGATAAGATGTCTTTGATTTGGTTTGCCTTTTGCATTACTTTTTCTTTATCATCATTTGAATAATAGATTGGAATTATAACAACTTGAATAGGAGCTACTTTTGGTGGCAAGACAAGTCCTTTGTCGTCTCCATGTATCATAATCATGCCACCTATTAATCTCCATGAAACTCCCCATGATGTTTGCCATGCAAAAGTTTCAACATTGTTTTCATCAAGATACTTTACATCAAATGGTTTTGAAAAATTCTGGCCCAGAAAATGAGACGTTCCCATTTGCAGTGCTTTACCATCAGGCATTAATGATTCAAGTGTATCAGTGTAAACTGCACCAACGAATTTGTCCTTCTCACTTTTTTTTCCAGTTACTACAGGAACTGCCAGTTCTTCTTCTATAGTTTTTTTATACAGTTCCAAAATGTCTGCAACTTCTTTTTCAGCTTCATCCTTAGTAGCATGAACCGTGTGACCTTCTTGCCACAAAAACTCTGATGTCCTCAGAAATGGTTTTGTTCCTTTAATCTCCGCTCTTAATGCTGAATTCCAAAAATTCATTTTAAGTGGTAGGTCTCTCCAACTTCTTATCCACTTAGAAAAAAGTGAATACGCAAGTGTTTCAGAAGTAGGACGAAGTGCAAGCCTATCACCAATCTCTGAATTTCCTGATTGTGTAACCCAAAAAACTTCAGGGTTAAGTCCTTCAAAATGTTCTTTCTCTTTAGCAAGTAGTGATTCAGGTATCAGCACGGGCAAAAATCCATTCCTGTGACCGGTTTCCTTCAGTTTTTTATCGAGTGATTCCTTGATTGATTCCCAAATAGAGTAACCATCAGGCCTTAGTACGATTAATCCCTTAACTGGTGCATAATCCACAAGTTCTGTCTTGATAACTACTTGCGTGTACCACTCACTAAAGTTATCATTTTTTGAAACAGTGATGCCAACTTCTTTACTCAATTAACCTTCCACCACCAATCAGCATAATGAGTTTTGCTAGTTTAGTATTATTTTACTTATGACCAAGTCTCTTTCTCTTAATAAATTTCCAGAGCCTTTTTGTCATTTCGCTTGGTGCAATGTTTCCCTTCCCAAAAACCAGTTCAAGTGATTCATCTCTATTTTTGAAACTTATAGAATATCCTCCAAATGCTTTCTTTGTTTTACGTTTGGTCTTCGTTGCTTTACGTTTGGTCTTCGTTGCTTTACGTTTGGTCTTTGTGGCTTTTCTTTTTACTGCCCTTTTTTTAGCCATATTATAGATTATCCCCCTTACACAAAACCTTACCTGTTACTCTACTTAGGAAGTTTGGACAGACAAAACATGGTATGAATTGTACCTCCTTCTTAAGCACTGGGCAATCAACAAATTCCTGTTTCATCCTCTTTAGCATTTTTCCGCTTACACCACTAATTTTCAATTTTCCCTTTTCATCCATCATACCTGATTCCTTCAATTCTTCCTTTACTTCTTTTGTAAGCGTCTGTCTTTCATCGACACTTTTTATTTCGACTTCGTACTTGAACTGAAGCTCATCTGACATAAGTAATCCACAAATTCTATCTGATTTAATATTAACTATAGCGATCTATCATTTTCGGTTAAGCTTAATATTGTTTAGAATTGGTCTCAAGTCAGAAAACAATTGCTAGCAATTTTTGATGTTGAAGGTGTTCTTTATGATGCAGAATTTCTTCCTTTATTAGCAGAAAAAGTCAATAAGGAAAATAAAATCTGGGAAATTACAAAAAAAGGTATAGAGGGAAAAATTGACTGGGTCGAAGGTCTAAAAGAACGTGTTAATCTTCTTAACGGCATAGATTATGACATATGTGTTCAAGTTGCAAATTCTTTACCAATAATGACCGGTGCCAAGGAAGCATGTCGTGCATTAAAAGATGCTGGTTGGAAACTAATGGCTGTTTCAGGCGGTTTCACAATTATTACTGACAGATTAAAAAAGGAATTGTGTCTTGATGCTGTGTATAGTAATGAACTTGTCTTTCACGATGGTAAGCTTGATGGTGTTATTGTAAGTGTTGATGCTGATAAGGCAAAAGCAGCTATGATTAAAATCAGAGAATGGGATGAGAAAAAAGAAAATATTACGGCAGTAGTTGATGGCGCAAATGATGTTAAGCTTTTTGATATTAGTGGTTTAGGAATTGCTTTTCGTGCACAAGATTTAGTGAAGGATTTAGCGACAGTAACTCTTGACGAAAAGGATCTATCAAAAATTGTTGGTTTGATTAACACCCATTATAACCTAAAACTGGAACTGCAAGCATCCATGTAGCCAATCTAAATGTTTTAACAACATATGTTCAAAAAAATAAAATGTCACTACAAATCATTCCAATAAAAACTCAAAAAGAAATTGGACTTGATGCTAACCTTGTAGATCTGATTCTAGAATCGTCAGAAATTAACGATGGTGATATACTTGTTTTTTCTCAAAAAATAGTTTCCAAGAATGAAGGCCGTGTTCTAAGTTTATCATCTGTTAACCCTTCCCTTCTTGCTAATGGCATAGCTAGCTCGTATGGTAAGGATCCTAGATTAGTGGAATTGATACTTTCAGAGAGTAAAAGGATTGTAAGAATGGAAAATGGGATAATCATAGTTGAAACCAAGCATGGGTTTGTTTGTGCTAATGCTGGTATTGATGAAAGCAATGTGCAAGACGGTTATGCAACATTGTTACCTGATGATCCTGACAAGTCAGCTAACTTGCTGAAAGACAGGATTGAGCAAAAAACTGGAAAAAATATAGCTGTGATTATCTCTGATACATTTGGAAGGCCATTTAGATTGGGTCAGACAAACGTTGCAATAGGAATTGCTGGTCTTGAACCTATCTTAGATTATAATGGCAAACCTGATACATTTGGGAAGATCATGCAGGTAACAGCAATAGCAATTGCTGATGAGATTTGCTCAGCATCGGAACTTGTTATGGGGAAAGTTCAAAAATGTCCAATTGTAATAGTTCGAAATTACAACTTTAGTTCCTCTGATGCAAAAATTCAGAAAATGTTACGATCAGATCATGATGATCTATTTCGATAATTACAAATAATGATTACGCTCTAAAATGAATGTGTGTTATGATGCCATTAAAAACAGAATTACATTGCCATAATATTTTTTCAAACGGACATGTTGGTGCTCTGGAACCAACTTATGACTGCAATGTCACAATTCCCAAGCAGTTAGAACAGGCATATCTAGCTGGTCTTGATGTACTTTTTGTTACCAATCATAATACTATTGGTGGATACGTACAGATGCTTGAATATAAAAAAAATCATCAGAAATTTGATACATTAAGCGTGTATCCAGCAGAAGAAGTTACAACAAATAATGAATCACACGTATTAGTCTATGGGATTGATCATTCTATCAAATCAGGACTCTCATTACATGAAGTATTAGATGAGGCGAAAAAACAGGATGCTGTAACTATTGCACCCCATCCATTTAGTTTACTAGATGCGTTGCGTGAGGATTCCATCTATTGTGATCTATTTGAAGCGTTTAACAGCTCTAATGTGGATGTATATTCGAATCTTAGGGCAAAAAAATTTGCAAAGGAGAAATCCTTGCATATAGTTGCAGGCAGTGACTCCCACGTACAATCCACCATTGGCAGATCAACTAATCTGATTTATTCTGAGAATAAATTGGACAGTGTAATTGCTGCAATGAAACACCATAAAATAACCATCGAAAACACTGGATATGTACAACCCAAAGAGGCACTAGAACACATAAGATACAAGATTCAAAATTCAGCCTTTTTCATAGACAAATACACTTTACAGTTTTATCCACGAGCATTATGGGCTGTCAGATTGCTTTACAAATTGTATATGATTAGCCCTGAAAGCATATTTTGGAATATCTTTTACAGAATGTCTATAGCTGCACTAAAGAGAATCTCTAGAAAAATAAATTTTGAAGGATATGATTACCATCTATTTCGAGAACGTAATTTGGGAAACATGTTAAAGATGGTCTTTTGATTCTATCCATTCAATAGGCGAAGCTAAAATCGTATAGATTTTAATATAAACCAGAAGGCAAAATGTTGTAAGGTGATTGAAATTTCAGAATCTGGAAAAAAACTAGACGTAAGGGGAATGTTTTGTCCATCACCCGCCCTGCAAACAACCGTTGAACTTTCAAAGATGCAGGTTGGTGAAATACTTACTGTTCTTGCTGATGATCCTGCTGCTGAGGATGACATCACTGAATTATGTCACAAACGTGGGCATGAACTTTTAGAACTGAAAAAAAATGACAAAGATCTAGAATTTACCATAAAAAAGATAAAGTAATCCTATTTCTGTTCAGCTAAATACTTATCGGCATCAATTGCAGCCATACAACCAAATCCAGCCGCAGTTACAGCTTGTCTATACCTATGATCATGAACATCACCTGCACAAAAAACACCTGGAATGCTGGTTTCTGTATTATTTTTTAAAACAACATAGCCATTTTCGTCTAATTCAACCTGGTCTTCAAGTATTTTGCTATTAGGTTCATGTCCTATTGCCACAAACAGACCGCCTGCCTCAAGGGTAATCTTTTCATCGTTTTTTACGTTTTTTAGAATCACTTTCTGAAATTTTTGGTCCCCTTGAATATCCTCAACTGTGCAGTTGAAATGAACTTTGATTTTTTCATTAGAAAGCGCACGCTCCTGCATTATCTTACTTGCTCTAAACTCATCTCTTCTGTGTACAATATGTACGGTTGATGCAAATTTTGTAAGAAAAGTTGCCTCCTCCATTGCCGAGTCACCACCGCCAACAACAATGAGTTCCTGGTTTTTGAAAAATGCCCCATCACATGTTGCACAATATGAAACACCCTTGCCTGCAAATGCTTGCTCGCCGTCCAGCCCAATTTTTCTTGGATTTGCGCCAGTACAAACTATTACTGAATTTGCCTCAAAAGTGCTTGAAGCAGTTGACACCTTTAGTGGCTTACTTTTAAAATCTACAGACACAACCTCGTCATCAATAATTTTCGTTCCCATTTTCTCTGCCTGTTTTCGCATTATTATCATCAGGTCTGGACCCATTATTCCTTCATCAAAGCCAGGATAATTTTCAACATCTGTAGTGTTCATTAACTGACCACCTGGCAAAATGCCGGAAATTAATAATGTATCGCGGCGTGCACGTGAACTGTAAATTCCAGCAGTATATCCTGCAGGTCCAGCGCCAATTACGATAATATCGTATTTTGTTTTTTGTTCAGACATACTTTCTTGACTATTAATTGTATTTTAAAGATGTAGTTTGTCAAGTAATGCTTGATGTTTGTTGCAAAGTTTTCCAATTTTTAATTGTGAGTATAGTAGATCCTTTTGCCAATGTGCATTGTTTAGTCTACAGTCCAAACTATCACAAAATGCATCGCCTGTCATGTAATAGAAAATAGTCTGCAACAGATATCCCTCAGCTATTTTTGAAAGTCTTTTGTCATGATAATCTAGAAACTCTTCACTATAGTTTTTTTTAACATTTTGTATGTCAAGTCCTTGCATTTTGCATTTCATGGCATCAAAATAATATTCCCTAGGTCTAGCTGGAGCCTCGATCATTCCTGTTGTAGATATGATAGCTGGATTAGAGCAAATTACCGCCCTTCCATGATATCTATTATCAGTAGTATCGTAAGTACAGGTTAGCTTGTTTGTAAAAACAATATGCAGGTTGTTTGGGTTTGAATCATTTTTTGCAATAATGCCATAAATAATATTTTGAATTTCAAATCCATCGTACATCACAACATCTTCAATCTTTTTAGCATCTTCAACCATTGTTGTTTTTTCCATCAATTTGGTATCCTCGCAAACACTTTTCTCAAAATCAATTTCCTGTCTATTAGGTTGGTGTTTTTTAAAAGGCAATTTGGGGTCAAAAATTCTGCAACCAGAAATTTTCTCCACAGTTTTTTCATCCAAATTATTAAAAATGCATTCTCTAATTTCGACATCCACAGAAAAAGTTTCTAAAAGGAAATTTTTTAGATTAGAAATTTGTATTTCCTGAACCGCCGGTTCATCATACAGAAAAATTTTAGAAACTTTCAATCAAACTTTTTTTGGAATTTTATGATCTATTTCTTTGATTTTTTGGTCCGTAATCTCAGCTGCCTTTTTTCCAGAATACAGCATTGAACCAAAAGTTGGTCCCATTCTCGCGAGTCCGTGTGTTTCAGTAACTGACATACCTGCAATAACAAGACCGGGATAAACTTCGCCTGTTTTCTCAACAACATGCTCTTCGCCATTTTCAACCCACATTGGATTCATTCCCTTCCATTCTATCATATTTCTGTCAACAAGTCTCTTTACAGCGACAGAATCATGTCCTGATGCGTCAATTACCATCTTTGCCTCTAGTGCGATAGGATCAACACATGTAATGTTTCTTGGTAATGCAGATACTGGCATCCAGTTTACAACAACACCAGCAACTCTTCCATGTCTTAAAACTAAATCATCAAATTTTGTAAGATTCAAAAATTTTACCCCAGCATCACATGTTGCTGCAATTAACTTTGATACAGCGTGAGGACCTGGAGTTAAGTATAGACCATCACCAACTTTTTTGTAAGGAATTCCAAGTTCATCCCAAATTTTTTGTGCGGGAGCCCTGACTGTGACTGGATTCATCATAAATCCCCCTAACCAATAACCGCCACCAAGATAGTTATTTTGTTCAACGACTAAAATTTTGTATCCCATTAATGATAATTCACGCGCAGCTGTTAGTCCAGCGGGACCTGCACCAATAATTATTACATCACATTCAGCTCTTTCTTGCAAAACAGAGTAGAATTCCTTAGCAATAGCACGTGTTATTTCAACTTCTTTTACATCAGCAAAAATTTTTTTCGGTCGTTGTTCATTAATAGATTCCTGCACAAAAGCACATCATTACAAGCGCTTAATAGTTTTTCTTAAGTAAAAATTAGGCGATACTAATATGAAATCATTATTCGGCAATTTGTGACTTGATAATTTATTATGTTAGTCAAAATTCCTATTGTCAAAAATTTATATCCGTTGTTTAATTATGGATCAAAAGATGGCGCAACAGCTAAGACCATCAAAATCGGCTTCAAAAAAGCCAAAGATTGATTGGTCACGAAGAGAGGAAGCTGATAACTTTGCCCGTACGGTAAAGCTTTACCGACAGGGTAAAATTGATCATGATAATTTTAGACGATTTCGTCTGCAGCATGGCGCATATGGTACAAGAATGACTGATGACTATGCAATGGTTAGAATCAAAATTCCTGCAGGCCAGATTTATCCTTACCAATTAGAAAAGATTGCTCAACTAAGTGAGATGTATTCAATCGGTAGTGCACATGTATCAACTAGAGAGAACATTCAACTACATTGGGTTGTTCTTGAAGATGTTTCAGAAATCATGCACGGACTTGCAGATGTTGGACTAACATCTCGTGAAGCATGTGGTAACACAGTTAGAAATGTTATGTGTAGTCCGTTGTCAGGAGTTTGTAATGATGAGATGTTTGACGCAACATCATATGCAATTGCAACTGCAAAATTTCTTCTTAGAAATCCGTTGAATCAGACACTTCCACGAAAATTCAAGTTCAATTTTTCATGCTGTGAAAAACATGGAATGACTAGAATAGCTGATGTTGGATTGATTCCTCAAATTAGAGAACTTGATGGGAAAAAGCAACGTGGTTTCAAAATATTTCTTGGCGGTGGTCTTGGAAACAAATCATTTGTGGGTTACCAGCTTGAGGATTTTACCCCCGAAGAAGATCTCTTGTACACATCAATTGCCGTTCTACAAATTTTTGACAGAATGGGCAATAGAAAGAACATGGCTAGGAACAGAATGCGTTATCTTGTTGATGAAATGGGATGGGATAAATTCCAAAACTTGATTCTTAAGCAGAGAACAATTGTTAGGGCAACACAATCAGTCATTGTAAGATTAAACATTAACCAGAAACCAAATGAAATTAAAAGACCAATTTCTATTTCAAGTGAAAATGGTTCAGTGCCTGATGGTTATGCACGGTGGCTAAAATCTACTACCTACAAACAAAAGCAAGAAGGATATAGAGCTGTTTTTGTTACACTTGAAGCTGGAGATATAACTGCAAACCAACTTCGTGCTATGGCAGAGATTACTAGGGACTTCTCAGCTGAAGGTTTTGCGCGGAATGGCTTTTCACAAGATATTATACTTAGATATGTACATGAGAGTGATCTACCAAGGTTATACTCTAGGCTGCTTGAAGCAGGTTTAGCAAATTCAGGCTCGCTAACTATGGCTTCGGCTGTTGGTTGTTCTGGCACTTCATCTTGTAATCTGGCACTTACAAACTCTCATAGATTAGCAAAAGAGATTCAACGAAAATTCTTAGAATTAAAACTAGATGAAGATGACGATTTAAGCGATGCAACAATTAAGATTAGTGGATGTCCCAATTCTTGTGGACAACATGACATTGCCACTATAGGTTTTTTTGGTGGGGGTGCAAGAGTGGGTAAAGACATGTACCCTAACTATAGCATGTCTCTGGGCGGAAGATTTGATGATAAAACCATGCTTGGTGTTACGTGTATGAGAGTGCCCGTAAAACGTGCCATTCCAGTTATCTTAAAGATCATTGAACTCTTTAAGAAAAACAAACAGCCTGATGATACTCTTTCTCGTTGGATTGATAGGATTGTACACGATAATGAATCATCAGAAATAAAATCTATCAAGGATATGAAGAAAATTCTTTCACCACTAGTTATTCCACCGTCGAAGGCTGACGATCCAGACTTTTATTCTGATTATGGAACTGATACCAGCTATCATACTATTACGGGCAAAGGTGAATGTGCAGCTTGAGTAGTGAAATAACACCTACAACTGTAGATGTAGATACAGTTAGATCAAAAATCAACGATGATTCTTTAAGACTAATAGATGTAAGACGTGAGGAAGATTACAATCAGGGACATATTCCTAATGCAGTAAACTTGCCACTTGCTAGTCTTTTGTCTGGTGACTCGCCAGAAAGTGTTGTTAAACTAGTAGAAGATATGGGAATTGCGGATGATACTAAAGTTGTTGTTTATGATGATACGTTTGGTGCTTTAGCATCAAGGGTGACATGGACTCTTCAATACATTGGACACAAAAACGTTGCATTACTTGAGGTAACTTATTCACAATGGAAAGAACTTGGTCTTAAAACAAGTACGGAAAAACCAAATATCAAACCTGCAAAGCATTCACTTAACTTGAATCCTGACATCATGGCTACTGCCGAATACTTAGAAAATGCAAAGGAAAAAGACAATGTTGTTTTGATAGATAATAGGGAACGGCTCAACTTTTTAGAACAACACATTCCTGGCTCAATTAACATACCATATAGAACCCTAGCAACTGATGGAAAAATTTTGAGAACAAAAGAAAGTATGAGAAATCTACTGAAAAATAGAGGAATTCCAGAAGATGCTGAGATTATAACATACTGTGGCAGCGTTGGCACACTGTCAGGTTTAGCATATTATGCTCTCAAATCGATAGGTATTCCAAACGTAAAGCTTTACGTTAACTCGTTTAAGGAATGGAAAAAACTTGAGAAGCCTATTGGTAAACAAGAAAACGCCGCCTACTGGGATCTTTCGGCAGAATAGTCTACAATAAATTACTAGTTAAATCACTACGAAGTTTCTTAGTGACAGCCATTTCCATATTTTCAAACATTGATAACATTTTTTTCTTGTTATCACGCAAAAAGTCAATTCCCTTGTCCTTTAATCTTATCTTGAATAATCTAACCTCTCTATGTTCTTCTAAAAAGCTATCTATCATTTCTTGACCACATTTGGTTGGGTCAACGAACAGATTACAATACTCAATCGTTTTCTCCAATTCTTCCTCTTCAATTGTAGATTTAATCAATTGTA
>Ga0257112_10000809_pt1 | contig 12245 bp, 12 predicted proteins | sample LP_taG_5_FD_191565 | JGI IMG/M metagenome (GOLD analysis project Ga0257112, IMG submission 191565) | Marine microbial communities from Northeast Subartic Pacific Ocean, Canada - LP_J_2015_P26_1000m | ecosystem: Environmental > Aquatic > Marine > Oceanic | place: Canada: Northeast Subartic...
CAACCTCTACCGACTTCGTCGATTCCTGCAACAAATTCCATTTTATTCTTACTATTTTTCACTAACGTAATTTTTTTGATTCTATTAATCTGTTGATTGCTAGAGCAGCTTTTTTATTAGCTCCCTGCTTGAGTAGATCCCGTAATCCATCAAATTCTTTTTTCATCTTATTGCTTTTGGATGGATCTACTAGAAAATTATTTACTGATTCACTCAGAATTTTTGGCTTCACATTATTTTGAATAAATTCAGGAATAATAGATTTCTTTATTAAGATATTAGGCAAAGTAACACAATCCACCTTAATCATTTTAAATACTCTTAAAAAAAAGTACGTAAGAAAAGACACACGATAAGCAGCAACCATTGGTTTTCCAAGGAGTGCCACTTCAAGTGTCGCCGTGCCTGAAGCCAGTAGTACTGCGTCAGATGCTGCTATCGCTTGCATTGCTTTACCATCAAGCAATTTAAATGAATCTCTAATGCCACAAGATTTTAATTGTTTCTCAAATTTACTTTTAATTTTTTCACTTACCATAGGAGAAATAAATGAAATTGATTTATATTTTTTAGCCAATATTTTAGCGGTTTCGGCAAATATTAGTCCTAAGCGAGAAACCTCATCGATACGACTTCCCGGCATTATTGTAATCAGTTTTGATGAATCAATACCAAGTTTTCGTCTCTCGATCATTTTATCTAAGTTTTCTGGCAAAGTATCGGCTAAAGGATGTCCGATAAATAACGCGGGTACATTATGTTTATTATAAAATTCTTCCTCAAATGGAAAAAAACATAACATTTTATTTACTGCTTTTTTTATTTTTTTTACTCTTCTCTGGCGCCAGGCCCAAACTGATGGGCTCGCATAATGAACTGTTGGTATTCCCTTATCGCGGAGTTTTTTTTCTAGTGTTAGATTGAAATCAGGGGAGTCAACACCAATAAAAATATCTGGCGGGTTTTTAAGCCATTTTAAATATATTTTTTTTCGTATTAGTAATAACTTTGGTAGTTGTGTGATGGGTTCAAATAGCCCCATTACTGAGAGAGTTTCAGAATTATACCAAGCTTCACAGCCTTCATTTTGCATCAAATCTCCTGCTATACCCTCAAAAACTACATTTGGGTATAACTTTTTTATCTCGTGCATTAGGCCGGCACCTAATAAATCTCCTGAGACTTCTCCAGCAACTATTCCAATACGCACAAGAACTTATCTGATGATACCTCGATCTGATTGTTTTAAGGATTCCAAAAAGATTAACAATTCTGGTTGATTTTCCACAAGTTTCTCTAACTTACTAATTGCCTCTGCCAATGTCAGTTCGCTCCTATATAGTATGCGATAGGCATTCTTTATATTATTTATTTCCTCAGATGAAAAATTACGACGCTTTAAACCTTCAGTATTAACTCCACGTGGGGTTACTGGCTGCCCTGATGCCATAGTATATGCAGGTATATCCTTGTTGGTTAATGAATTCATTCCAATAAAACTATGTGCACCAATATGACAAAATTGGTGAGCACCTGTAAATCCAGCAAAAATAGCCCAATCTCCAACATGAACATGGCCAGCAAGAGTAGCGCTATTAGCAAAAATTATATTATTACCGACCTGGCAATCATGCGCTATATGAACATATGCCATAATCCAATTATCGTCACCTATGGTAGTTAAACTTTTATCTTGAGCTGTCCCTCGACTTATAGTGCAATATTCCCGAATAGTATTTCTATTTCCGATTTTAAGCCTTGTTGGTTCTCCTCTGTATTTCTTGTCTTGCGGATCATCTCCGATTGAAGCAAATTGATATATATGATTTTCAGAACCAACTATTGTTGGGCCATTTATAACAACATGACTGTCAATCCGAGTTCCTTCACCTATCTCAACATGATCGCCAATTATTGAAAATGGTCCTATTTCTACATTATCTGAAATTTTAGCTGTTTCCGAAATAATTACACTTTTGTGAATCATTATTTGTTATCCGTACTTTGTGAACACATAAATTGTGCTTCGGCAACCACAGTAGCACCTACGCTAACTTTAGATGAATAGCACCAAGTTCCTTTTAGAATCCTATCAACATTAACGTTAATAACAAGCCGATCACCTGGTATAACTGGACATCGGAAACGTGCTTTTTCAACTCCAACTAAATAATAGATCAGTTTAGGATGAGCATCTCCAACAGTTAAATGACCTAAAACACCTCCAGCTTGCGCCATTGACTCCACAATCAATACGCCTGGCATAATAGGCTTGTTTGGAAAATGTCCTTCAAAATATGACTCGTCGATTGATACTTCTTTTATTGCTGTAATCCATTTTCCAAGCTCATAATCAATTATTTTATCTATCAAAAGAAAAGGATGGCGATGCGGTAATAGTTGCATAATTCCTTCTGCATCTAGTATTTTTTTTTCATTTTTCATAATATAGAGATCATTTCAAACCTATTTTTATAATCTTAAGCCGCTCTTATAAATTTCGAAATTTTGCTATAGTTCGCTTCCATTTGCTATCTTTCTCTGCAGGGATGCTTCCAGAATAAGATCCAGGCTCTTTTATATCTTTAGTTACCACCGCTGCACCTCCAATGTTCACATCATCACAAATTTTAATATGGCCGACTATTCCTACCTGCCCTGCTAGCAAACATCTTTTTCCAATGATTGCGCTACCTGCTATTGCTGTTGAAGCTGCAATTGCAGTATGTTCGCCAATAAGCACGTTATGTCCAATTTGAATCAGATTATCAATACGTACGCCATTTTCGATTATTGTGTTGCCAATAGAGCCACAATCGATGGTTGTGTTGCAACCTATTTCAACATCATCTCCGATATCAACGCCTCCCAACTGTGGAACTTTAAACCAGCCATTTTCAGTCCTAGCATTACCAAATCCATCGCCGCCTAGAACTGCTCCAGGATGGACAATACATCTTGCTCCAAGATTAACATTTTTATCTAAAGTAACTCTTTTCATTAGCTTAGAATCTTTACCTATACAGCAAGAATTACCAATATTGCAGCCCGGTCCAATATAAACCCCCGGTCCTATCTTCGATTTCTCTCCGATTACTACTAATGCGGAAATATGTGCTGTTTTAGAAATTATTGAAGAAGGTGAAATAACTGCACTTTTGTGAATACCAGGTTTATGTTGTTTAACAGGATGAAGAAAATTTGCTATTTGAGCGTAAGTTAAATATGGATTCGTTGAAATTAATTTAGCAACAGAACAATCTTTTGCGTCTTGAGATTGCAGTATTACAGCTGATGCTGACGTTGATTGCAGTTGATCCTTATAATTTTTGTTTGCAAAGAAACTAATTGAGCCAGAAGTAGCCGAAGATAATGTTGCAACGTGAGATATTTTGGCGTTTGAGTCGCCACTTAACTCACAATTAAACAACGTGGCTAACTCTCCTAGATTGACACTCAAAACAGTCCTCCTGAACAATTAACTTAGTACAATCAGAAAGTAGACTAAATTTATGATTATTTTACTGATTATTAATTATTCTCGCTTCCCTGAAAGTTTTCCTCCATGGCTTGAAGAACTGCTCCAGTAATATTGATAGGAGTGCTTGCGTATAAAACTCCATCACTTAGAACTAAATCATAACCCTCTGATTGAGCGTACGATGAAATTTCCCCTAATAGTGATTGGTTAAGTTTTCCTAACTCTTCATTACGACGTAAATTAAGATCTTCATTATACTCGGTTTGTAATCTTGTTAATTCTCTTTGCAATTCACGCAAGTCTTTCTCAGCATTTCTACGTTCTGTTTCACCCATAACAGCAATATCTCTTTGTACTTTTTGATTCAAATCGTCAAATTCTTTTTGTTTAGCTATAATTTCTCGTTGTCTGGGTTGAAATTCTGTTGTGAGAGCTTCCATGGAGGCTTGTGCCTGAGGAGCACGTTGCTGCAAAATAGGGACATTTACAAAACCAATCTTTAGTTCTTGTGAAATTACCGGGGAAATTGAAATGCACAATAAAACAGCCGCTGCTATTTTTGTAATTAATTTAATTTTTAAAAAGTTCATACTTATGTTTCCATATATTTTTAAAATGAGTTACCAATAGAAAACTGAAATCTTTCAATTACATCCTTATAGAGTCTTTCGTCACCTTCAAATCTATTAAGAGGATAACCATAACTAAATCTAAACAAGCCCATTGGTGCCAGCCATTGAACAGCAAGCCCAACTGACTTTTTTAGCCTTTCAAATTTAGGCTTATATTCTATAGGATCGCCTAATTTATCATAAAACGCCACTTCACCTGTATTAAATACGTTTCCTAGATCGTAAAACAAGCTAATCCTTGCTTGATTAGAGAAATTTTCAGGCATAGGTATTATGAGCTCAACTTGGTTCGCTATCAATACATTACCGCCATAAGGACGACTATTTGTATCACGAGGACCAAGCCATGATTCCTTAAAACCACGTATCGAACTAGGCCCTCCCGTATGATATTGTTTATATGGAGGAAGTGCAGTTGTTGAACCAAAAGCGCGTCCATATCCTAGTTGTGAGTTTATCATAAGATTCCAACGTCCATAAAGAGGTATGTATTGGGTAAAGTTATATCGAGCTGTCCAAAATTCAACCTCACTACCTGGGGTAGTTGTAGAAAGAAATAATTGATGCCTAGAACCTCGATCAGCAAAAATAGTTCTATTATGACTATCGAAACTCCATCCCAGTAAAATCTCATAATTACTGAAGTTAGAACCACTGAATCCGTTATTTGAAACAAAACTATTGCCATTGTTTTTAACCCAATCCTGTGATTGCTGTGTACTGTATACAGAAGACAACATTTCTAAACCTTGATAACTTAGACCTAAACTAACACTTTGGAATTCGCCAAGAGGATATCCATAATCCAAAGCTAATCCGCTACTTGTGGTTGATAGTGCAGATGCCGCAGAAGTAAATTGTTTAAATTCTCTAAAATTAGCTGAAACTGTCCTCCTTATCCCATTCATAGTTGTGTAGTAATCGGTATGAGAGGCTGAAATCATCTTCATATATCTACTTGAATTGGCTTGTAGAGATACTCTCTCTCCGGTACCTAAAAAATTTGTATGTGTAATATTGCCATTAACGTTAAGTTTAAAAAATTCTGAATAACCCAAACCGCCTGAAAACTGTCCTGGCATACGATATTTAATATCGAAATCTACATCTACCAGATCTGGGGTTCCCGGAACGGGATTATTTTCAACTTCCACTTCCTCGATAAATGGTAATCTTTGCAATCTAAGCTTTGAACGATCGATAAGCAGATTTGATAAGAATGCGCCTTCCGATTGACGCACTTCTCTTCTGAGTACTTCATCATCAACTTGATCGACACCGTTAAAATTAATTCTGCGTACATAAACACGGTTCTGAGAATTTATAAAAAATGTTACAGATGCTTCTTCAAGTTCATAATCCAACTTCGGTATAGGATCGATCTCAGCATTAGCATAACCTTCTTCACTTAATCTGAATTGCATTAATTCAGCTGATGTCGTTAACATTTGCAAATTGAAAATATCGCCTGGCTCGGTAATTATAAACATCTCAAGCTCGTTTATTGAAATAGCTGTATTGCCTACTATCTTAACTTCGGATACTTTATAACGAACTCCTTCATGAATATTTATCGTGACAAACATGTCTTTTTTATTTGGAGAAATTGCTACTTGAGTAGATTCAATTCTAAAATCAGCAAATCCACGGTCCATATAGTATGATCGTAGTTTTTCTAGGTCGCCATTTAGAGATTCTTTTGAATATCGATCATCTTGTCGAAACCAAGATAGCCAGTTCGCTGTATCAAGCTCGAATGCTTCTCGAATATCTTCCTCTCGAAAAGTATAGTTTCCAACTATATTAACTTGTCTAATTTTAGCTCGATCACCTTCCTTAACATCGACATTTATACTTACCGTGTTGTTTGGACGATCAACAACATTTGTCTCGATCTTAACTCCATATTTACCTCTATCATAATATTGTTCTCGAAGAAACATAGTGACATTGTCGAGCACCGATTTATCAAAGCTTCGTCCACGGGAAACGCCAACTCCTCTAAGCGATTCCATCAATTCTTCTGTTTTTATATCTTTGTTGCCCTCTATGGTAAAAGATTCAATTGAGGGCCTTTCACGAACCACTATAACTAACAAGTTATCGTCATGCCTTATCTCTATATCATTGAATAATGACTGACTATAAAGTGATCTAATCGCCTCCTGAATTCTAATTTCATCAATACGATCTCCAATATTTATTGGTAAATAGTTAAAAACTGTACCTTCCGAAATCCTTTGTAATCCCTCAACCCGCATATCACTAACGACAAAATCATCAGCAAGTGAGTGATTTATTACAAGAAAAAGAAAAAGTATAAAACGCAATAATGATTTCATATCATATAATTTTATAACTAATTTTTTATTATTCTTCATATTATCTAAGTTAATACAAATTAAAAATATCATTATAAAAAGCTACGCTCATTAAAATGATTAATGCCATGATCCCTATTTGGTTACCTATTACCTGAAAACGCATTGACAATGGCTCACCTTTTACTAACTCAATGCCTTGGTAAAGTATTTGACCGCCATCCAACATAGGTATTGGAAATAAATTAATAACGCCCAAACTAATACTTACCAAAGCTAAAAAACGTAAAAACTCATTAAATCCAATTGAAGCAGATTCACCTGCATATTTTGCTATTGTAACAGGTCCACTAATATTCCTGAGTGAAACCTTTCCGGTGAGAATTCTACCAAACATTTTAGCTGTGAATACAGTAGAAACCCATGTTTGAGATAAAGATTTTAATAGTGCATGTTTAAAATCGTAGGTTTTAATATATATATATTTATTTGCTTGCTCACTAAGACTAATGCCTAAAAATCCCCTCTGTAACCCGTTGTTATTAGTTGTCCCAAGTTCCAATTCTGAAATAATATCATTGCCATTACTGTTAAAAACAATCGAAACAATCTTACCTGGTCTTGAAGAAACGGCATTAACAAGATCATCAAATGTTTTTACATGCTCTCCATCAATGGAAGTTATTTGGTCTCCAGTTCTAATACCTAGTTTTTCAGCTGGGCTGCCTTCATATACAGACCCAACAACTGCTGGTGGTCTCCAGGGATAAAAACCTAGGTTCTGAAAGAATTCTCCTGGTTCAGTAAAACTTGAACTATCTTCTTGAATTTCTATAACTGATTTTCTACTTCCCATGGCAGGATTTTTAACTTCAAGATTAACACTCCCGGTACTGGTAATGTCATTCAATATATAAATGATTACGCTTTCCCAATCTAAAGTTTCTTTATTCCCTACTTTTAGAATCTCATCGCCATATAACAATCCGGCATCTTCTGCATAAGACCCACCGAGCACATCCCCTATTACAGGTTTTACTGACAAAACTCCATTTGTTAATAAAAACCAATACGCCAGAATAGCAAAAATAAAATTAAACAATGGTCCTGCGAGTAAAACTGCAATGCGGGCATATATAGGTCTATGATTAAAAGCTCTTCCTACGTCTTCTTTTTCTACTTCCCCTTCTCTTCCATCAAGAAATTTTACATATCCCCCAAGAGGAATTAAGGAGATGCAGTATTCGGTTTGATCATCTCCGTGAGTTTTCGACCATAATTTTTTGCCAAATCCTATAGAGAATTTAAGAACTTTAATCCCAAAATATCGACCAACAATGAAGTGTCCGAATTCATGAATAAATACCAGCACACTGATAGCCGTTATGAATGAAAAAAGGGTAATAAAAAAATTTGAAGTCATATAGATATATCACATTAGGTTTTAATTAAATTCATAGGTTAAACAAAACAATGCCGGCAGCAAAAAAAGGAGAAGTCGATAGCATGCTATCGATTCTATCTAAAAGTCCTCCGTGCCCCGGAAAGATAGAACCACTATTTTTTAATCCTACATTCCTTTTAAAAACACTAATAGTAAGATCGCCTACAATTGACAATACTGTAATTGCAAAACAAAATGGAATTAAAATTAATAAATCAATCTCTCCTAAGTACCCATACAATGATGTTGATACCAATACAGCAAAAAACCCACCCAATACTCCTTCCCATGTCTTTCCAGGGCTAATTTTTGGTAAAAGTTTCAATTTACCGAAGAATTTTCCCGAAAAAAAGGCACCTATATCCGCAATCCAAATTAATAGCAAAAACATAATAAATTTTTGGACATTCAATTGGTATAAATAGTCAATAGCAATATATGAAGGTAGTAAAATTAAAAAACCAGAAATCCAAACCATATAATTAGATATTTTTGTCGGAAAAAAAAATATCCGCAAGATGACAATTATCCACCATATGAGAGCAAGATATAATAATAATTGATATACCAAATCGTTTGGTAAAATAAGATAAAAAAATATTTGAAAGCACCCAAAAAGAAAGACAAAAAAGTATCTTCTTCTAACTTCTGGAAAGTTAAAAAATTTAGAGAATTCCCAGGCCGCAAAAAGAAAAAATAATGCTATGAATATCTGGGTGAAAAGGGATGACGCAAAAAACAACATTAAACCTAGTAAGGCTAAAGATATTATTCCTGTAAGTACTCTTTCCTTAATCATTTCTGATAGATTCTATTCTATTTCTCTATCTGTATGGCCAAAACGTCTTTCGGTTGTTTTAAATTGTTGTAAGAATTCATCAAAATGATGAGATTGAAAATCTGGCCATAAAACATTTGTAAAATATATTTCAGTGTACGCAAGATCCCATAGAAGAAAGTTACTTACCCTATTTTCTCCGCCAGTTCTTATTAAAATGTCTGGGGCAGGTATATTAGACAAAGAAAGATGATCTGAAAAAGTTTTTTCATTTATATCTGATAAGTTAAGATCGTCTTTCTCAATTCTGGCCGCTATTTTTCTTGTTGCATTTACAATATCCCAACGTCCTCCGTAAGCAAGAGCTGTTGTCAGGGTTAAACCTGTATTTTTTGACGTTTTTTCTTCACTACCATTAATTAATTGAATTAGTCCATTTTTTAACTTTTGACGTGAACCAATGAATTTAAGTTTCACATTATTCCTATGAAGATCGTCAAGCTCTTTACCCAGAGAGGATATAAAAAGCTTCATCAACTGATTTACTTCCTTCCCTGATCTGCTCCAGTTTTCAGTGCTAAAAGCAAATAATGTTAGATAAGATATGCCTTTTTTTGCTGCATGTTTAACAATTTTTTTTACAATAGAAACTCCAGCTTGATGCCCAAATCTCCTCGTCTTTGACTGACACATAGCCCAACGACCGTTACCATCCATAATAATAGCAACGTGTTCAGGAATATTTCCATTAGATTTTTTAATCAAGTGTTTATTCATATTTCTTTAATAAAATTTGAATTAAGATTTATATCTCCATTAAATCTTTTTCTTTTTCGTTTAAAATATTATCAATTTCTTTGATATATTTATCGGTCAACACTTGGATAGCATCTTCAGCGCGATGCTCATCGTCTTCGCTAATTATTTTTTCTTTGAATAAATCTTTAATATCACTAATGGCGTCCCTACGAATATTTCTTATGGCAATACGTCCGCCCTCGGCTTCGTGTTTAACCACTCGGATCAAGTCCTTTCTACGTTCTTCTGTTAATGCTGGCAGTGGTATTCGAATTATTGTTCCTGCTGTAGTTGGATTCAGGCCTAGATCAGAATCCACAATTACTTTTTCAATAATCTGCACCATTTCTTTTTCCCATGGAGCCACCTTTAGTGTCCTAGAGTCTTCAACATTAATATTAGCAACCTGATTTAAAGGTACTTGGCTTCCATAATATTCTACTGTTATATGATCAAGTAGGCTGGTGTGTGCTCTACCGGTCCTAATCTTAGTAAATCCATTTTTTAATAAGAGAGCACTTTTGTTCATACGTTCAGATGCATCTTTTTTAATTTCTTCGATCATTTATTACCTCCTAAATACTCTAATGCCCAACCAATGTTCCTACCCGTTCATTTGTCATAGTATTTATGAGTGCATCTTTTTCTATTAAATTAAATACTCTTAGTGGCAAATTATTATCTCTACATACTACAATTGCTGTAGCATCCATAATATTCAATTTTTTATTTAATACCTGATCATAAGATATTTTTTCAAAGAACGTAGCATTTTTATCTTTTTTAGGGTCTGAATCGTATACACCATCAACCATTGTTGCCTTTAGTAGTACATCAGCTCCAATCTCAATAGCGCGAAGGCTAGCGGCAGTATCAGTTGTAAAAAAAGGATTCCCTGTTCCCGCAGCAAGTATAATAATTCTATTTTTCTCAAGGTGTCTTATTGCTCTTCTTTTAATATAATCTTCGCAAACCTCATGAATTTGGAGGGCAGACATCACTCTAGCATCAACATCAATTGATTCCAAAGCATCCTGCAGTGCAAGTGAATTGATTACTGTAGCTAACATCCCCATATGATCTCCAGTAACTCTATCCATCCCTGATTCTGATAATCCTGCTCCTCGAAAAATATTGCCTCCCCCTATTACCAATGCAATCTGAATACCCAAGTCCTTAACCTGAGATATCTCACTAGCAATTCTGTTTATAACTTTAGGGTCAATACCATAATCAAAATCTCCCATCAGGGCTTCGCCACTGAGTTTAAGCAATATTCTTTTGTACAAAATAGGTGATGTTTTCATTTTTTTAAATCAAGTTTATATTATTCATTTTTTATTTTCTGTTATCTGGTTTATAACCTCTTTAACAAAATCATTTTCTTTTTTTTCAATTCCTTCACCAACTTCATATCTAATAAATTTAGAAACTATCACATTAGCATTTTTTAAAATTTCTCCTACGGATATTACTGGATCCTTAACAAATGGTTGTCCCATTAGTGTAATTTCATTTAGAAATTTAGTAATTCGTCCTTGAACCATTTTTTTTACTATTTCAGGTGATTTTCCAGATCGCTCCGATTGCTTGATAATAATACGTTGTTCGCGTTCTAAAATATTGGTTGGAACGTCACTCTGCTGAATACATATCGGGTTGCTAGCTGCTATATGCATAGCAATATCATGAGATAAGTTCGAATCATCATCTGACGCAACAACTATAGCGCCTATTCTAGCGCCATGTATATAAATACCCATATTCTGAGAGTTTGATATTTTTTTATATCTACGAACAAAAATATTTTCGCCAACCTTAGAAACTAATTCAACTCTTGCCTCCTCAATAGTTTTTCCATTATCCAGTAGAACAAGATTCAAATCCTGAACTTGTTCGACCTTTGAAATTAATATTGCATCAGCCACACTTTTTGAAAATTGAATAAAATTCTCGTCTTTTGCAACAAAATCAGTTTCAGAATTCACTTCAATTATAACTGTATATTTTTTATTTGAAGATATAACAATTCGTCCATCAGCTGCTACTCGATTTGATTTCTTATCTGCTTTTGCCTTACCAGATTTTCTTAAATTTTCTATGGCTAATTCCATATCACCACCAACTTCAAGAAGCGCTTTCTTACACTCCATCATTCCTACACCAGTTCTCTCTCTTAGTTTTTTTACAGCTGCTGCGCTAATCATTATATATAAAACCTATTAATGCTTGATATTTGTGTTTTCAGGGATTCTATAAAGATAAATATTGACGTCTCAATTCTTAAGCCACTTTAATCAAACCTTCTTTTTTTTTGAAGTTAACTTCGCTGTTTTCTTCTTAGTTACTTTCTTAGTAGTTTTTTTCACCGTTTTCTTAACTGTTTTCTTAGTGGTTTTTTTTGATATTGTTTTTGTCTCTTTTGTGGTTACTTGCTTCTTCTTTAGATCTATGTCTTCCTTCGAACTAACATTAGATTCTTCCTCTTTTACAGGTGAAATATCGTCATCACTACTCTTTACCGCTTCCGCTTTGAGTGAACTTTGTGGCACTAAATCTACGTAATTCTCTGATTCTGTTAAAGGTATTGAACCATCTCCAACTTCATGGGAAAACTCTTTTTTTTCTATATTTTTTGAGGTAATTTTGACTTTTTCTGAAGAAACCTTCTTTCCTTTTTTTCTTATCCTTTTAGTTTTCTTTTTTGGTTTTCCAGATTCATCCAACTCGATAAACTCGTCATCTTTTGAAACAATTTCAGGCACAGATGCCTTGCCATCTAACACTGCAT
>Ga0257112_10000810_pt1 | contig 12243 bp, 8 predicted proteins | sample LP_taG_5_FD_191565 | JGI IMG/M metagenome (GOLD analysis project Ga0257112, IMG submission 191565) | Marine microbial communities from Northeast Subartic Pacific Ocean, Canada - LP_J_2015_P26_1000m | ecosystem: Environmental > Aquatic > Marine > Oceanic | place: Canada: Northeast Subartic...
CCGTAGTCACGAATCGCCAACTCGACGCCACGCTGGTTCGGAATACCCAGGAACGCAACATCACCAGAAATGGCGTTCAACGAACGGATCTGGATCTCCTCGCCGGGACCCACCTCGACGGTCCCCAGGGAACCATCACCCAGATGGTCCTCGACCGTCGCCACCTCTTCAGGAGCCGGAGCAGCGGTCGTAGCCGGAGCCGGAGCAGCAGTCGTAGCCGCTGCCGCCGGAGCAGCTGTCGTAGCAGCAGGAGCAGCAGTGGTGGCCGCAGCCGAACCACTACCAGAGGCGGAATCCCCGCCATCATCGGAGCCGCAGGCACTGGCGATCATGGTGATCGCCAGACCCAGGGCCAGCAGAACACGTCGGTTGCGACGCATGGTCCCCTCCAGGGTGTTGATGAATCCGAATACGGCGAAGCGCCCGCCGAAGCGGGCGTGACACCGGTCACTTAGTTGACAGTACGGTACGGTACTGTATTCTCCTGCCTCCGGCAAGGGCCCGCCGTAGCCGACGTGATCCGTCGGCAACCGGTAGGTCCCGTCTACCGGAGAGCGGGAGAAACACCGGCCGCTCTCAGGGGGCACGGTATGGCAGGCGACAGGGAGGACGCAAGTATGGAAGATGGCGATGGGGTGCCCGTGCGGGCCGACCCGGCGGGCGACGCGATCCTCGATGCCGCACTCCGGATGCTTGCCGACGGTGGTCTGACCGCGTTCACAACCGATCGACTGGCTTCCGAGGCCCGGGTCTCCAAGACCTCCATCTACCGTCGATGGTCGGACAAGAAAGCCATCTTCCAGGCGGTGATGGAACATTGGGGTGGGCGCGCCCACGTCGAGGACCAGGGTGACTTTGCGGCCGATCTGGACCACTGGTACGCCGACAGGCAGGCCAAGTACAACCAGCCGGGCTTCCGCCAGATCGCAGCGAGCCTCCTGGAGGTATCGGCGCACGACCCCGAGGTGGGAGAGGCCATGGCCGCCGATCGCCACGCCACGTGGACGACCATGCGCGAAATCCTCTTCCGGGCAATCCAGCGGGGCGAGATCGATACCGACATCGAGATGGAGCACCTCGAGCAGTTCTTCCTCGGCCCCATCTACTACCGCGCTGTTCTGGATGGCCAGCCGCTCGACGATTCCACAATCGCCGACTTCCGAAGACTGGCCCTGGCCGCCGTGGGATACAACCAGAACCGAGGGTGATGACCACCGTGCCGGTTTCCGGCGGGCACCTCGGACCCGATCGCATCCCGATGGTGGTGCTGGGCGGTTGGCTGGGGTCCGGAAAGACGACCCTTCTGAACCGCCTCCTGAGGGCGTCAGGTGGCGAACGCTTCGCTGTGGTCGTGAACGACGTGGGGGCCGTGAACCTGGATGCCGAGCTGGTGGCGGCCCGGGACGGCGCCACCGTGGAGCTCACCAACGGCTGTGTCTGCTGTTCCATTGGCGACTCCCTCGCCCTGACCCTGCGGGACCTGGTGCTTTCGGATCGCCCACCGGATCGACTGGTGATTGAGGCCAGCGGCGTGGCGGAGCCGGACCGCGTCGCCGCCTATGGTGACCGGCGGCGCATACGGCTGGATGGTGTGGTCGTAGCAGTCGACGCCACGAGCGTGGTTTCCCGAGCCTCCGATGCGAACTACGGGCCGTTGGTCAGACGGCAGGCCGAGACTGCCGGCCTGCTGATCCTCACCAAGACCGATATCGATGCCGGTGGAGGTGCTGCAGCCAGGGCCTGGTGTGCCGAGGTGGCGCCTGACACCCCCGTGGTGGAGGCACGTGACGACGACAGGTGGGTTCCGCTCGTGCTGGGTGGCCTGGACTCCACGGAACCGACGCCCGCTGGTGCGCTGGACGTAGCGGTGGTCGCCACCGCATGGCAGCCAACCGGGCCAGTCGACGTGGACCTGCTGGCTGCTGTCCTGGACGGCAACGCCCACCTCCTGCTGCGTGCCAAGGCCGTGGTCACCGATATGCAGGGCAGGCCGACCGCCGTGCACCTCGCCGGTGGCTCTGTGGCGATACAGGAGTTGGCCGGCCCGGCCAGTACCAGCCGACCCGACCACGATCCCACGGGTGGACGCCCGGTGGTGGCCCGGCCGGCCCCTACCCGGGAAACCGTTGAGGAGAACCCGAACCGATGTTGACCCCCAGGCTTGTCGTAACCATGATCAACCCGGAGACCGGGCGGCCACGGCCCACCGAGCTGGACGTGCTTCCCGAGCCGTTGACAGCGGCTGAACACGGCCTGATGGTGGGAAGTCCCCCTCCGGTCGACAAGCGCGTCCACCACGGCAACTGGTTGGCATGGCCCCACATCCGTTGGGCGCTCACCCACATGGACGAACTGCGGGCCTCCGGTCGGATCAGCCGCGGTGACGGCCCGGCCACCGGGCTGGCGACGGCATCTCCGGCCGGGACCGGCCTGGACCTGGACGGGCTGTCAATCGACGACGGCGACGGCGGTAGATGGACCCTCGATGAGATGTTGCACGGCACCTACACGGATGCGTTCCTGGTCCTCCACCGGGGACGGGTCGTGCTCGAGCGGTACTCCAACGCAATGGGCCCGTCCACCCGACACGCCATGTTCTCCATGACCAAGACGGTCACCGGCGTCCTCGCCATGCTGGCCATCCACGACGGTGTGATGGGCCTCGACGATCCGCTCACCGACCACGTACCTGAGTTGGCGCAGACCGCCTTTGCTCCGGTCACCGTCGGTCAGGCCCTGGACATGACCGATGGCATCCGCTTCGTCGAGGACTACAGCGACAACCAGTCTGACATCATGCGTTACGGCCGGGCGATGGCGTTCACGCCCACACCTCCCGACTGGGATGGTCCGAACGGCATTCAGGAGGCGATCCTCGGCTTCACGGAGCGTGCCACCGAACCCGGGGAGGTCTTCCTCTACAAGTCGGTTACGACGGACGTCCTGGCCTGGGCGGTCTCCAGGGCGACCGGACAGCGGTGGATCGACGGGGTGTCCGAGCGCATCTGGGGGCCTATGGGCGCCGCCGAAGACGCTGCGGTGAGCCTGGACAATCTCGGCATCCCCGTGTCCTCCGGTGGGATGTCCTGCACGTTGCGCGATCTGGCCCGGTTCGGTCGGATGCTCTCCCGGTCGGGCAGGGTCGGCGAGGGGGCCGATGAGCGACAGGCCCTGCCTGCAGCAGTGGCAGATGACCTGGCTGCTGGTGGCGAGCCGTATCCGGGCAGCGGAGGCGGCTACGCCACCAGGGAGGGTTGGACCTTCCACCGGCACTGCTGGAACATGCAGCGGGTCATGGGGGCGTTCATGCCGATGGGGGTACACGGCCAGCGATTGTTCTGCCATCCGGAAAAGGACCTGGTCATCGCCAAGTTCGGCTCGCATCCGGTCACCGGCAACGTCTACACCGACGTCTCCCACGAGTCCCTCTACCGCCAGCTCCTGGAGCGCTGCTGACCGCCGGTCGTCTACCCGGGGGGCTACGCCTCGAACTCGGTGATGCCGCCCACCACGGTGGCCAGCACGTTGATGTCACGGATGGCCATCGGTTCGACGGTGAACGGGTCGGCGTCCAGCACGACCAGGTCGGCCAGCTTGCCAACCTCCAACGTGCCCTTGTCGTGCTCCTCCATGTTCAGGATCGCTGCGGCCGACGTGTAGCCCGCCACTGCGTCAGCCACGCGGGCCCGCTGCTCGGGGCCGAGCAGGTCACCGTCGCGGGTGATCCGGTTCACCGCCGTCCAGATGGTGAACAACGGGTCCAGCGGCGTTACAGGCATGTCGCAGTGGAGGGCGTGGACGATGCCGTGCTCCGTGAAGCTGGCCAATGGGTCGATGCGCGAGCCCCGCTCCGGGCCGAGGAACCGGTCACGGTGGCGGTCGCCCCAGTACCAGATGTGGTTGGCGAACACCGAGGCCATCACGCCCAGCCGTGCCATGCGCTCCAACTGGTCCTCACGGACGGTCTGGCAGTGCTCGATGCGGTGCCGGTGGTCGTCACGGGGATGTGCTTCGAGAGCGGCCTCGAAGGCATCCAGCGTGTTGTCGATCGCCTGGTCGCCGTTGGCGTGCACGGCGACCTGCCAGCCCTTCCGGTGTGCCTCGGTGACCAGCTGGATCAACTCTGCCGCGGGGATCACCTCGGTGCCGTTGACGTCGGGACGATCGTGGTATCCCTTGCAGAGGCATGCCGTGTACCCCTGGATCGAACCGTCCGACACGAACTTGAGTGCCCCTATCGAGAGCATGTCGCCGCCCAGGCCGGTGCGCAGCGGAAGGTCGCCGACGAATCTCCAGCCGGGGAACAGGCGGGTGCGTACCCGGATGGACCGGTCGTCAATCCCCTCCTGGTAGGTGGCGTACATCTCGGTGGCCATTACGGCCGCATCGGTCATGGACGTGACACCCACGCCCAGGCAGTGGTCGGAGATGGCCCTGGCGCCGGCGGCCAGTACGTCGGGTTCGGCGAACGGCAGGATGCCTCCGACGGTGAAGTTGGCCGTCTCCTCCATGCAGCCGCTGGGGCGGCCTGAGGCCTCGCGCTGGAACAGTCCGCCGACGGGATCTTCGACGTCGTTGGTGATGCCGGCCAGCTCCAGCATGCGGTCGTTGGCATACGAGAGGTGTCCGGAGATGTGCCGGACGAAGATCGGATGCTCGGTGCTGGCCGCGTTCAGGTCGTGGCGGGTGAGGTGGCGGTCGTCGACCATGAGCGAGTCGTCGTAGCCCCAGGACTGGATGGGCTTGCCTACTGGAGTGGAGGAAGCCACCTCTCGCAGGACGGAGATCACGTCGGCGACGGTGCGGCAGTCGGGGTAGCCGATCTGGGGGGCCAGCATCTGGACGCCGGCGGCGATGGGGTGCATGTGGGTCTCGATGAAGCCGGGCAGCACGGTGGCACCACCCAGGTCCACGACCTCGGTGTCAGGACCGGTGAGGGCCTCCAGGTCGACTCGGGCTCCCACGCCGATGATGCGGCCCCGCCAGGAGGCCAGCGCCTCAGCGATGGGGTTGTCCGGGTCCAGTGTGTGGAAGGAGCCGTTGGTGAAGAGGCGATCGGCGATCGTCACGGTTCAGCCCCGATCCTTCTTCCTGGCCTGCATCCGCTCCAGGTAGGCCTCACGCGATGCACGCCCCTCCGGGTCGCGCAACGCCGCGGTGAGGCCGTCGGCGTCGGACCAGGACCGTCCGGTTCCGACCATCTGGTCGGTCACCGCGTTGACGTGTCGCTTGGTGGCCAGCACGGCGGCCCTCGGCCGTGACGCCACCGCTTCGGCCAGCTCGTCGACGGCGGTGTCCAGGTCGTCGGCAGGCACGATCCGGTTCAGGAACCCGGCGGCCATCGCCTCTTCGGCGCCGAACGGGCGGCAGGTCATGACCAGTTCCTTCGTGAGGGCGGGCCCGATCTCGCGGACCAGGCGGGGGATGCCTCCCCAGGCCAGCGGGATGCCAAGGTCCACCTCCGGGATCGAGAAGGACACGTCGTCGGTGGCGATCCGAAGGTCACACGCCGCAGCGACCACCAGGCCGCCGCCAACCACGTGGCCGTGCAGGGCTGCGATGAGGACCGGGGAGGTGCGTTCCAGGGCGTCTGCCATGAGCCGTCCGGTGTCGGCCGGAACCCGTCCGCCGGCAGGCGACGGGCCGTCGTCGCCGAACACCGACAGGTCGAAGCCTGCGCTGAACGCCCGGCCTTCGCCGCTCACCACGACGACCCGGAGGTTGCTCTGGTGGTCGAACCAGGAGGCCGCCTCGGCCACCTCGGCCATCAGTTCGTTGGATAGGGCGTTGAGCCTGTCGGGGCGGTTCAGGGTGAGGGTGCCGCGACGGCCATCGCAGGTGACCTTGATGGTCTGGAAGTCCGGGGGTGTCGACATGCCGGCGAGTCTCGTCCGCTGGGCTGGCTGGTGCACGACCGGGCATCCGGCGGTGGCCCTGCCGCCCCGGCGGTCGGGCACCGGTGTCCGGTTGCCGGTGCCCGGGGAGGGTCAGTCGGCGACAGGCTCCAGGACGACCTCGGCTGACAGTGTCTCGCCCTCGACCAGGTCGATGCCGGTGGCCCGGGCGGCGGCGGCCACGTCGGCCAGCACAGGTCGCAGCCAGGCGAGGCGTTCGGGCGTATCGGTGATCGTGCAGGCCACGACCGGTGTGGCCAGTGAGCGCTTCTCGGTCGTCTTGTGGCGTCGGATCTCGGCCAGGGCATCGGCGGCCGCGCCGGCCATTGCGGAGTCCACCGACTCGCCGTCGACCATGGCTGCGGCCCGCAGCTCGGCCGCCGAGGGCCACGGTTGGCGGTGCACGGAGCCGCCCCTCCACCACGACCAGACCTCCTCGGTCACGAACGGGAGGAACGGCGCGAACAGGCGCAGCAGGGTGGAGAGGGCCAGGCGCAGGGCATGGCGGGCCGATTCGGCGCCTGCCTCGTCGCCCTCGTAGGCACGGGCCTTGACCAGCTCCACGTGGTCGTCGGTGAAGGTCCAGAACCAGGTCTCGGTGCGTTCCAGCGCCCGGGCGTAGTCGAAGCCATCGAAGGCCCGGGTGGCCTCGTCGACCAGGTCTGCGAGGCGTTCCAGCATGGCCCGGTCCAGCGGGTTCGTGATGGCCGCCGGGTCGATGTCCAGCGGGGTCGCCTCGCCGGCTCCGAAGCCGAGGGCGAACCGGCTGGCGTTCAGGATCTTGATGGCGAGGCGCCGACCGATCTTCATCTGGCCGTCGTCGAAGGCCGTGTCGGTTCCGGGCCTGCCGTTCGCCGCCCAGTAGCGCACGGCGTCCGAGCCGTGCTGGTCCAGTAGGTCCAGCGGGGTGACGACGTTGCCCTTGGACTTGGACATCTTCTTGCGGTCCGGGTCCAGGATCCAGCCGCTCAGGGCGCAGTGGGCCCACGGTGCTGCGTCGGCCTCGAAGTGGGAGCGCACGGCCGTCGAGAACAGCCACGTCCGGATGATGTCGTGGGCCTGGGGCCGTAGGTCCATGGGGTAGGTGCGGCTGTAGAGGTCGTCGTCCTCCTCCCAGCCGCAGGCGATCTGCGGGGTGAGCGACGAGGTGGCCCAGGTGTCCATGACGTCGCTGTCTCCGACGAAACCACCGGGCTGGCCGCGCTGGGCCTCGTCGTAGCCGGGGGCGGGGTCCGACGACGGGTCGACGGGCAGGTCGGCCTCGTCGGGGACGATGGGCGCCTCGTGTACCGCCTCGCCGTTGGCGTCCAGCGGGTACCAGAGGGGCAGCGGCACGCCGAAGAACCGCTGTCGGCTGATCAACCAGTCGCCGTTCAGGCCGTCGATCCAGTTGGTGTACCGGGTCTGCATGTAGGCGGGATGCCAGGTGATCTGGTCGCCGCGGGAGATGAGGTCGGCCCGCAGGGAGGCGTCCCTGCCGCCGTTTCGTATGTACCACTGGCGGCTGGTTACGATCTCGAGCGGCCTGTCGCCCTTCTCGAAGAACTTGACCGGATGCGTGATGGGCTCCGGCTCGCCGATCATCTCGCCGGTCTCCCGGAGCATCTCGACCATCTCCGCCTGGGCCGAGAAGATGGTCTTGCCCGCCAGGCGCGCATACGCGGCCAGACCGGCCTCGGATTCGATGCCGGGGGGTGGTTCGGGGTTGATCCGTCCGGCCCGGTTGACGATCGCCCGGACGTCCAGGTCCAGCTCGCGCCACCAGGTCACGTCGGTGGTGTCGCCGAACGTGCAGATCATGGCCGCACCGGTGCCCTTCCCGGGGTCTGCCAGCTCGTGGGCCACGACCGGGACGTCCACGCCGAACACCGGCGTGGTGACTGTGGTACCGAACAACGGCTGGTAGCGCTCGTCGTCCGGGTGGGCCACGAGGGCCACGCAGGCTGCCAGCAGCTCGGGGCGGGTGGTGGCGATGTGGATGTCGCCGTTGTCGCCGGGTCGGTGGAATGCCAGCGTGTGGTAGGCGCCGGGTCGTTCCCGGTCCTCCAGCTCGGCCTGTGCCACGGCGGTGCGGTGTGTGACGTCCCAGAGCGTCGGCGCCTCGATCTGGTACGCCTCGCCGCGGGCCAGGTTCCGGAGGAAGGCCCGCTGCGAGACGCGCTGGCAGCGTTCGTCGATCGTGGCGTAGTTCTGGGCCCAGTCGACCGACAGTCCGAGGCGGCGGAACAGGGCTTCGAAGGCCTGCTCGTCCTCGGCGGTCAGGACATGGCAGAGCTCGATGAAGTTGCGGCGGCTGATGGCGAGGTCGCCACGCTTCTTGATGGCCTTCGGGTCGCCGGCGTCGTCCGGGGCGGCGAAGTCCGGGTCGTATGGCAGTGAGGGTTCGCAACGCACCCCGAAGTAGTTCTGGACCCGGCGCTCTGTCGGGAGGCCGTTGTCGTCCCACCCCATCGGGTAGAAGACCTCCTTGCCGGCCATGCGCTGGTAGCGGGCGATGGTGTCGGTGTGGGTGTACGAGAAGACGTGGCCGACGTGCAGCGAACCGCTGACGGTGGGGGGCGGGGTGTCGATGGAGAACACGTCAGCCCTGTCCATGGAGCGGTCGAAGCTGTAGGTGCCCCGCTCCTCCCAGGTGGCGTCCCAACGCTCCTCCAGGCCCTCCAGGCTGGGGCGCTCGGGAATGGTCGGGGCGGGCGCTTGGGCCGAGGTGTCGGGGTGGCTCATGAGGGTCAGAGGCTACCGGCGGGCTTCCGGGGCCCCGCTAGCCTTCGCCGCCGTGACCCGCTCTGTACGACGTTCCGCTACCGGCCGTTCGCCGCTCCCTGTCGGTTTCGGTGTGGTGTGGGCCACGGTCGCCATGGACATGGTCGGTTTCGGCATCATGCTGCCGGTTCTGCCGCTCTACGCCGAGGACTTCGGGGCCTCGCCGGCGATGGCGGCAGCGGTCATCGCCGTGTTCTCCGCCGCCCAGATGGTGGCTGCGCCGCTCTGGGGCCGACTCTCGGACCGAATCGGCCGCAAGCCGGTCCTCATCGCCGCCCTCATCGGCTCGTCCATCGGGAGCCTGGTGACCGGGCTGGCCGGGGTGCTCTGGATCCTGTTCCTGGGCCGGGTGCTGGACGGGGCGTCCGGGTCGTCGTATGCGGTGGGCCAGGCGGCTGTGGCGGACCTGGCCGAGCCGGAGGACCGGCCCCGCCTGCTGGGCCTGCTGGCCGCGGCGTTCGGGGTGGGGTTCGTGGCAGGGCCGCTGATCGGATCGATAGCGGCGCTGGGAGGCCGGCAGCTGCCGTTCTTCGTGGCCGCCGCCCTGGCCGCGGGCAACGCCACCGTCGCCCTGGTGCGGCTGCCCTCGGGTCGCGCGGCGGGGAGGTCCGCGGACAGGTCGGCGGATGGGTCGGCAGGTCCGACGGCAGGGCGAGGGGCAGGTCCGTCGGAGGGGTCCGGGCCGAGTCCGGGTCGCCTGGCCCTGTGGGGTGCATCGGGTCCGGCGGTGCGTCGCCTGGCCGTGCTGTCATTGGTGGCGATGGTCGGCTTCGCCGGGTTCGAGGCCACCTTCGCCATGCTGGTGGAGAGACGGTTCCCCGACGTGGGGGACCCGACCGTGTACGGCCTGTTCGCCTCGATCGGGCTGTTGATGGTGCTCGTCCAGACCCGGATCGTGGGACCGGTCAACGCCCGGCTGGGAACCCGTTCGGCGCTGCGGGCCGCGCTGTCGCTGGTTGCGGCCGGCATGGTCGTGCTGGCCATGGGTGGAGGTTGGGCCGGGCTGGCCATCGCCCTGGTGCTGTTGGTGGTGGGCCAGGGGGTGTTCGGGCCGACGCTCTCGAACGCCACTGTCGAGACGGTGGGTGCCGACGGGCGTGGGTCGGCCCTCGGCCTGCAGCAGAGCGCCGGGGCGCTGGGCCGGATCATCGGGCCGTTGCTGGCCGGCGTGCTGTTCGGCCGGGTGGCCGTGGGGGCCCCGTACCTGGTGGCCGCCGCCCTGGCCCTGGCTGCCCTGGCCGTCGTGCCACGGCCCCGGGGAGAGGAATCGCTGGACGGTCAAGTTACCGAACGGTAACCTCCGGGTGTCCGCCCGCGAGCCATAGCGCCGAGGAGCAGCATCCCATGAGCGAGTTCAGCCTCGAATTGTCCGAGGAGCAGGAGCAGCTACGCGACTGGGTACACCAGTTCTCCGTGGACGTGGTCCGCCCCGCTGCTGCGGAATGGGATGAGAGGGAGGAGTTTCCCTACCCGATCGTCCAGCAGGCGGCCGAGATCGGGCTGTACAGCTGGGAATTCCTGGCCCAGGGGATGCTCGGCGACAAGACCGGCCTCACCATGCCGGTGGCCATCGAGGAACTGTTCTGGGGCGATGCCGGGATCGGCATGGCCATCATGGGTAGCGCTCTGGCTGCCGCTGGCATCGCCGCCTCCGGCACCCAGGAGCAGGTCATGGAGTGGGTGCCCCAGTGCTACGGCGACGCCACCGACCTGAAGCTGGGGGCGTTCTGCGCCAGCGAACCCGACGCCGGCTCCGACGTCGGCGGCTACCGGTCGCGGGCCGTCTACGACGAGGCCACCGACGAGTGGGTGCTGAACGGAACCAAGGCCTGGATCACCAACGGTGGCATCGCCGACATCCACGTGGTGGTGGGCGTGGTCGACCCGGAGCTGGGCTCCAAGGGCCACGCCTCGTTCATCGTTCCACCCGGCACCCCCGGTCTCAGCCAGGGCCAGAAGTACAGGAAGCACGGGATCCGGGCCAGCCACACCGCAGAGGTCGTCCTCGACGAGGTACGGGTCCCGGGTCGGTGCCTTCTGGGCGGCAAGGAGAAGTTGGACGAGCGCCTCGCCCGGGTGCGCCGCGGCGAGAAGGGCAATGCGCAGGCCGCCATGCAGACCTTCGAGGCCACCCGACCGGCGGTGGGGGCCCAGGCCATCGGCGTGGCCCGTGCCGCCTACGAGTACTCGCTGGAGTACGCCAAGGAACGCCACGCCTTCGGCCGGCCGATCATCGCCAACCAGGGCATCGCCTTCATGCTGGCCGACATGGCCACCGAGATCGATGCCAGCCGGATGCTCGTATGGCGTGCCGCCTGGCTGGCCAGGAACGGAGAGTTCAAGAACGCCGAGGGTTCGATGGCCAAGTTGAAGGCGGGCCGCACCGCAACGTGGGTGACCGAGAGGGCCATCCAGATCCTGGGCGGCTACGGCTACACCCGCGATTACCCGGTGGAGCGGTGGCACCGGGACGCCAAGATCCACGACATCTTCGAGGGCACCGAGCAGATCCAGCAGCTGGTGATCAGCCGGGCCATCTCCGGCATGCGCATCGAATAGAGCAGCCCTGCAGACGTCAGGCGTAGGGAACGACGACCTCAACGGCGCCACATTCCACGTCGGCTTCGTTCCCGTCGACGGCAGGGGCGATCGCTTCTCGCGGGTGGGTCAGCGCATCACGTGAGGTGTCGGCCCGGGTGGCGGCATTTACCGAATCGCAGGTGCCGGTCCACGGGCCACTCTCGTCCTGTTCCGGACGGATGTCGAAGAGGGAAATGGGTGTCACGACTGATCGGTACAGGAGGATGGAGGACAACGTATGGCGCACATTGACGTGAAGCGGATTGCGATCGAGATCATGAAGGGAATCGGCTTCGGCGATGTCAGGTCGTTCATCCCGGTCACCGAGGAGAACGAGAACTCGTGGAGAACCCTCGAGAAGGAGATCGCCGAGATCTCGGCCAAGGGCGGGGTGGTCGACCTGCCGGGCTACGAGAACGAGTACACGGAGAAGGATCCGGAGACCGGCCGCTGGATCGAGGTGCCACCTCCGGACAGCCCGGCCGGCATGGCGGCCGCCCGGCGCGAGGCCGAGGATTTGAGCAGGGGTCCGCTCACCGACGGTGGCATCGAATGGCCCAGCCGTGACCGGCCTTCCTGGATGTCGGCCGACGTGGGTCGGTACGGATATCCCATGGTCTGGCCTGACGAGGTCGGCGAGACTGCGGCGGTGGGAGATCTCGGAAAGTCGCCCCCGGTATCGAGGCGGTTCGGCGATGCCGTGCTGTTCGCCCGGTCGATGCATGACGGGCAGGCTCGAAAGGGCACGCAGATCCCCTACATCAGCCACCTCCTTGCCGTAACGGCGCTGGCCATCGAGGACGCCGCTACCGATGACGCCCTGCGGGACCAGACCGAGACGATCGCCATCGCGGCGATGCTGCACGACGTCGTAGAGGACACCCGGGCGACGGTGGCCGACGTGGCCGGTCGATTCGGTGCCGAGGTGGCCCGCATCGTGGCCGCCTGCAGCGACACCACGGAGTCCATGCCCGGAGGGGAGAAGCCCCCTTGGTCGTGCCGGAAG
>Ga0257112_10000813_pt1 | contig 12228 bp, 9 predicted proteins | sample LP_taG_5_FD_191565 | JGI IMG/M metagenome (GOLD analysis project Ga0257112, IMG submission 191565) | Marine microbial communities from Northeast Subartic Pacific Ocean, Canada - LP_J_2015_P26_1000m | ecosystem: Environmental > Aquatic > Marine > Oceanic | place: Canada: Northeast Subartic...
CTCTTCTACAGCTTCTGTGTCCATTTCATCCGGAACGGGAGCCGGCCCATTGTCTCCTGCCTTCTTTTTGGACTCGCGGCCCCTAAAACCGGTAAGGGTCAATTGTGTAGATATGTTGATCCCTTTCATGGAGTGGATCCAGATCCCATTGCGGAAAGCAAAGCCAAAATCAAAAATAATAGGACCTTTATGTATTCCAAACCCAAGTCCCAGTTCCTGAAAATCAGCCCCGCCCCAGGCAAAACCGATACGTAAGGGGAATGCTGAAAATTTTGTCATTTCAAGCCCCATGGACCAGCGCCATCCTTTGCTGGAAAACATGGAATTTGAAAATCCTGTCCACATATCAGAACTGATCAATATATTTTCATCTTTCATATTATAAGACATTCCCAGCCGGAAGATGGCAGGATAGTTCATGGTGAATTCAGGCAGATTACCGTCTTCATCCAAGGGTACATAAACGATCTGTTCATCGGGATCATTATTGGTAAAAAGGTTTGGGTTAGACAATGTGCTGGCATTTACAGAATCAATCGAATAAACATAACGGATAGCCATACTATCGTTCAAGGCTTGACCGGCCCAGGTAAAATGAAACAGGTCATCATCGTTGCCATAGATATTATCTGCACCATCCAGAATATCTTTAGTGATGTTTTCTTTATTCCAGGTGATGGAACCCAAGGCATTAATTATGGAAAATCCGAAACGAAAACCATTGATATCTTTTGAGACCAGCCCAATATCCAGGCCTATTCCTGACCCGCCTATGCCTTGGCGTAAATAATATACACCATTGCCATACAGTGCTTCATCTGTAGTTACCAAATTGGCCTTACTGGAATCCGGATCGATCCCAAAATAGAAAATACCCTGAAGATACTTGAATGACATGCCCACAGAGAATTGCTCATATGGAACTGCAAAGGTAAAAGCATATTCTGTGACTCCCATGACCTCATAATGCATGGTCATGTCAATGTCAGGATTATCTGCATTGCCATCCAGAACCAATTGTAAAAGTCCAAAAGGTAAACGATAATTCTGCAATATTAACATATTCGTCGTCAGCGCCATATTCCCAGATGAAAAGTTCAAGATGGGAATAGGTAAATGGATATCCTGAAAATAATTCAATCCACCGCCTTCTTCCAGTTCATTGAGTAAAGCTGTTTTATTATCAAAGTTTGGATTGCCTGGTTTCTCTCCTTTTGAATAAAGAGTATCACCACTCAGCGCATTTAAATTGGCAAATGAGATATAATTACCTACAATACCAAAATCAAAACCAAACATTTGCAGCATGAATGGTTTGTCCTGTTGATATGCTAACATGGCAGGGTTAAAACCAACGGCGAAAAGACCGTCCGCAACCGTTGAGTATGCTCCAGCCAGCGCTACAGAGCGAGGATCTCGTTTTGATTGACCAAAGACGAGTCCTATCAAAATGAATAAAATACATATGGAGCGGCGGTATATCATTTGTTAAAGCCCTTACCGCCTGCTCTAACACCAGCTATTTTTGCAGCTCGTCCGCTGGAAACGGAGAAATACCAGCCGCTGATATCTTCTGTTTTATATTTTTCGGTTTGGTTATTAAATGAATCAGGATCCCGGATACGTATGCGTACACTGTCTGATGCCATGCTTGGCGTCCAGAATAGTGAATCAACATTTTCTTCCGCACTGGCTATCTCTATCCAATCAGCATCTGACGGATTGCCGATAATGGCAAAATCCACATTTACAGTTGGTACAGTTCCATATGTTTTCCATTTAATTATATTTTCCACACCAGGCGCAAGCGTTTCACCGCCGTTGGGGTATAGTATAACAATTTCATCTGATGCCGGTTCAATCATGCCAGTGCTGCTCAGGCGGAAGGTCATGAATGTGCTGATGTCAATATTATCTTCTGATGTCAGAAAAACGGATTCACCATTAGTACCATTCAAGTGAAAGCGGGGTGCTGTATAATGGTCACCATAATCTGTCAACAAAAATAAGCGATTTGTATCCATAGCACTTGCATAGGAAATCACCCCGGGAGAGGCCACCTGACCGGGATGGCCAATAGTCGATGTATCGCTGTAAAATGCTGCTGGATTAGGTAAAATAACTTTCAGCAGCGTATCCACGTAAGAAATAACAGTATCTTTACCGGTTGGATTGTATTTAACCAGATAAACGACGCCATCAATACAATCGCTGAAGTCATTCATAACAGAAAAGATATAAAGATCATTGGCTGATGAATCCGGATTTAAGCGGATACACTTATTGATGACATATATACTGTCCGTAGCGCTCCAACCTGGTTCCTGTACAGCCAGGCTATCACGAAAAATACTCAGCATCTCTTGCGTAGTATCCAGGGGAAATAAATTTTTATTCGATAGCAGAATTGATATATCACCATTTATGGGAATGCTGTTGATCACAGTGGAGGTCAATTCAGCATAAACCAATGATGTTCGTATCCTGCTGCGCACATCGTGGGCCATTTCCTCAATAGGCGTTTCTGTAACAGAGATGAACGTCATGGGATCCATCCTGACCTCGAAGGGCGCCACCATGCGATACTGTCCGCCAATTGTGGCTCCACCAACAATGGTACCCCGCCCATCAATTCTGGCTGCAGAGCGAACAATCATTACTGCCGGGTTGAACGAAAGTAAATCAACGATCGTTGAAGTACCCTCTGATGGAGGAGTGGTAATGCTGTCTGTCCATGTTGCCGCATCTGTGGTGGCATAGCTAAACACTGTTGTACCAATCTTGCTCATGCGAATAATAGTACGTGTGCTGTCAGATCCATAATCACTGGGCTTGGCGATGGTGGCCCGGACTTCCACTGTTGATGAATCACCCAGTGTATTAAAACCGACCATATCTACGTCCAGCTTAACCGGTAAATCAATCTGGTTAATCATATCAAATTCAAATTGCACACCCGTGAACGCCATCCCGGAAAATCCTGTGGGCATGCCGGCAATATTTTGAGTAGACGGCGGGAACGACTCAATAATATTTGCGTCCAATGATTCAAAATGCAGCTCGTTCACATCCACATTGATGGTCATTTTTCCTAATTCAGAACCATCCAGTGGAATGTATGCCGTTTGCGCCCGTAAACGCGCTGTTAGATCAATAACCAATTTCGATAAGGCGCTATCAGCACCTGCAGGATTTGAAAATGTATAACCATCGATCGGAAATGTTTTACTGTACGTTGCATAATCCTTGAATAATGCTGTATCCACTTTCACAGAATCGCCGCCTTCGGTTGGCGGCACAAAATTCCTGAAATTCATGATGAAGTCCATATAAAATGGATAAGAACTATGGAGGTTGGAAATCACTATTTCATTAATCCCAAAAGATGTACCTGTCTTGAATAAACCTGAATATATCTCAACATCGGACGGAAATGACACCGGATCAAGTTCCGTGGGCATATCGTATTCTGCAATCTCTACTACTGCTTCATCGACACCGGCGATGCGGATGCGGATGGAAAAGTTAACTCGAATGGAATCACCCGCATTAACAGTTAAGATATCTGTATCATTACCTATGTGTGGTGCTACATCAAAATCAAATAACATGCGTAATGATTCTTTCAATTGCTGGTCACCAATTTTTGTTGTATCGGCAAATGTATCATCTTTTGATACTGTATCTTGTTGGTGATTAGCTAAAGTATCAGGAGCTATGCTGGAGCCCGTTAACATAACGAAACGAGCATCCGTCAAATCTGTTAACATTCCATTATTCATAATGGATGAAAGGAAATAACTGCTGTCAATGGCGTCGTCATCCTGGATCATTACACCGGATATTTCCGTAATAAATTCCGGGAGTTCGCTTGCATCAATCTCAGGTAAATCTATCTGTAACGCTGGAAATGTTGTGTCAAAAAGAGCAACAATTTCGTTCCATGTTCCCGCAAATATTTGTTTATCTTCTGTAGGCGGAACTGAAAATTGAATACCAGTTATATCAATGAGCCCTAATGGAGCGAATGGTATAGATACGTTTATAATCGTGTCCACTACAACTGCTAAACTGGGCGCATTTGTAGGCGTTCCTGCATAGATAACTTCAGCATTCACTGGTACTTCCAGATACGCAGGGTCAATGGCTGTTTTGGGTAGTGTATCTTCAAATACCAGCTGCATACCCAGGGAATCTGAGGTTGGGAAGATTTGTTTATTATCTACGATGCCATCCAGTTTATACTTTTCTTGAACAAGGGGAAATTTTAGATCAATAAACCAGGTGGGTGTTTTAAAATCAGAAGGATTTTGAAAATCACAGCCGCCAGTATAAAATACAAACACACTGATTCCAAAAATGGATACAATTGTCTTTAGACGGAAAATCGTTGATATCGGTTTGCGAACGCTCTGCATATGAGAAAGAGAAATTCATTCATTTTGAGCATTCTTACTATAAAAAAATCCACATTATTTAATGCGGATATTTTTAAAAGATAAATTCTAAAAAAACGGTCAGTAGCGGTATTCTTTCTTTTTGAAAGGACCTTTTTTATCGATATCCACATACGCAGCCTGGTCCGCAGTCAATTCAGTCAGCGTTACACCCAGTTTATCCAGATGTAAGCGCGCCACTTCCTCATCTAATTCCTTGGGTAACAAATATACACCTGTTTCCGGCCTGTCTTTGGCCAAGGAAATTTGCGCCAGTACCTGATTGGTAAATGAATTCGACATGACAAAGCTTGGATGACCGGTTGCGCAGCCGAGATTCACCAGGCGGCCTTCAGCCAGGATGAAAATCTGTTTACCATCAGCAAATGTGTAACGGTCGAATTGCGGTTTAATGATTTCCTTTTTGATCGAAGCGTCACTATTCAGCGCACTCATCTGAATTTCGTTGTCAAAATGTCCAATATTGCAAACGATGGCCTGATCCTTCATACCTTTCATATACTCGAGAGTGATGATATCTTTATTCCCGGTAGCTGTGACATAAATATCAGCTTCCGGCAAGGCCTGCTCAACCGTTTTGACTTCATACCCCTCCATGGCAGCCTGCAGCGCACAAATAGGATCCACTTCAGATATCATTACTCTAGCACCAAAACCGCGCATGGACTGGGCACAGCCTTTCCCAACATCACCATAGCCGCAGACCATAACTACTTTTCCGGCAATCATCACATCGGTTGCCCGTTTAATTCCATCGGCCAATGATTCACGGTTGCCATAGATATTATCAAATTTGGATTTGGTTACAGAATCATTCACATTATAAGCAGGAAATAATAGTGTGCTATCTTTTTCCATCTGTTCCAAGCGATGTACACCTGTGGTTGTTTCTTCAGAACAACCAATGACATTTTTTGCTACTTTATGCCAATGCTGATTATCTTTTTCTAATACATCCCTTAATACATTTTCAATGACTATTTCTTCCTCGACTTCAGTTTCAATAGCAGGTGCTGCACCGTGTTCTGTCAGGTGATCTTCAAGTTGATATCCTTTATGAATAAGTAATGTGGCATCACCGCCATCATCCACGATCAGATCAGGGCCGCTGCCGTCAGGGAAAGTCAAGGCCTGCAATGTGCACCACCAATATTCTTCCAACGATTCCCCTTTCCAGGCAAATACGGGCACGCCGGAATCTGCAATGGCCGCTGCCGCGTGGTCTTGCGTAGAAAATATATTGCACGAGGCCCAGCGAATATCTGCACCCAGAGCTTTTAATGTTTCGATCAAAATTGCTGTTTCAATCGTCATATGCAGTGAACCGGATAATTTCAATCCTTTCAGAGGCTGCTCTGCGCCATATTTATCTCTGGATGCCATGAGTCCCGGCATTTCTTTTTCAGAAACAGAAATGGATTTTCGCCCGGCTTTAGCCAAACCGATGTCCGCAACTTTAAATGGTATATTTTCAATAAGGGATGTACTCACAAAATCTCCGATGTTCAAATAAGGTTGTGTAAATCATTTATTTTATCTGTCTTTTCCCAGGTGAATTCATCACCGACCCGCCCAAAATGGCCATACGCGGCTGTTTTGCGGTAGCGGGGCTTTTTCAGATCGAGATGCTGTATGATACCCGCTGGCTTGAGCGGAAATAATTCCCGCACGGCTTTAGTTAACGCGGCATCATCCAGTTTTCCCGTACCAAATGTTTTTACATAGAAGGATGTCGGTTCAGCCACGCCGATACTATAAGAAAGCTGTATCTCGCATTTTTCCGCCAGTTCTGCGGCAACAATATTTTTTGCAATATAACGGGCCATGTACGTAGCCGAGCGGTCCACTTTAGAAGGATCCTTTCCTGAAAAAGCTCCACCGCCATGGGGTGCGTAACCGCCATAGGTATCCACAATAATCTTGCGTCCGGTTAAGCCTGTGTCCGCTGCCGGGCCGCCGTAAACAAAGCGTCCAGTACCATTTACGATGAATTCTTCATCGTAAGCAATTCCGTATTTATCCAGCACAGGTTTAATGATCTGTTCGATGACTTCTGTTTCAACAAATTCATGTTCTTTTTCCTCAGAGCCTTTTTCAGCGAGCATATCATCATGCTGCGTGGCAATGACCGCTTTGGTCACTTTGAGTGGTTTGGAACTGTTGTATTCCACCGTCACTTGTGATTTGCCATCGGGACAGATCCAAGGCATAATTCCCTCTTTCCGCATTTTCGCCAGCCGTTCTGTTAGGCGATGGGCTAAATGGATGGGTAAGGGCATCAATTCCGGTGTTTCATTGCAGGCAAAACCAAACATTAAACCCTGGTCACCAGCACCCTGTTCGGCATGCAGACCGGCACCTTCATCTACACCCTGCGATATATCAAGGCTTTGAGCATCCAGGCAGGAGATCACTTTCACCTGCTGTTTATCCATGCCATAGGCTTCATCTATATAGCCGATTTCAGCCAGTGTATCTTTTACTATATTTTCCACCTGGACAAAACCATTCGTTGTCACTTCCCCTGATACAACTACTAATCCTGTTGTGACTAATGTTTCACATGCCACCCTGGAATTGGGATCCTGTTCAATTAAATTATCGAGGATAGCATCAGAAATAGCATCACAGACTTTGTCCGGATGTCCTTCTGTAACTGACTCAGATGTAAATAAATAATTGCTCATAATAACCATTACTTTCTTTATGAAGGGCGAAAATATACTTTGCTTCTATAACGCACTCCAAATCCCATGAATCGATAAATTATTGAAAAAAATAATACGTAAATACGTTTTAAGAATTAAGCCGGAGCGATCATTGAGTGATCATTTTTTCCTTTACCTTTTTTACCCGGACTATCATTTTATCCACAGCCCTGTCAATTGACTTGGTTAGATTGTCCGTTGTTGCCTTCACATTCAATTTATGTGCCGGCAAAGATAAATTTAACTCAGTTGTGTATGAATTATTCTCATGGAGTAAAATGATCTGACATTGCGTAATGCGGTCAAATACTTTGTGCAACCGCTGGATTTTTAGTTCTGCATAGGAGCGTATGTTTTCAGGAGCATTGAAATGGCGGGCTGTGAATTCAATAAGCATAGATTTCCCCCTTCTAATGGCTGTTAATCTAAGACAGGTCCAGCTTTATGTACAGCAGGATCATCAATATCATATTGTGAAAAATTCTGATGAAATTTTTCAACTAACTGTTTGGCTGTTTTGTGGTATTCTTCTTCATTTTCCCAGGCATGAGTCGGCAGCAATAAATCTTCGCCAATTCCATTGAGCGCTGTGGGGATTTGGACCCCGAAGTATACATCTTCCGTGAAATCTGACTGATCAATACTGCCGTCAAGGATCATATAAATAATTTGACGAGTAACGGGCAGACTGATCCGTTTTGCCCCTGAACTGGCATTCGCTCCAATCCAACCTGTGTTTACCAGAAAGCAAGGTACATTATATTTATTCATTTTTTCACGGAGTAGTTCTGCGTAGCGCAACGGATGTAATGTCAAAAACGGGCCCCCATAACAGGGAGAAAATGTGGCGGTGGGTTCCGTGACTCCTCTTTCCGTACCGGCCACCTTGGCAGTATATCCACTGATAAAATGATACATGGCCTGTTCAGGTGTGAGTTTAGATACGGGAGGCAATACGCCATAAGCGTCACAGGTTAGAAAAATAATGGTTTTTGGATGATCCCCCATGCTTGCTTTACCCATCGCACCCAGTGAATTATCAATGAAATGAATGGGATAACAGATGCGCGTATTTTCAGTTTTTGTACGATCAGTAAAATCAATTTCCTTTGTTTCACTGTCATACACAACATTTTCTGCCAGCGCGCCATGGCGAATAGCATTATATATTTCCGGTTCATGTTCCGGATTAAGATCAATGGCCTTGGCATAACAGCCACCTTCAAAATTGAAGATACCATTGTCCGACCAGCCATGTTCATCATCACCGATTAACGGTCTTTTAGAATCTGTACTTAACGTGGTCTTGCCCGTACCAGATAATCCAAAAAACAATGCCGTATTGCTTCCATCCGGATCCACGTTGGCCGAACAATGCATGGACAGCACACCTTTCAACGGCAGGTAATAATGCATAATGGAAAAAATACCTTTTTTCATTTCACCGCCGTATTCTGTTCCACCGATGATTGCCACCCGTTTTTCAAGATTGAAAATAATAAATGTTTCTGAATTCAGGCCGTGTTCTTCCCATTTTTCATCAAATACACTGGAAGCGTTAATAATTGTGAAATCGGGCTCAAAGTCCTCCAGTTCGTTTGCTTCCGGACGAATAAACATATTATTTACAAAAATGGACTGCCAGGCCTTGCGGGCTATCATGCGCACGTTTAAACGGTATTCCTTGTCCGCCCCGCAGAAGCCATCAAACACATATGCGCCATTGCCATCCTCATTAGCTTCGTAATGATCTTTGACCTTTTCGAAAAGTTCATCAAATACGGCTTCATCCACATGACGATTCACTGGGCCGATCCAGAGGTTTTCTTTTGAAAAATCTTCCTTAACGAAAAACTTGTCGTTGGGGCTGCGGCCGGTATATTTCCCTGTATCGACCATCAAAACACCGCGCATACCGATTTCACCTTCTCCGTTGTCCAGTGCATCTGCGATCAATTGTTCAACAGGCAGGTTTCTTTTAATATTTCCAATATCACCAATATTCAAGTATTCAAACATGAGTCATTTCCCTTATTCGCCGTGGGGGTGGGCTTTTTTATATATTTTTTTCATTTTTTCTTCTTCGAGTTGAGTATAAATCGATGTTGAACTTAAACTTGAATGTCCAAGCAATTCCTGTAAGGATCTAATATCAATAGCTTGTCCCTTTTTATCAAGATTATTAATCATATGGGTTGCAAACGAATGTCGCAATGTATGCGGTCCTAAAGATGAACCCTCGGCAACTTGTTTTATATATTTTGTTACTTGACGTTGAATTGTCCGACTAGAAAGCCTTTTTCCTTTTAAATTTACAAAACAGGGTACATTTGGATCAGAAGTCTTTAAGTTAATTCCTCTTTCTTTCAAATAATTATCAAGGACCTTTCCAGATTTTTTACCATAAGGTATAATTCTTTCTTTATTACCCTTGCCAATTACTTTTACTACTCCCCCTTCATGTTCATTTTTTTTATTATAATCGGGTTTAAAATCGCCAAGATTCAAACTTACCAATTCGCTCAAACGTATTCCTGTGCTGTAAAATAGCTCTAATACGGCTTTATCACGTTTACCTTTAATAGTATCAGGGGGACAATTCATTAATTCCTCAATCATTTTTTCAGGAATAATTGCAGGTAACTTTTTTGGTGTTTTAGGTGTTTTTATTACTGCAGCTATATTGACATCGATTACACCATTTTTTTGCAAATATTTACAAAGTGACTTAATAGTGGCAAGTCTGCGAGCAACGGTCCGGCTGCTAAGGCCTTCCTCAAATTCCTTACCAAGGAAATGCCGGATAGTATAACGATCAATGGTATCGAAAGCCCATTGCGGATCATTTGTATATGTTTTCATGAAATGATCAAAGCGGTTTAAATCGTTGGTGTACGATTTAATCGTATAGGCAGAATACCCTTTCTCTTTCTCTGCATATAAAATGAAATCTATGATATGCTTATTCTGTTCAGCCATAATGAGTTTCCAAATGTTCAATCATTATCTGCATATCATTTGGCAGTTCAGCAGTAAAATTAACTATTTCTCCGGATTCAGGATGGTTAAATGATAAATGTTGAGCGTGGAGAGCGTGGCGGCCCATTTTTTTCAGTAACAGTTTTATATCCCGTTGAACTTCCGGTAAAAAACCCTTAGTACGATTGAGTCCGCCGTTGTATTTCTCATCATGCACAATGGGATGATTCACATGAGCCGCATGGACACGAAGCTGGTGTGTCCGACCTGTTTTGGGATAAAATTCAACAACACTCATATAGCGATATTCATGCAGCACTTTATATTGGGTTACCGCTGTTCGCCCGCTATCGTTAACGCAATAAGTTGTTGGATTTTTGCGGCTGCGTTTCAAGGGTACATCAATACAGCCCTCCTTATCATTCCATACTCCCCATGTTATACCAACGTACGTTTTTGCAACCTTTCGATCTTGAAATTGTTCAGCAATATTTCTATGGGCTTTATTAGTCTTGGCAACCACCATGACACCAGACGTATCCTGATCGAGCCGATGCACAATTCCGGGACGTAAAGAATCATTAACGGAAGATAGGTCCCGGCAGTGGTATTTCAATCCATGGACGAGTGTCCCTGTGTAATTGCCGGTGCCCGGATGGACAACTAACCCCGCCGATTTATTAAGAATGATAATATCACCATCTTCAAACAGTATATCCAGTGGTATGGCTTCAGGCGTAATTGCATCCATTGGTGGCTCGAGCTCCAGCGGCTGCGCAATAATGGTATCGCCTTCCTGGAGTTTATAGCTTGGCTTTTCAACTAGGTCGTTCACGGTAACATATTCACGTTTGATCATCTTTTGGATCTGCGTACGCGAGTAGTCTGGCAATTGTTCAACTAAATAGTGATCCAGGCGCATCTCAACATCACCCGAAAACACCCGTTTTGTCGTATTCAAGAAACGGTTTTTGTTTGGAGTTTTGGTTGAATAATAAATGAAAAATATAGGAACAGGATCATGCCAATTGTCACAGCTGAATCCGCTACATTAAATATATACCAATGATAGTCACCGAGCATAAAATCAAAAAAGTCAACCACTTTGCCAAAAAGTAGGCGGTCAATCAAATTACCGACAGCTCCTGCTAAAATCAACGCTAGTGACAACCGCATGAGCATGTGATTGTTCTGTTCTTTCCATAGATACATGAAAATAACAATAGTGAGAATGATTGAAATGACTAAAAAAACAAAACTACCACCTGGGAAATTCAAGCCGAACGCCATGCCGTCATTCGTAACGTACGTCAGGTGGAAAAAGTTAGTAATCACCGGTACGGAATCGTACAGATCAAGGTAACTGCGAGTAAGCGCCTTGGTGATCTGGTCCAAAACCACGACCACGGCACTCACCTGCAAAACTTTCATTTTAAGTTCAGTTTATCCTTGGTTTTGCAATCCACACATTTAGTGGCATTGAGAACTTCCAGCAAGCGTTCTTCCGGTATCAGTCCACCACAAATCTTACATACACCAAAATCTTCTTGATCAATGCGTTCCAGTGCATGGGAAAGATTCTTATAATAATCACTCTCGCGGCTCATAAACATGAAACTTTTCTCCTTCTCAAAGGAATCCGAACCGGCATCAGCCATGTGAAGGCTGAAAACAGAATCCTGAGATAGACCTGCCTTCGGGTTGCCTTTATCCATAATGCTTTCCTTTATATCATCCATATCCTGAGAGATTTCTTCCATTCTCTTTACAATAGTTTCCCGAAATATTTTCAGTTTTGTTTTGGAATATTTTTTAATCACTTTTTATCCTTTCGAGGAATGAGTGCGTTCTATACTTAAAGTTAACGTTTGATCATGGATATCAAATGTTGATTCAAATTCACCTTTTACAAATTTTTCGGTCATTTCAACTGTCAATGTCTCATTGCAAAAGAATTTTTTATAATCTTCCAAGGCATCGCCCAAGGGTCCGTCGATCAACCCATTGATCTTGATGCGATCCTCGACCGCGAAATTAGCATTTTTTCGCATAATTTGCACGTGGCGAATGAGATCACGAACCAT
>Ga0257112_10000816_pt1 | contig 12199 bp, 13 predicted proteins | sample LP_taG_5_FD_191565 | JGI IMG/M metagenome (GOLD analysis project Ga0257112, IMG submission 191565) | Marine microbial communities from Northeast Subartic Pacific Ocean, Canada - LP_J_2015_P26_1000m | ecosystem: Environmental > Aquatic > Marine > Oceanic | place: Canada: Northeast Subartic...
AGCGAAAATCCATAGTTTGCCTGTCCATTTTTAGCCCTATCTATAGGATATATACATCGAAACCATATGATACACTAGCTATAATTTTCTGTCAATTATATTGGCTTAAAATTGTGTGATTTTGGTTTCGACTTGACTTTGAAACCAAGGTGCACTAAAATCGAGCCCTAAGTTTTATCTGGAATTAAGGGCAATTTTAGGTATGGTGAGTCCAAAATTAACTACATCGCAGATTGAGAATAGAATTTCAAACCTATCGGGTTGGACAGTTCAAGAAGAAAAGCTTCATAAGCAGTATCATTTCGATTCTTTTATTCAGGCGTTCGGTTTTATGGCAAGTGTTGCGCTAGTTGCAGAATCAATGAACCATCATCCTGAGTGGACTAATGTCTATAATCGTATTACTATAGACTTAACTACCCATGACTCTGGTGGGATTAGTGCACTCGATTTTGAACTTGCTAGGAGAGCTGACGAGATTGCAGGCTAATCGTTGTCCTTCCATTAAAAAAGATTTAATGGAGGTCGTGGCTTTTCGTTGTATAGCTGCAGTCTTTCAGTTATTACCGAGAAAAGTGGTTTTGGTTCTTGGGGTGTGGATTGGTGATTTCTCGTATATTGTATTTAAGCGACGTCGGCGCATAGCGATTGCGAATTTGAACATTGCTTTCGCTGAAAAATTCTCGGCTCAAGAGATCCAGCGAATATGCCGTAAGACTTTTCAAGGCCTTGGTAAAAATTTGGCTGAATTTTTACAATTTCCTCGGTTAACAAGTGAGAATATTTGGGATTTGGTTAATGTTGAAGGTAAGGAAAACCTAGATGCTGCTCTTGGTCAAGGTAAGGGCGCAATAATATTTGTTCCTCATTTCGGTAATTGGGAACTTACGGGTCTCGTCACTGGTGTATTAATACCCAACCGGATAAAAGCCATCGTTTTTGAACTTAGGAATGAGCGTCTTAATCAATTGGTTTGGAAATATCGACAGCATCTTAGTGCTGAACTTATTCCTAAAAGGAAAGCCATTCGAAGGACTATACTTGCACTTAAGCGAAATTGTGCAATCGGTTTTTTCGCTGATCAAGATGCAGGGGGGAGCGGTGTATTTGTTGACTTCTTTGGCAAGCCTGCATCTGCAGTTCGTAGTCCGATGATACTTGCTCTTAAGACTGGGGCACCAATATTATTCTCAGTTTGTATTCGCCAACCTAACAACCAACACTTAGTCAAAATTTATGAACCGTTTGATATTGAAATTTCGAATAGCTTTGAACATGATGTACGGTACAATACTGAGCGTTTGTTGAAAATTCTTGAAAGTGAAATTCGACAATATCCAGACCAATGGCTGTGGTTGCATAACCGTTGGAAGACACAACCCTCGTAGAAATTGTCAAGTATCTGGTTGGGATGTTATAATTGCATTAATGTTTAGTAATTTTTAGAGTTATTAAAGGATTGTCATGTTTCGATGCAGTAGGAAATACACTGTTTCGATTGCCGCTTTAACTGTAATTGCAGCGGTTTTAGTTCTCCTCTTCAACACTATTGGCAAAAATGCACTAAGTGGTCGTGAAGAACGAATAACGACCATGACGCTAATTAACAAACTGAATGAGGCAATAGCAAAATCTGAAACCTTTTATTACAAAGAGGTAGATCGCGAGAAGGTTTATGAGGGAGCCATCAAAGGAGCACTCGCGGCACTTGGTGATCCTTATTCTTTCTACCAATCTCCAGAGTCCTTTCAGCGTGAACGTGAAGATCTTATTGCTGCTAAGTTTGGCGGATTAGGAATCCGGATTTATGTGGATAAAGGGTTGGTAAAAATTTTATCTGTTTTACCTTACACTCCGGCAATGAAAGCGGGTTTGCAGGCAGGTGATTACATTACCAAGATTGAAGGGGAAGCAATTAGCATTGGAATTACAAGTGGGAAAACACTGAATGACGTCGTTAGCGTTCTCAGGGGGAGAATTGGTACTAAAGTCAAAATTGCGATTCGCCGCCGAGGAGGCTTTGAACCTTTCGAGGTTACTTTAACACGTGGGGAAATCAAAACTGATAGTGTTGAAAAGACTATGGTTAACGATGAAATCGCCTATATACGTATTACCAACTTTACGGGGCGAACTAATGAAGAATTCCACCAAGCTATGACAGATCTTTTTGATTCGGATGACGTAGAACCCAGAGCACTAATTTTAGATCTTCGTAACAATCCTGGAGGCCTTCTTGACTCAGCCTATTATGTCTCAGATGCTCTTATTTCTGAGGGGATGATTGTTTCGACCCGAGGGCGTCATCCCCAGTCTAATAAAGAATATAAATCTAGTTCAAAAATCCTTTGTCCGGAAGATATAGAACTCGTGGTGTTGATAAACGAATACAGCGCGAGCGGATCGGAGATAGTGGCGGGGGCAATTAGTGACCATGTTCGTGGTATTCTTCTAGGGAAGAAAACTTTTGGTAAGGGGGTTGTTCAACAGCGCATTCCTCTAAAGCATGGAGGTGCGGTGTCGTTAACTATTTCAACTTATTACACTCCAAATGGCACTTCAATTAATGAGAAAGGGATTGAACCGCAGGTTGATATTGATACGACAAAACTTGAAATCGCTGATGCTGAGATGCGACAGAAAATGCGTAATGGTCGTTATGTGAATGATTTCGTGGAGAAGTGGATTGAAAAGGAAGAAAAGAACACTGGAAAAGTTCCTCAGGATTTTTCAAAACTTGAGGTTAGTCTCGGTCAACTATTTGAAATACTAAAACAAAATGATATATCATTGAGTCCAGATTTGGTAAAGTTGGATGCTAAAAGAGTTTTTAATAATAATGTTGGAATATATCAATTAATTGATCTTGATCATGATGAGCAACTTGGAAAAGCAATTCGTATTATTGAAAATGGTGAGGTACAGAAATTAATTTCATCAAAAATTGCAGGTTCCACAGCCGATTTGTAAATTAGTAGCCTTGGCACCGTAAATATATTCTTGTTGGGTCTGTCGAAGTGATTTTCTAGAGTGTTGGTAAGCAAGGCATCCAGTTTTGTATTAGTTTTACCTTCCTGAGTTCTGCATTTAAGCCATTCCTAGTTGAATTTCAATCTTATAGATTTGTCTGATTTGTTATTTTATTGTAGAGAATAACAAATTAAATCAAGTTATAGATCCGACTAGATATTATGAAATCACAGTTTATGGTGTTAGGTGTAGTTTGGTATGGGATGATTCGCATCAAGAGGTTCAGCGCAAATATTAATATTAATAATTTACTCCTTATATGTGGTTAACAAACACCAATCTTGATCGGCTTGGAACAGGATGTGAGATTAAGGATCAGTTGTTCTGATATACTGTATTTTGACCACATTAGTGTATGTTCTTTGTTTGAGTTTGAATAAAGTAACGAAGAAATTGGTTGATGATTGATGGAGCGGATAGAACTTATGAAATGTAGTTTGAAACATGGGAAGGATGCGGCGTACGGAATTCGTTAGTATGTGGGGTGCACCGTTCGGTCAATTTCTTGTAGCCTATATTTAGATATTTTTAACATTCTATTGATGGTGCAGGGATTCCCATCTTAGCTTATTGAATAGACGTAGGAAGTAAATAGCTGAGTTGTTATTTACAAAGAGGATAGGATCCCTGATGAAACATCTGGATTTTTAAACGTGCATAGGGTAGTTGGCTTGGTTGGTAGATATTTGCTCAAATTGCGTCGTAAGGCTGGCGAAAAAAGGGGCGCTTGGTGATTGCAAACATTAGAGGGTTGCTCACAATTGGTAATGTAGTGTCCTAGCGGATTCGATTGCATGATAGGGCGAGGTGATAACTGCGGAATGGATGATTATTGATCTAAGCTAAATGCAAATGGACTAGAACGTTCCGGGCTAAATTTACTGCAGCTTATTGGGGGCAACGACTCGCTTATGGAATCAATGAGCACTAGCCAGCACAGGTTTTCATGTTCTGACTAGTGCCAATCAGTGGGTTTAAGGAAACATGCATTCTGTTTTTCTGACTGTGAAATTCTTTTGGATTATTGATGCTTGCCACCAGTTTCGTAAAGTCCTAGTTAATGCGTCATTTTTTGAGAGGAATGCTGTTCGTGAAATGAGTCGATCCTTTGATGTTTATGTAAACTGGAAGTGGGGTGAGGTTTCGAAGGAGATTGTTTTCTTAATAATGATTTGTGTAATGTGGGGATTGGGGTATATTCTAAGAATTTATAGAGTGAAGAAAATGAAATAGTATCTATAATACTTTTGTTGAGTCCATATATTAAATTCATATGAAGGGCGATTAAACATATTTTTAGATGAATAGTAAACGTACGAAGATTGTTTGTACTATTGGTCCTGCCAGCAGGTCCGTTGAGTTGATCAAATCATTAGTCGTTTCTGGCATGGATTTGGCTCGAATTTCATTCTCACATGACACACATGTCGAGCATGCTGAAACCATTAAGAACATCAAAACAGCAGAAGCGCTGTTAGGTATAAGGATTCCAATCCTGCAGGACCTTTCCGGACCAAAAGTACGGATTGGTACGTTTGAGTCAGGCTCGGTTGAACTCGTCGAGGGTTCTCGATTTACTCTGATGGCTGAACAAACAGCTGGTGATGTAACCAAGGTGTCTGTCAATTTTCCCGAATTCATCAATGCGCTGTCTGTTGGAGATCGAATCTTATTGGCAGATGGCGAGATTCAACTTCAAGTAATATCCACTGCAATAACTAGTATCGATTGTGTGGTGGTTGCTGGTGGGGAATTGAGCTCAAAGAAAGGAATTACTGTGCCTGGTATTGGGCTGAACGTAGCAATTCCAACACCAAAGGATATTGAGGACCTTTTATTTGGTGTAGAGCTTGGTGTTGATTGGGTTGCCCAATCTTTTGTGCGAAATGTCGATGATGTGAAAAATCTCAAATCGATTCTTGCGCAGTACGAGTTTGATATTCCAGTGATTGTCAAGCTGGAAAAGAAAGAGGCTCTGGATGATCTGGAAGGTATCATTTCAGAAGCTGATGGTGTTATGATTGCTAGAGGTGATCTAGGTTTGGAAGTCCCTCTAGCCGAAATACCTGCTTGGCAAAAAAAAATAACAAAATTAACAAACGATCAGGGGAAGCCTGTTATTACTGCAACTCAGATGCTTGAATCTATGGTTAATTATCCACGGCCGACACGGGCCGAAGTTACTGATATTGCCAATGCAATTATTGATGGAACCTCGGCACTGATGCTTTCTGCTGAAACTGCAGTTGGTAGATATCCAACGGCATCAGTTCAAATGATGACAGAAGTTGCTTTGGCAACGGAGTCGGAAATTGATTATCTGGGTTCCTTCAAACCAATTACTACTGGTGGTGAGATCCCAGATGCTATCGTCCATTCAGCCTGCCACACAGCCTTAGAAATAGGAGCTAAGCTTATCATTTGTTGTACTCGATATGGTGATACGGCAAGGCAGGTTTCCAAGTATAGGCCATTTGCCAAGATTGCTGTTGTCAGTCCATACGAGCAAACTTTACGGAAGTCCATGCTTTATTGGGGAACATCTGCTGTTACGACTGAATATGCTGAAGGGATTGATCAAATGATTAACGAATCAAAAGCAAGCATCTTAAAAGCCGGCCTTGGTCATCCTGGGGACAGAGTCGTGATTGTTGGTGGAATGCCTGCTGGCTCAACAAACATGCTTAAAGCTGATATCCTTTAAGTAACTGATTACCAGTTGCCAAAACCCACCTGTTTAATGTTTAGAGCTTGGTTCCTATCCAACTTTAATTTCTCTTCATTTGCTGATGATAAGATTTCTCCAATTGCTTAGTTCTAGAAAATGGCTCATCTGAAGGTATATTTGTGAAAGTATTTTTTATGCACATTTTGAAAGACAAAGCAGGGGAGTGAAGATGACAAAATAATGAGTTCCATGTACACTGGTTAGCAGAAAGCAATTGATGAGATTGATTGGTTAGTGGTTGTCATCCTCCAGAAGGTGTTTCTAAGAATGTATGTTCCTCCTGTTAAGTACCAGCACAGCAAATTCAACTTAGACCAATTGATTGATTCTATATTGTGATTTTGAATTCTTCCTATATTCTAATTGGGGAGTTGATCTATGGGGTTGTGTTGAAGGTCTTCAACCTTCGTTCGATTTTGCCCCATTCTCATGGCTAAAGATTGGTTGGTTCTGTCACTCTTGATCTCGTTGCCACAGCTACTGAACAGGACATATGCAGTTACCATGTGACTTGTTGATTGTTGCTAATGTTAATGGTATCAGTAGAATATGTGATCTGGTAATTCTGAGAATGTTTTTTGTTCTCACACTCGATGGCTGGTTCTGAACGGGTTTGGTTTTGCTGCTGAGCGTTTATAGAATTTTACCCAAAGTTCCAGTTTCAGTTTTGTTGAAACTAAACTGAATGTTCCTCAAGAGTAGGGGGTGAACATTGTCTGCCGCAGGCATGTGTGGTTTTATATATCAACCAGTTAGTTCATATTTTGGGAGATCTATTGTTTTGTTTAACTTACCTTAATGTGTTAGGAGAAAGTTCATGACGTTAAGCGATTCGGAGCTAATATCATCCAATATTAAGACTGCATCTCAACCTTCCAAGTTGAAAATTACCGATATGCGTCTCGTAAGGACAACTACCGGTGGGCCGATTCTCAAGATCGATACTAATCAAGGGCTCTATGGGCTTGGTGAAGTTCGTGATGGTGCTAGTAAAACTTATGCTTTGCTGCTCAAAAGCCGGATTTTGGGTGAAAATCCCTGTAATGTTGACAAAATTTTTCGCCAGATTAAGCAGTTTGGGTTTCATGCTCGCCAGGGTGGAGGGGTCTGTGGTATTGAAATGGCTTTGATGGATCTAGTGGGAAAAGCTTATGAGGTTCCCTGCTATCAACTGGCAGGTGGGAAATTCCGTGATGAGATACGCTGCTATTCGGATACCCCAACACTAAGCGATCCCGTGGAGATGGGCAAGAAACTTCAGCAGCGGATGGATTTAGGGTTTACCTTCCTCAAAATGGATGTTGGGGTTTCGCTTCTGAGGGACGTTCCTGGCACACTATGTGCGCCAGAGGGTAATCTGGAAACTAGCAGTTTGATGCATCCTTTTACTGGTATACGTTTGACGGAAAAAGGGATTGAAACCTTGTGTGGATACGTGGAGACGATACGTGAAGCTATTGGGTATGAAATTCCGCTCGCGGTAGATCATTTCGGTCATATCGCTGTTGAAGATTGTATCCGTTTAGCGAGGGGATTGGAAAAGTATAATCTCGCTTGGTTAGAGGACATGATTCCTTGGCAATATACTGATCAGTATATTAGGCTCTCAAATTCCTGCACCACTCCGATTTGTACAGGTGAAGATATCTATTGCAAAGAGGAATTCATGAAACTATTTAAAGCTAAAGCTATCGCGATTTGCCATCCTGATATTGCTACCTCTGGTGGCATACTGGAAACCAAGAAAATCGGGGATTTGGCACAGGAGTATGGTATTGCTATGGCTATGCATATGGCAGGGACACCGGTGTGTGCTATGGCTAGTGTGCACTGTGCGGCGGCAACCGAAAATTTTCTCGTTTTAGAGAATCATTCTGTTGACAATCCATGGTGGGATGATCTTGTGATGGGACTACCTAATCCGATTATTCAGGGCGGTTATATCAAAGTTCCCGATACACCAGGGCTTGGTATTGATCTAAATCCGGAAGTCATTCAGCAACATCTCCATCCCAACGATTCTGAATATTTTCCCTCAACACACGAGTGGGAAAGTGAAAGTTCACACGACAGGTTGTGGAGTTAAGCAGAGCAAATGATCTTCGTCCTCGTCGAAGCCGTTCATATCTCAGTATTTTGTTTGGGCCAACGGAGAACCAATTTTTTGGAGGGGTGTTCTTCGACATTGCACTTCATGGCTAGCAAGCTCTCTTCCTTCATAGAAGTTAGGATAATACTATTGGCCATATTCAATTGATCAGGATCGGTTTAGATCTGTTCAAGTTGTAGGTTCTCAATTATTCTACTGATGTGGTTAGTTTTAAGGATTATTATCTATAGTAGAATGCTTGGTTTATCTCTCATGCTGATGAGTTTCTACTTGGGGCAGAATGTTCTAATGATTGTTGATGTTCTGTCTCTTCTGATTGGTATTTTGCAACAAGTTACTAGTTTTATTGGTTTTGTATCAGATGATATGTCGCTTCATCAGTTTATTGATGTTTTGGCTTTGGTTTTTCAAGGATATGGGGACTGATAGCCTCTGCGGTTTTTACTTCTTGGGTCTGTAATCTGACAAGCAAGCATCACCGTGTCGATTTATATTGCGGAGCGGACGGGCTACTTTGTGTTGTTTTTCCGAAGAGATGCTTCGGTTATGGAAGGTGACTTAAAATAGGTTGGCTGACAGTGAGGTTGAGAGTTCTGTTTAGAATTATTATCCTTTGTGTTCCTATCCTGTGTAGTTGCCGAACAATCTTGACGTTACAAGAGCAAAATTTTCCTGTGGTTGATATTGATCTGAGTAGTTCAAAGGAAGAAGGCAATAGAATAAATTTTATCCACAATAGTGAAAATTTTATTTTTGAAGTTCACAGTCGAAATGGCATTGGTCAGGCTACCATATCACTGGTTCGAGGCACATGGGCGACCGAGGTTCGTTTTCGTTTTTATCTTCATGGACTGGAATCGTTTGCCGTCAACAATGGGGTATTTGTACTCAACACAGCGATACTGAGCTATCCACCGTATAGCGTATTATGTGAGGTAAACGCAGTTGGGGAAGGTAGTCGTGTGACCTTGGTAGAGACTAGTCCCTATTGGATGTCTGCTGAGATTGTTCCTACTGGTAAAATGGTGTCTAAGGTTCCATTTCAGACTGGATATGTTGAATTGGTAGTACCTAAGATCGTGTTTGAAAGTGACCCTGAAGTTTTGCACATTCAATGGGTTGATTTCTTCAGATGATTGAATACATACGCTTGAAAAAGAAATGGCTTGTTTTGTCATGCATCGCAATAGTTTTGTTGGTGGGTACTGTGCTCCCATATCAATTTTGGTTGACCAAGTTAGCAATATTGTTGATTGTAGAAACAGATTCTCTTCAACCTGCTGATGCTATTATCATATTGGCAGGAGATGCAGAACGCTTTCATCATGGTGTATCACTCTATGATTCAGAATATGCGCCACACATTATATTCACGAGTGATTCAGCTCCCTTACTGCTTATAGATTTACATATAGACTGGGAGGAAATTACTCAAAATGCGATTAAAAAAGCAGGTATTCCTGAAGGGGCAACATCGTTTGTCCGATCAACTTCGACTTATGATGACGCTAAGCATTCTTATCAGTTGATGCAGAGGAAAGGGTTTCACTCAGCGATTGTTGTTAGTTCTCCTTATCATATGCGACGGGTAAAAATGATCTTTAGCAAAATATATAGGGATTCAGGAATTGAGCTCCAATATAGCCCGGTTAGAGATAGTTGGTTCAACGTCGAGAAATGGTGGACAAGAGAGCGGGAGTTGGTAACTATCAACAACGAATATATTAAGTTGATTTTCTACTTATTGAAGTATTGATTTGTGTCATTTTACTAATAGAACTCTTGAAAAAGGCGAGAACCTTGCTATAATGAGATAGTAAGGTATAGAGGAGTCAAAGAACTAAGGTGGGCTTCTGATGGCTTACGATTGCATTGTACATGGTGCCAAGGGAGTTTTGTAGTGGGGATCAAGTTACTTGGAATTGGCAGTCATGAGTCGTTTCGACAATCGCTTTATGCGCTAACAAGTGAACTTACCGCTTTACAATTTTTTAAATTGTTGCTGAAGAAGTTTATGTGCAGTTTAGCGTGACTGAAGGGCGTAGGTGGGATAAGAATCCGAATTTCGATTCTAGTTGGGCGGTCGAACTACCTGCCGTCGAATCGGCAGAGGTTGGTTAATTGTGATGGTGAATGAGAGCAATCACAATTATATGGGTGTTGAGATTACTGGATTAATTGATTTGGAAGGAACAGAATTTGTGCTTCTTATGGTAATGAGTCGATAATAGTAACGTGAGGTGAATTGGTGACTCGGATGATGCCCCATCAGGTTAAGGTTTTTGCGACAAGCCGAAAATGGGAAACCTGTCCGACGTCGTGGGAGGGATTTTTGCAAATAAATGTTATTAGGAGGCATTGTAAATGTCATCGATACCTGAACAAGTTCGGCTTGTCCTTGAAAACACTGAGCCTCTGAGATGGTCACGGGATAATCGTTTACCTTTGTATTTATGGCCTATTATGGATCTAGCGGTAGATGATGAAGTAAAAGCTAAATCTATCATTCAACAGCTTGATGAACGTGGTATTGGGCTGATCTCTACTTGGAATCCTTCGGATCGAGAACGGACATTAACCAGAGGGTTACAGATTGCTAGAATTCAAAAGCAATTAGGATTAAGAGTCAATGTTAATGCCAATCTGTGTACATATTCGTTCTTCAATGGTGATCTTCGTACTGCTCATATTGATGGCAGCGGTGGGGCTTTTTTCGATTCATCGTTTGGTGAAGGCCATAAAATGGGATGTCCGTTTGCTCTCGATTTTCGTCGGTCGGAAATGCAAAAACGAGTTGAATTCTTTGTTCAAGCGTATTATGAAGCTGATTTGGAAATCGGCTTCATTTTTGCCGATTGGGAGATTGATGGCCCTATTGAGTGGAACGGAGCTTGGGCGGCGTCCAAGAGCTGTCAGCGTTGTCAAGATCAAATTGAAGACATTGGTGATTTTACGGTTTTTCAATCTGCGTTACGGCAGAAACGAAGTGAACTCCAGCGGGAGATGTTAGCCGATACGGTCACCTCATGCTTTCCTAATGCTTTGGTTGGTAATTATGGGGTTTATCCCCATGATGGCCATCGGTATTGGTACGATTATTTTGAGAAATTTGTAGATGGTACTCCTTATATACAGGAAGGAGGCGCTAAATACCGCCAGTGGTTTGATGAGTTCCCGTTGACTGGGTATACTTTTGCTATGCCGGTGGTCTACACTTGGGACAAAATTTGGAGTTGGTACGATTTTGATCAAGTTGACTATCGTTGGTTTTACAATATGCTAAAAGTAGGTAGCAACGCAGGAAAGTCTACGTCGTCTGAAACCCCTATTGTGACGTTTGTACATTGGCATACCGTGTATACCAATGATGATGACAATTCAGATATACAACAATTCAGTGAGAACATGTATCAGGAACTTCTATGGCATCTTCTCTTGCGAGGACATGATACACTTTTTATGTGGTGCCCGTTGGATCAGGCAGCGCAGGAAGTACGATTGGTGCACCAGGTTTATGCTGCGTCACTGGAATACAAAGATTTTCTGGAGTTGGGTGTACCTATAAATTTCGATGTCCCGTTCCAACCTGGCCCTGTAATATCAGGGATCAGATTAGGAGATCATTTGTTATTGAGACGAACTGATTTTGACGATACAAGGACGGATGTGACTTTGACAGTCGATGGCTTTTCAGTTGAAGTGCCGCGTATTTTGGGGAGATGTATGATCAAATCACTGTGATTTGATCATATTATTATGCGTAGTTCATTAGGTAGATCTGGTACTGCTCCGGCTTGAGAGCAGACGCAAGCTGCCACACGACAAGCGTAATAATTGATAGCTTCCAAATCATGACCTCCTAACAGTCCTATAGTCATTGCTGCTGTGAATGCATCTCCTGCGCTGACAGTATCAACAACTTCTACGCGAATCCCTTGGCATTCGCTAACTTGGTCGCTTGAGACTAAGATGGCGCCTTTTTCCCCTTGAGTCAGCGCAATCAGGCGTAAATCGTATTGTTTCATCAATGCCTTGACGATAGTCATATTTGAGCCAGACAACCCCAAGGCTGATGCTAAGACGGGCAATTCTTCGTCACTCAACTTTAACACATCAGCAAATTGCAGGGATTGTCGAACCAATGTAAGATCATAAAACTGTTGCCGAAAATTAATGTCGAAAACGCGTAGGCAGTCAGGTGGTAGAGATTCGAGGAAGCGTTGGATAGTATCTCGCGACATCTGGCTCCGTTGACCAATGTACCGTAGCAAACTGCGTTAGGCGTAGAAGCCAACAATGCAAGTTCCTTAGACCATGGAATGAAATCCCAC
>Ga0257112_10000818_pt1 | contig 12192 bp, 10 predicted proteins | sample LP_taG_5_FD_191565 | JGI IMG/M metagenome (GOLD analysis project Ga0257112, IMG submission 191565) | Marine microbial communities from Northeast Subartic Pacific Ocean, Canada - LP_J_2015_P26_1000m | ecosystem: Environmental > Aquatic > Marine > Oceanic | place: Canada: Northeast Subartic...
CGTTGATATATATCCCAAAATCAACTCCATCGTTAAATTTCTTAAAGATGAAGATTTTGAAATTAATGAAGAAAGTAAATCAGTTCTTCTATCTAGTAACGGAATGGAGGTTACTGAAAGATTATTGCTGAAAAATAATTTGATAAAAGGCGGTACATTGCAAGATCTTGATAATATGGGACTGAACCATAATATTATTCAGGGATTAAGAGCTCACCATTTATTTATAAGGGATAAAGATTATATTATTAAAGATAAATCTGTTGTTATTATCGATGATTTATCAGGAAGGCCAATGGAAGGCCGCAGATATGGTGATGGTTTACATCAGGCCATTGAGGCAAAAGAAGGTTTGGTGATTCAAAGAGAAAATCAAACGATAGCCTCAGTAACTTATCAAAATTTTTTTCGCACATATAAAAAATTAAGTGGAATGACGGGTACGGCAACCACGGAAGCTGCAGAATTTGAAGGTATTTATAATTTGCAAGTTGTTGAAATCCCTCCCAATCTTCCTGTTAATCGCAATGATCGAGAAGATCAAATTTATATGACAAAAAAAGAAAAATATGATGCTGTCCTGCAATTAGTTCTTGAACGTCACCAAATTAAACAACCCATATTAATCGGCACTACCTCTGTAGATAATTCTGAAATTTTATCCAAACTGCTATTAAAAAATAATATCAAACACAATGTGCTTAATGCAAAAGTCCATGATCAGGAAGCGGAAACAATCCTACAAGCAGGAATGCCTGGTAATGTCACTATCTCTACCAACATGGCTGGAAGGGGAACAGATATTAAGTTAGGCGGCGATGATGATCTGAGTGCAAAAAATAAAGGAATATCAATTAAAGCTGGAGGTCTATTGGTTATAGGCACTGAAAGACATGAAAGCCGTCGCATTGATAACCAATTGCGAGGACGATCAGGAAGGCAGGGAGATATTGGTGAAAGTGTATTTTTTCTATCATTAGAAGATGATTTGATGAGGATTTTTGGATCTAAAACTCTTGAAAATGTCTTGTCAAAGCTAGGCGTTAAAGAGGGAGAAGTCATTACTCATTCTCTTATAACCAAATCTTTAGAGAGGGCGCAACAAAAAGTTGAATCTCATAATTATGATATCAGAAAACAAATTTTGAAATTTGATGATATTCTTAATGATCAAAGAAAAATTATTTACAAAAACAGAAAAGAAATTTTAGCCACCAATGATCAATCGGATATTGTTCAAGATATAATTACTGATTTTGTTAGTGATATCATTCTGGAATGCATACCCCCAAAAAAATATAGCCATGAGTGGAATGCTCCTCTTCTACAAAAGAAAGTCAAAGATACTTTTTTTATTAATTTACCAATTGAAAACTGGTTTAATGAAGATGGAGTAGATGAAGAAGAAATTAAAAAAAGAATTTTAGATCAAGTAAATCAAAAATATGAAGAAAAAAGAAATAAATATTCTAAAGAATTGCTCGCTTTTGCAGAAAAAAGAGTAATGTTGTTTCAAATAGATAAGAATTGGAGAGAACACTTAGCGGCAATGGATACTTTAAGAAGTAGTGTTAATTTGAGGGCTATGGGAGGTAAGGATCCTTTTTATGAGTATAAAAAAGAATCTTTTGATTATTTTAATCAAATGCTATCTGAGCAGGATGAAAAAGTTCTTAAAACACTTTTCAACTTGGAATTAATAGCATCCAATGAAGATAGAACTGTTGTAAAAAAAATTGATCCTAAAAATATTGTTACAAAAAAAATAGGTCGCAATGAGCCATGCCCTTGTGGCTCAGGTAAGAAATACAAAACTTGTCATGGTAATTAATTATTTGAAGTAATATTCAAAAATTTTTCATTACGTTTTAAAACCAAATTATCAAGAGAAATACTTTTTAATGCGTCTAATTTTTTTAAAATAATTTTCTTAACGATTTCAAATTGTTGATTAGCAAATCTATGTGCCCCTCCAGCTACTTCTGGAATTATCTCATCAACAATACCTAAACGTAAACAGTCATCAGCTGTTAATTTTAATGCTTCTGCTGCTTGTCGAACAAAATCAGGGCTGCGCCATAATATAGAAGAACATCCTTCCGGTGAAATTACTGAATATATTGAATTTTCCAACATAAGAATTTTATCTGCAGTTGCTATTGCAATAGCTCCCCCTGACCCTCCTTCACCAATAATTACAGTTATTATAGGTGTTTTCACTTTTAAACATGTAGCAATTGAAGAAGCAATAGACTCTGACTGTCCTCGTTCTTCAGCTTCTTTGCCTGGAAAAGCTCCAGCCGTATCAACAAAAGTAACTATGGGAAGATTAAGCTTCTCTGCCAAATACATAATGCGTTGAGCCTTTCGATAGCCTTCAGGTTTTGCCATTCCAAAATTATGTCTGATACGAGTTTCCATTGAACTTCCTTTTTCATTACCTATTATTAAAACAGATTGATCTAATATTTTTCCCATTCCACAAACAATAGCAGGATCTTCACCAAATTTTTTGTCTCCAGACAAAGGGATAAAATTAGAGAAAATATTGTTAATATAATCTGTGGTATGTGGTCTATCAGGATGTCTGGCAATTTGAACTTTTTGCCATGAATTTAAATTGGAATAAATTTTTGTAATAATATTTTTTTTTTCTATATTTAATTTATCAATTGTCTTACTATTCTCTGAATCATCACTATCTTGTAATTCTTTGATCTTGTTGTCTATCTGTTCAACAGCTTTTTCGAAATCAAAATATTTAATCATTAAATAATTTTATTTTGTTCTAAAATTTCTATGATAATATCATTTAAAAGAAAACCATCTTTATACTCTTCAAGTGCAATTATAATCAAACGTAAATGTTCAGGATGAAGTTCAGCCCAATTTTTACCGTCAAGAGATACAAGAATTGATAATAATAATTCCGCATGATTATTATTTTTAATACAATCTCTTATATTATTCATTATATATGCAGAAGGTATGAACCTTAGTTCATCAACTTTTCTATTCAAATTAAAAGGATTTTGATCTCTATTATTCAAAAGAGAAAATACCACAAATAGTATTTCATTTTTAAGAGCATTGGTTTGATCATTATTATTGATAGAAATCTTTTCCATATTTTGTAAATTTTTTAATAAAATATCAATAAATTGTGATGATTCATCAACTTTAAATAAATTTAATAATAATACTGCTGATTGTAGTTTGTGTAAATTTGTTAAATCTTCAGAATAATTTTCCGAAAATAATAACCATTTTTCAGCCTTATCGATATTGTCACTACGCACATACGCTTTAACAACTTCAGCTCCGTATTCAGATAATTCATTAGAAGGTTCAATTGTATCAAGACCCTTTTGTGATAATGAATATGCTATTAATTCTAAATTATTTTTTTCTGCAAATTTCCAGAAACTCAAAATTGCTTCTAATCTATTAACTGGCAACAGTTGAATATTACTCAATTGATAATAATAAGCCATTCCCATCTCAATATTACCATTAGTTATTGATACAACACTTGATGGATCGTTTAATTCTTCAGAGCTAAAATCAACGATTTGGTATAAAGCTGCCAAACTATCAGTTTTAAGAATGCCATTGTTGTATGCAGCATGAGCAGCTTTTAAGCGCAATTCAATATCAGTTGAGCTACTTAAAATAATTGGCATTGATAAATTAATTGGATCTAATTGAAGAAGCTTTTGACTTAAAGCTATATTCCCTACTCTATGCATTGCACTATATAAAAAAATTTCCTTTTCATTAATTTCAAAACTATTGGGATCTGAATCCTCTAAATTAGGTTGATTAAGTTTATCATAAAGATATTGAAAGTACTCATCATTTATATTTCCAGTTTCTTGTAATAGTGCGTTTAACAAGTTAGCTTCATTAAAGTTTTCTTTAAGAATAAGACAAAAAATATCAATTTTAAGAAAATAATTATTATTACTTATTAAATCTGTGTTTTTAAAATTATTTCGAAAATCACATGCCTCACTAAGATTATAAGTTGATAATAAATAATTAAGCTCAAATTCCTTATAAAAAAGATTGTATTTAGTACTTTCTGGGTCTGAGAATGTATTAAAGATTTTATAAGCTTTATCTCTATCACCAAATTTTAGAAGACTACGAATAACTAGATTTTCAAAATCAACTTTATCCAAATTTTTTGGAGGAAGATTATCAATATTTAACAGTGATAATAATTCATATCTTAAAGTAGGAGAATTAATATCAGTTATATTATCCAATAAAAAATTTAAATCTTCTTCATTTGTTTTATTCCAAAGATCAGGAAGTAAAATAACTTCATTTACAGTTGACAAGTTTTCATCAGAAATAGTTATTTTATCTTCATTATCATTTTCTTCTACATTAATATCAAGATCACTTTCTTCTACATTAGCATCATTATAGTTTTCTTCTACATTGCCATCACTTTCCTGATCGATATTATTGTCCAAAATATTTACTTCATTTAATTCAGAATCTTCTTGTGATTCTTCTAAATTATTTAAAAGAGCTTGATCAATTGATTGATTGTGAAGTTTAATGATTGTAATTTCACTTGTAAAAACACTATTGCTAAATAAAAAGCAAATAATTATAAATAGCCAAATTTTCATTTTATAATCAATTTATACTCTTCAAATATTAATTTGGAAGGCGAAGGTACCTTAACAAAATATAGTCCAATTAAAAGAAAAATTACAATTACTATAGTAAATAATATTAAATAGATTTTTTTCATATAAGGTTATGCAATAAATGATAAAATAGCTTAATATAGTTTATTCAATAATTTTTAAGTTTTTTTTAATCAGTTAGAATATTGTCACAAATATGAAACTTGACAAATTAGCGAAAAATATCATGGATAAGCAAAAAAAAAATATAGCTTTAATGGGCCATATGGGCTCAGGTAAATCTGTATTAGGAAAATTAATATCAAAACAACTCAATTTTAATCATGTTGACAGCGATAAATTAATAGAAAAAAAATCAAATAGAACAATTAATGAAATTTTTCAAACTAAGGGTGAGTCTTATTTTAGATTAATTGAAGAAAATGTGATTTTAGAAACAATTTATCAAAAAAAATTAGTTTTATCATTGGGAGGCGGATCTATATTAAGCCCAAAAATAAGAAAGGCTTTAAAAGGTAATTTTTTAACTGTATTCTTAGATGTAGATTTTTCTATTCTTTCAAAAAGACTAATAAAATCCAAGCGCAGACCTTTAATAAATGATACAAATATAGAAGAAAAAATTAAAGAATTAGATGCTATTAGGCGGAAATTTTATTTATTAGCAGATATAACTTTAAAGAATCATCTTACCATAACCGATGCATTTGCTGAATTTAGAATAAAGTATATAGAATTTTATGAAAAATATAATTCAAATTAAAACTCAAAACAAAAACTACTCTATCGTAGTTGAAGAGAATTCAATTATCCCATTCATTAAAATTGAAAAAAAGTCTAAAAAAAAGATTTTCATAATAATTGATAAAAAAGTTAAATATATTTTGAAGAAATTAGAAATAAATAAAAACATTAATATAATAAAAATTAATGGCTCTGAAAAAATTAAATCAATCAATTATTATTGGAAAATAACTTCACTCCTTTTAAAATTAAAAATTGATCGGTCCTCAACCTTAATAGCTATTGGTGGTGGAACAGTTGGTGACTTATCCAGTTTTGTTGCTAGTACTATTTTGCGAGGAATAAGATTTGTATTAGTCCCCACTACATTATTGTCTCAAGTAGACAGTTCTATTGGGGGTAAAAATGGCATCAACACCCCAAATGGAAAAAACCTAATAGGCACCTTCTTTCAACCTGATAAAGTAATTATTGATCCAAAAGTATTATATTCTTTATCTAAAAGAGAATTAAAATCCGGTTATGCAGAAATCTTAAAGCACTCTCTAATAAATGATAAAGCTTTTTATAAATGGCTAATTAAATGCCACCGCAACATACTTGATCTTGATAAAAAATATATCACGAAAGCTATTGTCAAAAGTATTAGAATCAAGGCTAAATTTGTCCATCTTGATGAAAAAGAAACCCTAATAAATCCTTCTTCAAGAGCAATGTTAAATTTTGGGCATACTTTTGGGCATGCCTTAGAAACAATGAATAATTACAATACAACGCTCACACATGGTGAAGCAATTTCTATTGGAATGGCTTTTGCGGCAAAGATTTCTTACAAGATAAAAAACATAACAGAATTTGAATATAATAAGATAGTTGGTCATCTAAAAATAATTGGCTTACCTCATCATGATAAAAGAATTAATTCAAATAAAATTTATAAGCTAATGCAATCTGATAAGAAAAATACAGAAGAAAAAATTAATCTAGTTCTACTTAAAAAAATTGGTCAAGCATATTTTGAACGCGGATTAGATAAAGAAAGAATTAAAAAATTATTAAATTAAAACTCAAATGACATTTCTAAATTTATTATTACTTATAGTAATTATTTTATTAATCTTAGTTTCAGGATTTTTATCGGGTTCTGAAACAGCAATAACCGCTACCTCCAAAGCAAGAATAATTTCAAAAATTAAAAAGGGTAATCAGAAAGCCAAATATGTCAAAATGATTATCGATGACAAAGATAGCATTATCTCATCTCTCCTTCTCTCAAATAATCTTGTTAATATTTTAGCCTCATCATTGGCAACTGCTTTTTTTTACGACCTATTTGGGCTAACTGGAATATTTTATGCAACTCTTTTGATGACATTTCTTTTAGTTATTTTTGCAGAAGTATTGCCTAAGACATATTCCTTAAACAAACCCACAAGAACCACGCTAATAATTGCCCCTACAATTTATTATCTAAACAAAATGTTACTACCTTTCGTTTTTTTAATTAACAAAATTGTAAACTTGATTATTAGAAATAAAGATCAAAAGGATTTAACAGCCTCTGATGAACAATCAGAGGAGGAATTACAAGGGGTTATTGATTTGTATCAAACCTCTAACCCAGATTCTGAACATGAGAAAGAGATGCTTCAAAGTATTTTAAAATTAAATGATACAATAGTAGAAGAAGTTTTTACACATAGAAAAAATATTTACTCTATTGATATTAATTTAGGGTTAGATGAAATAATAAAAAAAATTAATCTTTCAAAATTTACGCGCATACCATTTTGGAAAAATAATCCTGAAAATATTCTAGGACTTCTTAATATTAGATCTCTAGATATTAATATAAATAACTATCAAAATGACAGAAAAATTATTTTAGATAAGCTTAGCAAGCCTTGGTTTATTCCTGAATCCACAAATTTATTGGATCAATTAGTTGAATTCAAAAAACAAAGAGAACATTTATCTTTCGTTGTTGATGAATATGGGGAATTATTGGGCCTAATTTCTCTGGAAGATATCATAGAAGAAATTGTTGGTGAAATTGTTGACGAAATAGACACGCCCCAGCAACAATTTAAACTAAATAGTCAGAATAAAATAATTGCTGAAGGCAATCAAAATGTAAAGGATCTATATAAGAAATTTAATCTTGAGTTGCCGGACATTGAGTCTTCAACTATCGGAGGATATATCATGGATTTGGCCAAGAAAATACCTTTATATGGTGAAATAATAAATGATAAATATTTCAATTATAAAGTTATCTCGCACTCACGAAAACAAATATTACGAGTAGAAATTTCTCAAATTAATTAGCAATTTTTATTTCTAAGGCATGCAACCCATTCTGGAAATCATCTTTTAGTAACTTATATATTTTTCTATGAATTGATATTCTATTATCTTTAGAACTAAAAGGCTTTTTTATAACTATACAAAAATGAGTTCCTTGGGTACCATTAAAATTATTGTGCCCACTATGTTGAGCAGAATTATCAATAACTGTAAATTTCCAATTAATAAAATTTTTTAAAAGTAAAGATTCAATTCTTTTTTTTCGATTCATATTTTATGGTATATACAAAATAAATGACTAGATTTAAATATGATATAGCAAAAAATAACCTTTCATGGGAAAACCACCAAATACGTTTATGTGATAAAGAAGCTTGTGAAGACAAAGGGGATTATAGAGCGCCAAAATCAAGGTCTAATTTGAACAATTATTATTTTTTTTGTTTAAAGCATGTCACTGAATACAATAAATCATGGGATTTTTATAAAGGCCTCAGTGTGGATCAAATAGAATTATCTATTCGCAAAGACACAGTCTGGGATAGGCCATCATGGCCATTAAAGGGGAATCCAGCCAAAGTAATGGATCAATTAAAGGAATTCTTAATGTATGATTACAGTCTTTTTGAAAAAGAAAAAGAAATCCATGATTTCTTAAGAAATAAATTAGTAGATGAAAATATAACAAATGAGGAGCACAAAAGCCTAAACATATTAGAGCTAAAAATGCCTATTTCAGTTGATGAAATTAAAAAAAGATATAAAAAACTAGTGAAAATTTTTCACCCTGATGTAAATGATGATAATAAAAACGCAGAAAGAAAATTCAAAGAAATTACAGAAGCATATAAAATCTTATTAAAAAAATTTTTAAGAAATGAATGATACGAAAAAAAATATTGATTTAAGTATAGTTCCTGATCAGGAAATAAATACAAAAGAAATATTTGGAATAGAATGTCCTTTTAAGGTGTGTGGATTCAAGTCAAAAAATGATCATGTTCCTATAATTGATAAAGATTATAAATTTGATCCAGAAACAACACGAGCTATATTGGCAGGCTTTGCAGATAACAGAAGAGTTATCATACAAGGATATCATGGTACCGGAAAATCAACTCACATAGAACAAGTCGCAGCAAGATTAAATTGGTCATGTGTACGTATTAATCTTGATAGTCATATTAGCCGAATTGATCTTATTGGAAAAGATTCAATCGTTATTAGGGATGGAAAACAAATAACTGAATTTCAAGAAGGTATGCTACCTTGGGCTTACCAAAATCCGGTGGCATTGGTTTTTGATGAATATGATGCAGGACGTCCTGATGTGATGTTTGTTATCCAACGAATTTTAGAGTCAGACAGTAAATTAACTTTACTTGATCAATCCAGAATAATTAATCCAAACAGATTTTTTCGGTTGTTTGCTACAGCTAATACTGTTGGGCTAGGTGATACTTCAGGTCTTTATCACGGCACGCAACAAATAAATCAAGGTCAAATGGATAGATGGAATATTGTTACAACCTTAAATTATTTAAACAACATAGAAGAAGAGGGGATTGTTTTAAGTAAGAATAAAAAACTTAATAATAAAGAAGGTAAAGAAATTATTCACTGTATGGTTAGTACGGCTGATTTGACTCGTTCTGGTTTTATTAATGGTGATATTTCTACTGTAATGAGTCCAAGAACTGTAATAACATGGGCTGAGAATTATTTGTTATTCAATGATATTGAATATTCATTTAAATTAGCATTCTTAAACAGATGTGATGAATTGGAAAGATCAGTAATTGAAGAGTATTATCAACGTTCATTTGGAATTGATTTATCGGATGCCAAGGTAGTTAATGTTGGAGAATGACGAAATAGTCGACCAATTTAAGAAATCACTCTCTGCAACAATTAAATCCATAGGTAAGTCTAACACTATAGAAGTTAACTTTGTTCAAGATGGCCCTTCTATAGATGGAGATATTATTAATTTAAATGAGCCAAATCTTCAATCTCTTAAGAAAAATTTAAATTATATGCGGGCTGAAGCAGACTCAATGGCATTAGAAATTCGACTTCATACAAAAGAAATTCATCAAGAGTATCTAGGCAACAATGATGTTGTAAATGAAATATTTAATGCTGTTGAGCAATCACGCATTGAGGCTCAAGGATCGCATATCTTCAAAGGAATTAAATTAAATATATTAAATAAACATAAATTCGATATTCAAAATACCGAAGATAAAAATAATAAGGATAAAGAAGACTACAAGGAAATTATTGAAGCCTTTCGATATGTGAGCTACAGTGAGTTAACTGGTGAAATACTAGGTGGTAAATTTAGTGCATATAAAAAACTAATCCAAAAAAAATTAGGTCATGAATATAATGATTTTTTCAAAAAACTTAGAAACAATATAACCAATCAAAAAAATTTTGCTGATCTACTGCAAACTTTTTTAGATAATTTGGGTTATTATGATCATAACAATAAACAAGATGGTATTGATAATGAAGATAGCAGTGAGGATAAGGACCTACATGATGAGGACAATAAATCGAAAAATCAAGATAGTAAAACGGATACAAAACATGATGATGAAGCCTCTTCTTCAGACCTCCAACAAGCAAGTTCAATGGATGAAGATCAAAAAATGGGAGATGAAGCAAATGAAAATGATCTTGAATACTTTCCAAAAATTGAATCTCTAGATAAACTTGAAAACTATAAATTTTATACTGATAAATTTGATGAAGTAGTAAAGGCAGAAGAACTCTGTGACTTAAAAGAATTAGATCGATTACGATTATCTCTGGATCAACAAGTATTTACTTTTAAGCCCCTTATTGCCAAAATCGCCAATCGATTACAAAGAAAACTGCTAGCTCAACAAAACAGACAATGGGAATTCAATCTTGAAGAAGGCTATCTTGATACTTCACGCTTAGCAAGGATCATTGCCAACCCAACTCACAAACTATCGTTTAAAAAAGAAAAAAACATTGAGTTTAAAGATACTGTCGTTACTTTATTAATTGATAATTCAGGATCTATGCGCGGAAGGCCTATAACTGTTGCAGCTTTATGTTCAGATATCTTAGCAAGAACTCTAGAACGGTGCCTCATTAAAACTGAAATTTTAGGCTTTACTACAAAAGCTTGGAAGGGGGGTCAATCAAGAGAAAAATGGATAAACGATAAAAAGCCTAGTAAACCAGGAAGACTTAATGATTTACGCCATATCATATATAAAGCAGGTGATGCTCCATGGAGACGCTCTAAAAAAAACCTCGGACTTTTATTGCGTGAAGGCATACTGAAAGAAAATGTGGATGGGGAAGCGCTGTTATGGGCTTATAATAGATTAAGGATACGGCAAGAAAAAAGAAAAGTATTGATTGTTATTAGTGATGGAGCTCCCGTTGATGACTCAACGTTATCGGTTAACCCTGGAAATTATTTGGAAAAAAATTTACGGGATACAATTAGCGATATTGAGAATAATAGCAATATTGAATTAGTGGCCATAGGAATTGGTCATGATGTATCTAGATATTATTCTAACGCGGTTACAATAATGGATGTTGACCAACTAGGAGAAGTATTATTGAATGAACTTTCCAATATTTTTGTTACTAAAAAAAAATATAATTAATCTTGATACCAATCTTTTTCTGCTTCTAACAATTTATCTTCATTAATTGCTTTTCTAATATAAAGCATCAAATCATTCATAAAATAAATGTTATGATTAGTTATTAACTGCAATCCTAGTAATTCATCCGACTTAAGCAAATGATGTATATAAGATAAGGAATATTTGGCACATGTTTTACATTGGCATTTACTATCAATAGGATTTAAATCTTCTCTATATTTTGAATTTTTAATATTAATTTTACCCAATCGTGTTTTTTTTAATGCGGCACCGTGCCGGGCTAAACGTGTAGGACTAACACAATCAAAGGTATCGACCCCCCAACGAACCAAACTCCATATATCTGAGGGATCGCCTATTCCAAGTAAATGAACTGGGTGTTTATCTTTAAGTTTTGAAGCTGTATACTCAACAACTTGATGCATTTCTTCTTTTGAACAGCCGAGACTACCACCTATAGCTAGACCAAAAAAAAATTTTGAATGAAGATTGAAATCAATACTTTCATCCCGCAAATCATTAAAAATACCTCCTTGGATAATACCATAAATAGATTGTGATCCGGCAGATCCTTCTGTTGATTTAAATTTTCTAGCTAATTCAAAACTGTTTAATGATCTTGTAGACCATCTATGACTGCGTCTCATAGACTCTGCTGTATAGGATTTTTCAACGTGAAAAGGGGTACATTCATCAAAGACGAGTATTAGGTCGGCACCGATATCTCTTTGAATTGCAATGGATTTTTCTGGGGTTAATAAATGTTTTGATCCATCAATGTACGATTTAAAAAGAGCTCCTTCTTCAGAAAT
>Ga0257112_10000819_pt1 | contig 12191 bp, 6 predicted proteins | sample LP_taG_5_FD_191565 | JGI IMG/M metagenome (GOLD analysis project Ga0257112, IMG submission 191565) | Marine microbial communities from Northeast Subartic Pacific Ocean, Canada - LP_J_2015_P26_1000m | ecosystem: Environmental > Aquatic > Marine > Oceanic | place: Canada: Northeast Subartic...
TGGAAAACATACATATTATAAATTAACTATTTTATAAAATATCAATATATAGTCTTAAAATCTTCATGCAGTACATTATGTGGAAAACATGATAATTTTATTTAAAAAAACCTAAAAACATGTGAATAAACTTATTCATATATTTGAATATAAACTTGTTTTTTTGCTTCCTCCATCCAATTACGATACCATAACATTTTCTTTTGATTTAATGCCATTAATTCAATATCAACCCAATGATCAGACAGATTAGGCTTACCTCCTGGCTTAATTGCTGATATCCAAAGAAGATGGTATCCAAAATCTGTTTTAACAGGCAGACTACATTCATTTAGGTTTAGGTTGTTTTGTTGTATAAAAAATGAAATTTCTGATATTGAATAGTTTAGCGGATTAATCCATCCAAGATTTCCACCAACCCTTTTTGTCTTTTTATCATCTGAATATTTGTCAGAAAACTTTTTAAACTGTTCGAAAGAAAAAATAGAATCTCTTAATGATAAAGCTACATCATAGGTTCGTTGTTCGTCTTTTTCTTTTATTTTTGGAGAAATAAGAATATGGCTAACCCTGACTTTGTCTCCAATTTTTTCTTGTACATTAATAAGATGGTATCCAAAAAGGGTTTCCACAGGTTCGCTTATTATTCCAGGCTCTAAGGTGAAGGCCACTGTTTCAAATTCTTTAACAAGAGAACCTCGATTAACAAGCCCAAGGTTTCCTCCTTTTGATTTACTTCCAGGGTCTTCAGAAAATGTCTGTGCAAGGCCTTCGAAGGATTCACCGCCAATAATCTGTATACGAATATCTTTAATCTGTTTTAAAGCCGTATTTTTACTTTCTTTACTGGGTTTTATAGTAATTAAAAGATGATGAAGGTTAACAAGAGAAGGGAACAGGGGTAGGCTGTCTTTATAGGTTTTAAAAAAAGAGAAAACATCTTCTCGGTTTGTTTTTATGTTTGAAAGCAAAGAGTATTGGAATTGTTCTGAAATTAATCTGTCGCGCATTTCATACCAAAATTCACGCCTGAATGAACTTAGCGACTGTCCAAGAGATGTTTCCGCCTTTTCTTCGCTCCCAGCCTGGGAAACAAATGTTTCTATTTGTTGATTTAAAGCATTGTCCACGTCCTTTTCTTTTACTTCGATTGAATCCAATTCGGCCATTTCAAGAATAATTTTTTGATCTACAAGAGACTGGAGAACTTCGTGTTGAAGTGTTTGGAACCTTTTTGGATTTTTATTTGGATCAATACGATGTTGTAGGGCTGTCATAGAAACGACCTGTGAAAGATCACTTTTCAGGATAACGTTATCACCAACAATTGCAGCGATACCCTCTATATATTTTTCTTGGTTTTGTGAATAGACTGTTGCTGTACAGAGAGAGGCAAACAAAAGGACAATTGAAACTGGGAAAGAAAAAAAAGAATTCATTTTATTGTTTTATTATTAACTACGATTTCAGCTTTATTTCTAAGGCTATCAAGCACCTCATCTTTTTTTAAAGCTAGTTTTTTATTTATTAAACGCTGATATATTTCATCATAAACCAAATCAAGGCCCAAGGGAGATCCCTTTGGAAATGTTTCAAGGATCTCAATAAGATGAAATTTGTTTTTTAAGTCTAGAGGTCCTACAATATTCTTTTTTTTTCTCTTTGTAAAAATTAGTTTATCCAGATTTTTATTTAAAGTTCCCTCTATTATCATACCAGAGAAAACGCGGTTATTTATAAAAAGCTCATCCCTTTTCTTTCCATGTTTATATTTTGCTAGGGTGGATTTTATTTTAGTTGCTTCTTTTTTGTCGCTAATAATAAAATGGTTAATTCTTGCTGCCGGTTTATGTCTAAAAAATTGTTCTTTGTTTTTTTTGTAGTATTCTTTTATTTCTTGGTTTGTAATTTTTAGGGAGCCACCATATAAAAGGTCAATGTACGTTTTAATTGTAAGAGATCGTGAGATTTTTTTTATAGTAGATTTAAGTTTTAGATCAAGAGGAACATCCATCCTTACGGCAGCTTGATAGAGCAGTTCATTGTTAATCCAAGCACTAATGTGTTCATTTGCACGAATGTCCGGATTTGTAGCAACAGCCCTTTTTAACATAGCTTCTGTGAAAAAAACCCCATTTACGCTGGCGGACACATTCCCGGAATTGTTTTTTTTCTGTAAACAGCCAAAAAGGAAAATTGCAGCAAACAAAACTGTTATTTTATTGTACATCATACGTGTAAAATGTAGCAAAAAGAGCAACTATACCCGGAACAAATTAATAAAATATCTTGCTGTTTTTAGCGAGGCAGATATGTTGGGTTCGGATACAGAGATAATTATATCACCGTCCTTTTCTTTTATTTTATAGGAAGGTTTTTTTGCTGATATTTTGTCCTCTATTGATTTGACAGAGGAAAAAGGAAAAAAGGAACAAAGCACGACGGAACAAAAGGAACTCATTATTTTTAGTGTTTGAACTGATGACCCGACCAAAGAGATTCGCACTTGAGCAACCGAAAACAAAGAGGACTCCGGCCCGGGCAGGGGGCCAAAGCGGTCTTTTAGTTCTGACAAGACGTCTTTAACTTGGCTGGTGTTTTCTGCTTCTGATAGTCGTTGGTAGAAATAAAGCCTGTCGTCTTCAACGGGAACATATTCAGAGGAAATAAAAGCATGCCCGCCAAAATGTACAGAAGGTACTTTCTTTTTTTCTTCGTGTTTTCCTTGCGCCTCATCAGAGGCCTCTTTTAATAGGTCGCAATACATTTCAAACCCAACAGGAGAAAGGTGGCCGCTTTGTTCATAGCCAAACATACTTCCTGCTCCACGAAGTTCAAGGTCTCTTTGTGCTATGTTATAACCAGAGCCAAGCTGAGTATAGGTTTCAATTGCCTTTAGTCGTTTAAAAGCAGCGGCATTAATAGAAACACCAGCAGGAACAAAAAGAAGGGAATAGGCTTGTTTTGGGCTACGACCAACTCGTCCACGTATTTGGTACAGTTGAGATAAACCAAAGTTTTGTGCATTATTTATAATTATAGTATTTGCATTTGCAACATCTAAGCCGGACTCAATAATTGTTGTACAAAGAAGAATATCAATGTCGCCGGCAAAAAAGGATAAAACAGTAGGTTCAAGGGTTTTAGTTTTCATTTTACCATGTGCGATTCCAATTGATAACAAAGGGAACAAAAAGGAAAGCTTTTTGTGGAAAAAAGGTAAGGAGTCTATATCGTTATGTAAAAAATAAATTTGTCCGTTGCGTGATATCTCCCTCTCTACGCCGAACCTAACCGCTTCCCAATTGAAATAAGAAACAATAGTTTCTATTGGTTTTCTCAGTTTTGGTGGTGTGTCAATTTTGCTAATATTTTTAATACCAACAAGAGATTGTTGTAGGGTTCTAGGTATAGGCGTAGCAGAAAGGGTTATTATGTCGATATTTGGACGTATTTTTTTAATTATTTCTTTGTGTCGCACACCAAAGCGCTGTTCTTCGTCAACAATCAAAAGCCCAAGCCTGGGGACAACAACATCGGCTGACAGTAGGCGGTGTGTACCAACAAGCAGATCTATAAAACCATTAGCTAGCTTTTCGAGTATTTTTTTCTGTTCTGGTTTTGTTTTAAAACGAGACAAAAGCTCTATCTCAACACCAAGGGGGCCTAGGCGTTCTTTGGATAAAATATAATGTTGATCTGCCAAAAGTGTTGTTGGGGCAAGAAAGAAAACGGTTTTATTGCTGGAAACCGACTTTATTATTGCACGAAGAGCAACCTCAGTTTTTCCATAACCAACATCGCCACAAATAAGCCTGTCAACGGGCATTTCTTTTTCCATGTCTTGAACAACGCTTAATATTGCTTTTTTTTGATCGGGTGTTTCTTTATAAGGAAAGGACTCCTTAAGGGTTTTATACAGCTCATCATTGTGACCATAAACAAAACCACGAGGAAGAGAGCGGAGCGTTTGGGTTTTTATAAGATCTTTTATAACACTTTTAGCCATTTGTTTTGCGCGACGTTTTTGCCGTAACCAGCCCGGTTTTCCAAGGGAGGACATACGGACAGACCCCCCCCCGCTTTGTTGGTGTTTATAAATCATTGTGAGGTGCTCTGTTGGTAAATATAACACCCCATTGTCAGCGTAAGTAATTTTGAGACACTCCTGTTTTTTTTCTTTTGCTGTAATTATTTTTAATCCCTGGTATTGCCCTACACCAAAATTTTTATGTATCAGAAAATCCCCAGGCTCCAAATCTTTTAAACGCGCCGCCCTAACCTGCCCATATGTGCCCGGGCTATCGCCCGTTTCCCACCGGGGGGCGGTCTCGGGAGCAACACCAGAAAGACAGGAAAAAGACAGAAAACAGAGGCGGTGTTCAGGAAACACTATACTTGAGGGTATACTGCCGGAAACAAGAGTTGCGCTGGGGGGAAGGATGTTTTTAACTTTTTTTATCTGTTTTCGATTATTACAGAAAACAAATATTTTTTTGTAATGTTTTGTTTCTTTTAAAGTGGTCCTAATTTTATTTTTTTCAATTAAAGAGCAAATAATTTTTTTAGTATTTGAGTTTGGGTTGTTTTCTGTAATGGAAAAAAGGTTGTTTTTAGATTTGACAAATAGTTTCTTGGTGTTTTTGTCGGTTAAATCAAACATAGAAATAAGTTTTTTGTTTGTTTGTATTGGTGGGAGGAGAGTTGTCTCTTTTGTTTTTGTTATTGTTCTTTGTGAAGTGGGATTAAATATTCGTATAGACTCTATTGTGTCATCGAAAAACTCAACTCTTATAGGGTTTCTTGATGTTATGGGAAAGACATCAACAATGCAGCCACGAACCGAATATGTTTTAGGACAAACAGTTTTTTCGTTTTTGTTATAACCCCACTTATTCAGAACCCGAACAAGAGAATTGCGGCTGATTTTGGTTTTTTCTTTTAATAAAAAACCATTGAAATTGTTTTGCCCGGCTGGAAAAAGTTTTTCATACACACCGGACAAAGAGCAGATAAAAAGTCTTGGTTTTTTTACAGAAAGGGCATAATAAGATTCTGTTTGGTATCGTTTATACTCAGGGACAAAGCCCTGTATGTGAGAAACAGATTTCTGTGTTTTTGGAAAATAATAAATAAAGTCTGGGTAAAAACAGCAGCAAAACTCGTAAAGGGCCTTAGAAGAGGCTTCATCCTCTAAAAGTACAAGCAGGGTTTGGTTGTTGTTTTTGAAGCAAGACAAGATGAATAAGCCAAGGGCTGTAATATGCAAACCGTCATAGTTAAGAAACTTCAGGTTTAGTGTTTTCGAAAACCACTGCAGGAAAAGATCGGGGGTCAACAGTTTTTGTCCATTCATAGGAAAAAACTATTTATAAAGGAGAACAGAAAGAACAGAAATATCGGCAGGAGTTACACCAGAAACGCGAAATGCCTGCCCAAGGGTTTCTGGCTTAACAAACTGTAGCTTTTCACGAGCCTCTAAAGAAATGGTGTTAATTTTTGAATAATCTATGTCAGGAGGAATTGACACATTTTCTTGTTTTAGCATTCGGTCTACTTGGTTGCGCTGGCGCTTAATATATCCTTCATATTTTATCTGGGTTTCTACTTCAAACAAAACCTCCTGGGCCCAATGAGGGCTTATAGCGGTGTTTTCAAGGAAAGAAAAATATCTTTTTGGCATTGAGTTAATTGAAACCTCTGGTCTTTTAATAAAGTTTTTTGCTGGAGCAGCCTGAAGAACCCTGTTCTTTTTTGAACTAGGAAACAGACCAACAACCTCTTCCCTGGATAGAGAACCGCCCAACCCACTAATAATCTTCTTAGTTAATTCTAGTTTTTTGTGTAAGGAATTATAAAAAGCGCTTTTTATAAGACCGAATCTTTTGGCTTTTTCTAATAAACGATTATCGGCATTAGAATAACGAAGCAAGAGGCGGAACTCAGCACGAGATGTAAACATTCGATAGGGCTCCGCAGTATCTTTTGTTATAAGGTCGTCAATTAAAACCCCCATATAAGCTTCCTCCCGACCAAGCACAAGGGGGGTTTGGTTTTTGTTGTACCTAGAGGCGTTCACGCCGGCAATAAGGCCCTGTGCGGCAGCCTCTTCATAACCAGAGGTGCCATTTATTTGGCCAGCAAAAAAGAGGCCAGGTATTTCTTTTGACTCTAAAGAGGCTCTAAGTTGAGCAGGAGGAAAAAAATCATACTCAATAGCATAACCTGGTCGGAGAAACTCAACGTTCTTTAGGGCTGGAATTTTTCTGAGCGCACTAAGTTGTGTTTTTTCTGGAAGGCTTGTAGAAAACCCATTAACATAGATTTGATCAGAAGAGACCCATTCGGGTTCAAGGAAAAGAAGGTGAGACTTCTTTTTTACAAAACGATGAATTTTATCTTCAATTGAAGGACAATACCGAGGCCCAACACCAGAAACATCTCCAGAAAACATTGGGGACCTAAAAAGGTTTTTTTGGATAATATCATGACACGCCTGGTTTGTTTTAATGTTATGGCAAGGGAGATTTGGGGGTGAAAAGTTTTTTGTTGAGTATGAAAAGGGGGCGGGGTTTATATCACCAAAAACCGCCATTGTTTTACCCCAATCAACAGAAGGGCCATATAGGCGGGGTGGCGTGCCAGTTTTTAATCTTCCGGACCTTAAACCAAGGGACGTTAGGGCCTCAGTAATACCGAGAGCCTGGTGCTCTCCCATTCTTCCGGCCTGTGTCTTTTTTTCTCCGACATGTACAAGACCACCCAAAAACGTACCGCAAGTTAACACAACAGAAGGAGCAAAAAGGGTTTCACCACTACGAAGCAAAACACCAGAAAGCTTGTTTTTATTAAGGAAAAGATTAACCACCTCTCCGCCCACTATTTTCAAACCAGGAAGATCAAGAAGAACCTTTTTTATACAGCGCTCGTATTGCCGCTTATCAACCTGTGCCCGTGGAGACCATACAGAGCGGCCCTTTGAAAGGTTTAACAGTTTAAACTGAACACCCGCAATGTCAGTAGTGCGGGGCATAAGAGCGCCTAAAACATCCATTTCTCGGACAAGTTGTCCTTTTGCTATTCCGCCAATAGCTGGATTACACGACATGCGACCAACAGAGGAAATATCAAGAGTTATAAGTGCAACTTTTTGCTTTAAATTAACAGCAGCGTAGGCAGCTTCAACACCGGCATGACCTCCGCCAACAACGATAACATTAAAGTGGTTTTCCTGATGTTTCACGTGAAACTATTTTCCAACACAAAACGATTTAAAAACATTATTAATAATTTCGTCTGGCGTTGTTATTCCAAGAAGAGAGTTAATACTGTCTAAAGCAGAAGAAAGCTCAAAAGAGAGGAGCTCATAGGAACAGTTTTTGTCCTGAAGAAGTTTGGTTCCCGTAGCTAGATACTCAAAAACATCCTCAAGGGCAAGTTGTTGTCTTGTTGTGATAAGAGACGTGGCGCTTGAAAAAGAAGGAGAAACGCCCAATGTTTTTTTAATTGTGTTTTTTAGGTCGTTAATGCCTGTTCTCTTTTTGGCGGAAACAAACATAAAGCCAGGGAAGCGGAGTTTAAGTTTCCGTAGTTCATTGGGTTTGATTAGGTCAGTTTTATTAATGATATGTATTGACGGTTGGGTGTGTGCCTGTTTTTGTTTGTATGTGCTGTTTTTGTTGTGTTCATAAAGGGAAAGAACAATATCTGCTTTTTGTGTAAGTTTTTTTGTGCGCCGTATTCCTTCCCGTTCCACACCTACGGCACCCCTGCGGATGCCGGCAGTATCAAAAAAGCGAACAGGAACACCACCCAACAAAAGAGGAACCTCAATACTGTCTCTTGTTGTTCCTGGTTTTGGGCTTGTAATAGCGCGGTCTGTTTTTGTTAATGTGTTAAGTAGGGTTGATTTTCCGACATTTGGTTTTCCAACAATAACAACAAGGGCCCCGTCCATTAATAGGCGACCTTCTTTTCGGGTGTTTAAAAGGCTTTTTGTTGTGTTTTGAATTCTTATTATTTTAGAAAGAACACCTTTCCTTAGTTTTGGCTGAAGATCTTCTTCAGAAAAATCAAGTTCAAACTCTACCTGTGTTAATAAGCCAATGAGTTTTTCTTTAATTTTCCTTATTTGGTCGGAAAGTTTTCCCCGAAGAATCCTGTGGTTTAGCGCAGCGCTTTCGGAGGACTTTGAATAAATTAAAGAAGAGACAGACTCCGCCTGAAGAAGATCAATCTTTCCGTTGATAAACGACCTGTGGGTAAACTCCCCGGGCTCAGCAATACGGGCCCCCTCCTCACAGCAGCGTCCTATTATTTTGTGTACAATTGTTGGGTTTCCATGACATGAAATTTCAAAAGAATCTTCTCCGGTATAAGAATTTGGTGACTTGAAAAAGGTTATTAGCCCTTCATCAAATGTTTCCCCGCTTTTTTCAGAAATTAGAACATGGGTGGATTGTCGAGGTTTAAAGGATGTTTTTTTTCCGTCCGACAAAAAAGTAATTGCACGAGCAATGTTTTTTGAAAAAGGGCCGCTAAGGCGTATAACAGCAATTCCCCCATAGCCAAAAGGTGTTGCTGGCGCAACTATTGTGTCTGTAGCTGTGCTCATGGTTGATAAAAAGGTCTACTTGGTAGGTTGTTGTGGGGGCGTGAGAAATTTTTGCTGAAGAATAGTAAAAACGTTAAACAGTGTGTAATAAAGATTTAAACCGGAAGGAAAATTATTAAAAAGTAAAATAAAAAAACCGGTCATAAAATAAGACATAAACTTTTGTTGTCCGGAGGCCTGTGTCGGCATCATTTTTTGTTGAAGAAACATAGTAACCCCCATAACGAGAGGCAAAACAGCAATGTGACCACCATAAACAGGAAGAGAAAAGGGGAGGTGATAAATAATATCAGGACTGGAAAGGTCATTAATCCAAAAGACAAAGGGGGCGTTTCGAAGCTCAATTGTTGATCGGAAGACTTGAAAAAGAGCAAACAACAGTGGCATTTGTAATAACAGAGGAAGACATCCCCCAAGGGGGTTTACGCCGTGTTTTTTATAAAGGGCCATTGTTGCTTTGTTTAGTTTGGTGGGGTCCTTTTTATGTTTTTCTTTTAACTCTGCCACAAGGGGCTGAATTGCTTGCATTTCTTTTGTTGACTGGTAACTTTTTTTGGTTAAGGGGTATACGAGTGTTTTTATAAGGATGGAAAACAAGACCAAAACGACACCATAGTTTGGTATGAACTGATGCAAAAACTTTAACAACCAAAGGACACCCTTGCTGATTGGCCGGATAGGTGCAATACCAAAATTCATTATTGAAGAAAGGCCTACGCCTAGGTCTTTAATTCGTTTATATTCGAGTGGTCCCAAATATAAAGAAAGCTTTGACCCGGGATCATTTGCTTGAAAATGAGCCTTGTAATTATAAATATTTTGGTTGTCATTTGCCTTCCCGAGGTTAACCTCAACCGGCCCTGTCCCTGTCTCTGGAATAAGAGCAGAAACAAAATATTTTGAGCGAACAGCTATCCAGTCTGTGTTTCCGGAAACCTTACCCCAATAGGAGGGGTCATCCTTTATTCCTGAAGATAGTTTTTCAAAAGCGTATGGTTTTCCTGCTTGGTAAATATAACCCCCAAAATAGGTCAACTCGTCTTTTGGGTTGTTTTCTGTTTGCGGCAGGCCGCCACTCCATGTCACAGCATAGTTTCCAAGGTGAATAATATCTGATAATTCAGACAGGTTTAAAAACAGGTCTATACTGTAGCTATTTGGATGAAACGTGAGCCTTTTCTCTATCAAATAGTTTTGGTTGTTATAAAGAACTTTCTGTTGAAACACTATTGTTTCACTTTTTTCTGTTACGTCTATTTTTCTAAGCGTTGCGTCAGTTTCCCAAGGCTTTTTTAGTACAATTAGATCTCCATCGATAGAGACGAAGCTTAAATATAAATTTCTTTTGTTCTTGTCGTCAATTAGGTTCACGGTGGAGTCGTTTTTTAGAAGATGGTGTTTTAACCTAAAAGAAACAATTGATCCACCGCCGAGGGTTGAAACCCTTGCCTGATATAAATTTGAATTAATTGTTATGTTTTTTTCTTCAGCAGGAGAAGCATAAACAGCATAGCGATCATCGGCCCTCTCCTCTGCGTGTTCTGTTTCTGTTTTTTCTGTTGTTTTTTCTGTGGCTATCTCATACTGGCTACCTGTTTGTATGTTTCCATCTGGTGTTTTAATTTTTTCCGGTGTGATAAATTCTAAATAGAGGGGATATAAAATTAAAATTATGGCTATAAATAAAAAGGCGGTAATTGTGTTTCTGTCCATAACTTATAAAGGGTCATGTCCCCCACTATGAAAGGGGTGGCACTTTAGTATGCGCCCAGCTATAGTAATTATGGCGCGCGGAAAGTTTTTTTCTTTTAGGGCGGAGAGTGCATAGCTAGAACAAGAGGGAGAAAACCTACAGTTCTGCCCCAAAAAAGGAGAAAGACAAGCTTTGTACAGAACAATCATACTGACACCTAGGCTGTTGGGGGCCCTATAAATAAACAAGAAAGACTTCTTTAACATAGGATTTATGCTGAGACAGACTTTCTCCCTCTTTTTCTTCTTCTTGATAAAACACGACGCCCCCCGACTGATGCCATCCTAGTTCGAAAGCCGTGTTTGTTTTTTCTTTTTCGGTTGCTGGGCTGATATGTCCGCTTCATCTTGTCTCCATTTTTATGGTTTAAACCGCGAAATTAAAAACAAATAGAACAAATAACAAAAAGGAGAATTTTTTTATATTAGATAGAGTTAAACAAAATGAATGACCATTGTGTTCTGTTTATAAATTATAATAAATTACAAGAAACAAACCAATGTGGAAAACTTGTGGAAAACTAAATGTTATCATATAAAGCCCTCTGGAATAAACTTAAAAAAGAAATAAAAGAAACAACAAGCGAAAGAATGTTCAGTACCTGGATAGAGCCAGTTAAGCCAATTGCTTTAAACAGGAACAGTCTCGTTTTGGAGCTGCCAAGTCAGTTTTTTTATGAATGGATAGAAACACATTATAAAAACCAATTTGAAAAAATAATAAAGGAAAAACTAAAGGAAGAAATTAAAATTCAATTTACAATAGGCATTGAAAAGGCCTCAAGTAAAGTAGAAAAAATAACGGAACACAAAAAAGAGGTACCCACTCAAAAAAAAACAAATTTAAACAAAAAACATGTTTTCTCTAATTTTATAGAGGGGGGCTGTAACCAGTTTGCAAAGGCAGCAAGCACATCAGTTAGCGAATTTCCAGGACAAAAAGGATTTAACCCTTTGGTAATTTATGGGGGAGTGGGGCTGGGAAAAACCCACCTTCTCAACGCTATAGGAAATCAAATAAACGAAAACCATCCGAAGCTAAACACCGTAGGGGCCACAAGCGAAAGATTTACAATCGATTTTATTTCAAGCATACAAAAAAACAACACAATCACCTTTTCACAATATTATAGAAAAGCAGACGTTTTGCTTATAGATGATATACAGTTTCTTCAGGGAAAAGAGCAGACACAGGAACAGTTTTTTCACACGTTTAATGAGCTATACCAAAACGGGAAACAGGTTGTTTTAACGGCAGATAAATATCCCACAGAAATGAAAGGACTAAAAGAAAGACTTTTGTCTAGGTTTGAATCTGGCCTTGCTGTTGATGTACAGCCCCCCGATTTTGAAACAAGAGTGGCAATATTAATGGAAAAGGCGGAACAAAGTGGTCTTGCCCTTTCTTATGATGTAATAGAGCTTATAGCAACACATATAAAAGACAATGTTAGGGAGCTTGAAAGCACAGTGATAAGACTGTTGGCACGTTCTTCTCTTACGAAAACGGATATTAATTTAGATCTGGCTAAAAATGTTATTATTGAAAGAAAAGGCAGAAGCCTCACTACGGAATTAACAATTCAGGAGATTGTTAAACGGGTATCAAACTTCACAAAAGTACCAGAAGAGAAAATTGTCGGGAAGAGAAGAGAGAGAAAGATTGCGGAAGCACGTCAACTGTCAGCATACCTGTGTCGGGACATATTGGGAAGTACGCTTGTAAATATTGGTATGTTTTTGGGTGGAAGAGACCACACAACAATCATGTATGCCTATAAAAACATAGAGAAAAGAATTGAAAAGGAACCAAGAATAAGAAAAA
>Ga0257112_10000822_pt1 | contig 12185 bp, 14 predicted proteins | sample LP_taG_5_FD_191565 | JGI IMG/M metagenome (GOLD analysis project Ga0257112, IMG submission 191565) | Marine microbial communities from Northeast Subartic Pacific Ocean, Canada - LP_J_2015_P26_1000m | ecosystem: Environmental > Aquatic > Marine > Oceanic | place: Canada: Northeast Subartic...
CGGGGTGGAATACATTCTCTTTAAAGGGGCGCTCTTCTGCCGTTCCCAACCAAAGGTTCCAGTCAAGGTTCGAAGGTACGAGGTCACTTCCATTGGGTTTTAGCCCATCATACCCCCAATTTTTGGGAGACCAAGCCCTTACTCGGCTTACCTTACCAATAATACCCGATTGAATTAAAAGGGTAGCCAGTTTATAGTCGTAAAAGGAATGCACCTGAATCCCCATTTGGGTGACTAAGTTTTTTTCTTCTGCTATTTTTCGCATTGCTCGCACTTCGGATACGTGATGTGCCAACGGCTTTTGACAATAAACGGGTTTATCCATTTCCATTGCCATAATGGAGGCGGGCGCATGGGTGTGATCGGGTGTCGAGACTATTACGGCATCAATTTCATTTGCCATTTCTTTAAGCATTACACGATAATCTTTATACGTTTTGGCATTTGGATGAATCTCACTGGCTTTTCTAATAGCATTGGAGTCAACATCACAAAGTCCCACTACCAGTACATCGGGATGAGAAGTAATCGATTTGAGATCAGAACTTCCCATACCTCCAATGCCTATATGAGCTGTTCTCAATTTGTTTTCTGTTATTCCCAGGGCCATGATCGATTTTGGTAAAAAAACAGTTGATGCAGCTGCAAGTGAGGTTTTTAAAAAATCTCTTTTTTTCATTGGTGATGTGTTTAAAGTTTTTTGATTTTAATATTTCTAAAGGATAAATTACTGCCGTGGTCTTGAAAACCAATGTAACCCGTTTTATATTTACCATAATCTGGTGCATCGTTCCACTTACCAGAGTTTCTTCTTTTTTCCCAATCCTCAGACCAAGGCACAAAGGATAGTACTTTTATACCATTTAACCAGTGTTCCACATTTTCGGGTGTAAAAATAATCCTGCTACTGTTCCACTGGCCGGGTGGGTAAAGTATTTTTTTGGTCTTATCGGCTACGTGCATAGCATAGTCAGCTGCAGTAAGTTGCCAGTCCTTTAATTCCCAATTGTGAATTTGGGCATAGTTTTCATCGTCCAAGAGTTGGTATTCCGGCGCTACAACAGGAGGGCCGCTATATCCTTCCTTGAGATGATAAAAAATACCGCTGTTGCCTCCCTTGGGAATATTCCACTCTACATAGAGTTCAAAATTATCAAATTCTTCAGCCCCATAAATGATGTCCCTACTTCCAGTGTAGTCATAATCCTCTTCAAAGATTTGGGCGGTAGTAAAGGTCAAAATACTGTCTACAATTTTCCATCCCGGTGGCATTTGATCTCCGTTGTAAGCCCTCCAGCCTTCTAATGAAGTTCCGTCAAAGAGGTTGATCCATTCACTAGATTTTTTATTAGGTTTTTCAGAACAAGCCAATAGGCTCAATACTGCTATTAGTAAAATGATTTTTTTCATATCTCTAATTTAAGAAATTTAATCATTTGTTATGGTGTGAACCATCACAATATCCTTCTGAATTTTTTGTGTTTCCACAACCACATTTTTTCCTCTTATCCTTTTTCATTTTTCAAATATAAAAATTTGACTATCTAAAGTCCTTTTAAAATTTCTTTTAAACGTTGAATTCCTTGTTCTCTTGCTAAACGATTTGCTTCAGTTGCGTTTTCATTCTCTCCAGCTCTAAAAAAACCATGCCCTGCCCCATCATAAATAATTGGTTCAAATGGGTTTCCAGATGCTTCCATAGCAGATGCACTAGCTGCAATTGTTGCATTTACTCTATTATCATTTCCTCCGTAAAACCCATACACAGGTGCCTTAATATTAGAATAAGAGGCCATATCCCTAGGACCAGTTCCATAGCAAACAATTGCTGCTTCAATTTCGGAAGATTGAGTTGCAAATTGAAATGATTGGCTTCCACCCCAACAAAACCCAATAACAACTACCTTTCCATTACTAGAAGCAATCTTTTTGGAATAATCCACAGTCTTATTTAAGATGTCATTAATGACAGCGGGGTCAAGATTATATATCCCCGTTCGTGCATCATCTGAATTTTCATAATCAATTGTTCCACCTCCATTTGGTGCTGTACCTGAAAGAAAGTCGGGTGCAATTGCAATGTATCCCATTTCTGCAATTTGATCTGCCATACTTCGTGCCCAGTCGTTGAGTCCCCTATTTTCATGGATAAGTACAACTACGGGAACTTTTTCAGACACTTCTGGGTATACCAAAAAACTATTAATTTCATTTGTATTTGTATTAATTTTAACCCATTCATGATGACGAGGTGAAGTCTCAAGTCTTTCCAAGGAATTTTGAGCAAAGCTAAACTGAAATAAACTGATTAGTAATAGGATTGAATAGCGCATATTTTTTTGTCAATATACATAAATTTCAAATTTAGTAGAGAAGTTGTTAAATATTTTGAATGTAAAAAAAAAACCCAATCTCTTGAGGGTGTTTCCGATACATTTCTATAATTAGTTTTTTCATTTCTTTTTCTTTATCCATTTAAAAAAAAACCAAAAAGCAAGTGCTGCAACAAAAGCAAAAGCCCAAAGGATTACCGAATTCTCACCTTCAACTGAAGGTAAATTCTCACCCTCAGTTTCACCAAATCTAAATCTAACCGTTTGGTCTCGAATTATCATTAATAATTTTGCAATCATACTCTAATGTATAAAAAAACCCCCAATTACTCTTGTTATCTGAACTTGAGCAGAACAAATACAAATGTAATTGTAAATAGAAAAAACAGTAATACTATAATTATCTTATTCATACTACAATATAAAACAAAACCCTTTAATTAATCAATTAAATTATCTTGAAACATAAACCATATTGTTAGGATATATACTCCAATAAGTAATGCAAGTAAAAGACTGTTCCAAAAGTATTTAAGTTTATTACTATCGTCCTTGAATTTAAGCCACTTATTGAATTGAAACATTCCAACACCAGTAAAACCTAATATTATAAATTTTATAAATATTTCTATTGGCATTTATTTCTTTTCATATCTCTAATTTAATTCTCCACAGAAATGAGTTCTCACTTCTCATCCTTAATTTTAACCGAGTTAGGCGTCACAACGCCTGCAGAGATAACCAGGTTGAATGCCGCTTCAACACTCATATCAAGTTCGAATGCATCTTTTTTCGCTATCAAGACAAAAAAACCTGAAGTTGGATTAGGGGTGGTTGGCACAAAAAGATTTATGGTTTCTTCACCGATAATAGATTCAGCTTCGCCTCTGTAATCACCTGATTGAAATGCGATTACCCAAATCCCCTTGCTTGGATATTGAATTAAAAATGCCTTTCTGAAACTTTCAGCTGAAGTATTAAATACAGTATCAGAAACTTTTTTTAACACGTTATATATGTTTCGAAAACCTGGAATTTTATTAAGGAGCTTTTCCCATAGGGCTACTAACTTTCGGCCTAATATATTAGTAACCAATAATCCTGTGATAAGTATGATTAACAATACCAAGATAATTCCAGATCCTGGAATAGTAGTATCTAAATTAAATATAGCTTCTGGTAGGAATTTTTGTGGAACGAGACTATTAATAAGCTCTAAGAAGAACTTAATAACGATGACACTTAAAATTAGAGGTATCCAGAAAAGAAGACCTGAAATAAAATAATTTCTTAATCGGTTCAAAATTTTTAACATACTTGTTTCGTATTTACTTATGTTTTTCCAAATATATAAATAATGCTAATAAATGACCTTTTTTTAGATCATTGTTGAATTTTTTTTCAACATTTTTTTAAACAATGAAACATTCTTAATGGGAATGTCATTATGTTCGTGTAGGATGGTGTAGGAAGATACCTTTAGTACTCTGTTAAACACTATGGATAAAGGGATTAGAAGAAACGTGATATTCTGTATTGGGAAATAAATATTAGAAATTTACTGAAGACTAAATGTGTATACTGATGAATAAGTATAAGTATTTGCGCCTATATAAAAAAATGCATATTCCCCTCTATTTAATCTTACTGATATTTCAAAGTTTCTTGGACTAATTTCTTTCCATTCAAAAGGAATCATAATATTCGATTTTATATTTAACCTATATCCGGAAACCAAACTCATACTACCTGTTTTAACAACTCTACCTCCTTTATTTGTATTCGAAGGTCTTTTTAATTTGACCAACGCAAAATCATTTGGAGACTGAATGGCTGAAAATAAAAATTGATTTGCAATACCATCAAAAATTTCACTTTCGTTTATCCTTAAATTAAATTTAATTTGACCAAAATCTTTATCAAACTGATCTTCTTTAGTATTGTATTTTTTCTTGTCTCTATTCTTCATCTCAAAAGGTAATCCATCAGACTGAAACTCTAATACATTAGGCGATTTGTAACCAATTAAATACGATTTAATTCCACCACCTGCAATTCCACTTGTTAATGCCGCTCCTAAAATATCTATAGTAGTATCGGCAAATCTTTCTGGTGTTAAGCTAACGCCTTGGCTATAAAAGCCTTCTTGAATATTTGATTCTGGATTATCTTTTATATCAGATTCAACTTTTGTATTTAAAATTATTTTAGTTAGATCTTTAGATATAGAGTCATATTCAGCTTTCGATACCAAACCCATCTCATAAAGTTCTTTTGTATTTTTAAGTTTAGTCATAGCATCAGTATTATCCTGTGACAAACCATTAAATGAAATTAGTATTGCTACTACAAGTAAAAATCTTTTCATATCTCTAATTTAAGAATTTTATCAATACCCTAAAATATAGGCGCAAATCTCTCGTCGTTATTCGTCGTTGTTAAAGTTTTATTCAAATAATCTAACCCAGTCAGCTTCTCCAGCAATATAGGCAAACGAATATGGATTACCTGTACTAAGCAACTTTTGATAATATGTTTTAGCTTTTAAAGTATCATTTTTTTCATATACATACCAGTTGGCTAAGCTATATAAAGCAACTTCATCAATTACGATTTCAGATTCCTTAAGCACCCCCTTGTAAAATAAACATGATTGATGATAGCTCATATTTTCTATTATGTCCATGTTTTGGTAAACTTCATTAACAACAGCAATGGATTCTTCAATTTTATTTAATCTTCTATAGATCATATATAACCAATGACCACTTGAAACAATATTATCATCGTATTTATGAGCAACACTTCTATTGTTGAATGCTTTGAGTGCATTGTTCATATCGTTTTTAAGATAATATGCCAGACCAAGATGATACCATATATTACCGTGAAGTGTACTTAGAGGAATATTTTTTGCATTTGGCAAACCATCAGGTTCTATTTGATCTGTTTTCTGATCAATTAATTGTACTGCTTTTTCAAAATCACTTATTGCATTATCATATTGACGGGTAGAAATGTATCTATGACCGCGGTGACGATAAAAACGAGCATCATTAGGATGGGTTTTTATTCCTAAGGTAAAAAGTTTAATAGCTTCTTTATAGTACCCCATATAAGCTGTTCTACGCCCATACCAAATTAGAGCTTCAGCATTATTTTGATTATCAAAATAGGTGATTTGTGCTGATTTAAATTGATCAAATGATTTTCCTTTTTTTATTTCGGGACTTCTTAGAGTATCCCCTAATAGTGTTATTGTTTCTATGGTTTGAGTAGGATTAATATTATTTTTTGAATTTTGATAAGAATCACAAGAAAATATTATCAAAAAAGTAAGTAGAAATAACCTTTTCATATCTCTAATTTAATGAAAATCAAGCCTTTTTTAAAACAATCCAGAATATTATGTAAACAAATAGAAATGGTCCGAAAAATGCTAATACTCTCCAAATAATGGGGTCACTATTAGTGTGTTCTCCTAGTCCGTGGCATACTCCTCCAATATATCCTTTATCTGGATATCTATGCAACTTTTTCATATCTCAAATTTAATAATTTTAGTCACAGCCTTGTCCATACCATACGTCTTTAACCTTGTAGTCTTCCCCATAGTCAACTATTTTTATTTTGTAGTCTTCCCCATACTCAACAACTTTCCATTTTCCAACCTTATCTTCACCATATCTCACATATTTTATCCTCAGATCCTCACCATATTTTACAAATTTAACTTTGTAATCTTCACCATATTCAACAAATTTGATTTTACCATACAAATGACATCCTTTATTATTTTCTGAAAGAAGACATTCTGTATTGGGAAATGAAATCATTAAAAATATCACTATTGTATAGATATAATTAATCATCTTTTAGGTTTTTTGTTTTTTCTTTTTAGCCGCTCTTCTTTTTTAATTCTCCTTAACTCGGCATTTCTTTTCCTTTTATTGATCCTATGCTCAAGCTCTTGCATTTTTCTCTCATTTCTAAGCTGCTTCTTTTTTTTCTTTCTTGCAGCAGCCATTTCAGCATAAGATGACCATCCAAGCTTTCTTGCAGCTTTTTCTCTCGCCCTATCTGTTAATTTATCAAATTCAGATTCATCAAGAGCTCTCTGCTCATTATTTCTATATTCTTTGACCATCTTGCTCCAATCATCTATGTTGGCCCTCTTATCTCCAGTATATCCATAACCTATTTGACTGAATGTAAGTTGAATAGTTAAAACAGTAATTAAAAAAACTAATAGAGCTTTTTTCATATCTCTAATTTAAAAATTAGGGCTAAACTTATAATTATTATGAAATTCTTCAAGAAAATCTATTACTTCCTCTTTTGTATCGGCAATTTTAAATAGATCTAAATCTTCTTTGCTTATATGATTATTTTCTAAAAGAAGAGTCTTTTTTATCCAATCAATTATTCCTTCCCAATATTCAGAACCTACTAAGATAATTGGGAACTTTTCGACTTTATTTGTTTGAATTAAATTTATCGCTTCAAATAATTCATCTAAAGTTCCAAATCCACCTGGCAAAACAACAAATCCTTGAGCGTATTTTAAAAACATTACTTTTCTAACAAAGAAATAATCAAAGCTTAATTGTTTGTCTTTATCTATAAATTTGTTGCTAGCTTCTTCAAAAGGTAGATCTATGCATAACCCAACTGACTTACCTTTTTTCTTATTAGCACCCTTATTAGCAGCTTCCATAATTCCAGGTCCTCCACCTGTTATAACTCCATAACCCCTACTAACAATTTCAGCTGCAATTTCAGCTGCAAGTTTGTAATATTTATTATCAGGTTTAGTTCTGGCAGATCCAAAAATGGATATACAAGGACCTATAGCGCTTAACTTTTCATATCCTTCTACAAATTCACCCATTATTTTGAATATAGACCAAGAGTCATTTGTCTTAGCCTCATTCCATTTCTTATTCTTATCTTCCTTCATAGTTAATTTTTATTCTAAGTTAGTTCTTATTACAGGAACTTCTATTATTCTAATTTAATTTGATGGTTATGTTTTTGTCTATCAAGCCAAGCTTAACAAACCGGTCTATTAAAAAATCCGCATACCTTATAAAACCTAAATCTGTAAAGTGAACACTATCAACCGTTCCTTCATGGTCATCTCCAAGAGCATTTGTGCTCTCGATATAATATATATTACTAAAACCATCATCAATCATTTTTACATATTCTGCCTTTAAGGTCTCATTCTTTTGATTAATTATTGCTTTATCATCAAGATCTAAAGCTGACCTATCATATATAAAGCTCTCAACAAAAATTATTGGGGTTTTCGAGTGTTTTTTACGTATTGTCTTAACTAAAGGAATTGTTCTATCTGCGACCTGCTCTGAAGACATATTTGGCAAACATTCAATAACATATAACAATGGATCAGATTCAGAGATCAATTCATTTATTGGTTGCTCCATCATACCATTTCCACTAAACCCAAAGTTTATGACATCAGTATTTAGTTTTCTTGAAATAATGTTTGTATGAGCCATCCCTGGACGACTAGCACAACAACCTTGAGTAATACTCGTTCCATAGAATATTATGGGCTTAGAGTTGTTTTTAGACGGTTTTTTAATCTGACTATTTGAGCCAATACCTACCTCAATACTTATTACTCCATCATATAGAGGTAAAAACATTTTAAACTCTCTCATTTCATTTGACATATTTTGCATCAACATGAATTCATTTTCAATCCCACTTGGCCGAGCTGTGTTCAAGTATTGGAAATTACCATTATTGTTAAAGTATAGATCAACTCCTTTAATTCCTGTTTCTGGCATATGATTCATTTTATTATTATTTAGAACAGTCCATTTAACACTAATAGTACTAGTGTTAGATAAAAATCTAATTGACATGCCTGCTGAAGATTTAGATAAATTCCAAACAGGTTTCCTTACAATATTTTTTAAAGAAATTGGCAGTCTATCATAACGGTTTTCTTTAAGAGAATCTGCAATTTCAGTGCCTTCAAGTAAAAAATACTCTTTACCATAGTATTTTAAATCAGCTAACTCTTGTGAACTTCCTAAAGTAGCGGTAAATAAAAATAATATTAGCAGGATCTTTTTCATATTCTAATTAAAAAATCTATCAAAAAATTCATAGCATATAAATTAATTACTTTTAAAGATACTTTAACTAATAAAAAGGTTGTGAAAAAATTAATCTTAATTCTGTTTATAGCTCTTAACTATATGGGGTATTCTCAAGAATCAAATCTGAAATTTCATGATTTATTCAACTCTGAAGAAAATCCAGAGGTTTCTTGTTACAGAATCCCTTCAATAATTACTACTATGAATGGGGATTTAATTGTTGCAATTGATGAGAGAGTTCCATCATGTGGGGATTTGAAATGGAGTAGAGATATTAATATTGTGATTAGAAGAAGTAATGATGGTGGAAATTCTTGGTCAGCAATTGAGCGAGTTGTTGATTATCCATTAGGTAAGTCGGCTTCAGATCCTTCAATGATTTTCGATAGAATAACTAATAAGGTTTTTTTATTTTACAACTACATGGACCTTGACAACGAAAAAGATATTTATTATTTAAAATATGTTACAAGTTCAGATAATGGTATGACATGGTCTAAGCCAGTTGATATTACTAACCAAATTTCTAAACCAGGTTGGGAAAAAGATTTTAAGTTTATTACTTCTGGAAGGGGAATTCAAACAAAAAAAGGGGATTTGTTACATTGTCTGGTAAATCTTCAAAATGGCACTCATGTTTTTGGAAGTAAAGACCATGGAAAAACATGGTTTTTAACAGAAACACCTGTACAACCAGGTGATGAATCCAAAATAGTAGAGTTAAAAGATGGAACATGGATGGTAAATTCCAGAGCTAATAGTGAAGGAATTAGATATTCTCATATTAGTTCTAATGGGGGAAAAGACTGGTTAACTAAGGAGGAAAATAACTTGATTGATCCTGGATGTAATGCAAGTTTTATAAAATATAATTATGGGAAATATAAAAGAAAAGCCCTACTAATTTTATCGAGCATAAACAATTCAAAAATAAGAAAAGAAATTGTCGTTAGGTACAGTTTAGATGAAGGAGAAAATTGGTCAAAACCAAAAATAGTTTATAGTGGCGAGGCAGCTTATTCATCGATGACTATATTAAAAAATGGAGAAATTGGATTATTTTTTGAAAAAGATAATTACACCAAAAATGTTTTTACATCATTCTCATTAAAGTGGTTACTTGATTAGGTAACTAAACTATTATAAAACTGAACAAATTAGACACCTATAAAAAAGGATGTAATATGAATAAAGGGATAACAAGAATCGTGACATTCTGTATTGGTAAGTAAGTTTAATTATTTATAGCTTATATTCTCAATTGCTGTAAATTAATTAGTTTGTTAAAAATTGTGTTATGATAATTTGTATATTACGATTCAAAAATTAATATACAATAAAATGATAAAAAGTGATATCCATAAAAGATTCAAAAATTTATTCTCTGCTTCAATTTTAGCTCTACTTCTTGTAGGTTGTGTAGATACGAATTCTACTCAGGTTGATAATAGCTCTTATGAAAGCAAACAAATTGATAATCATATAACAGATTGGAATCGTTCAAAAGCCCACGTACTTGCTGTTTTAAACGCTATGCCTGAGGAGAAATTAAATTTTAAGCCAACTGAAGACGTAAGAAGTTTTTCCTTTGAGTTAAAACATATTATCGGCTCAGTTTATGGTATGATGTCTGATGCACTAGAAATTGAACCACCTCAAGTTGACATAGAATCTCCTAGTAAAGCTGATTTAGCAAAAGCATTATCAGATTGTTACGATTGGGCTATTAAAAGTTTAGAAGAATATGATACATCAAAAAATTCGGAAATAATAGAATACTTCGGAACATATAAAGTATCAAGAGAAAGAGCAATTTTTAAAATATATGAACACCAAGCACATCATAAATCAAAAGCAATAGCAAATATGAGAGTTGCTGGTGCTATCCCTCCTGCTTATTTTCTGTTTGATTAGTAATTTGAAAAAAGAAGATGTTCTGTATTGGTAAATGAAATAACTACCTGACAATCATTTAGTTGTGTTATTATACTTTTGCTTAATTAAGAATTTTATCAACAGAGGTTGTGTGGTAACAGGTTTCTTAGGTCGTTAAATTTTCAATTCAATTTTGTAACTTGTAGATATGAAAAAAATTGACATCTCTTATTTACAAAAAAAAATTAATAAACTCAATAAAAAAATTCATCGAGCAGAATCACAAAGTGAAGAAAATAAAGTTTGGTGGAGAAAACTAAAAATAAATAAGCTGAAAAATAAAATTAGTCAAACTAACTCATAAGAATCTAATCAAGATTTTCTTCCCATTTTTTAAATAAAGCTGTTAGTGAAGCTTTAAATCTTTTATAATTTTTATTGTTAGTTAACGTCCAACCTGTTTCAGCATAAGCAGCAATTCTTGGAAATGTTTGACTGTAGACTTCTTTTTTAGTTGGTGTCCATTCTCCCCACATTTGAGTCCCTAAGCCTAAAATTTGTTCAGCTTCTTCTTTTGTAAATCCATCAGGTATAGGATTAAAACTGTATGCTTTATTCAGATCAATTTGCTCGTATGTATAATCTAAATAGGTGTAATTATGGTCAGAATTTACTAAATCGTGTCCTGCATCAATAGCTATCTTTAAGTTTTCAAGGTCACCTTTCCAGAAATGGATAATTGCATTTTTTGAAAGTTTTATAGTAGTGTTATCTTCATTATTTCCCCAATAATGTAGATTATTACCCATAATTTCATTCCATCCCATCATACGTTTTCCTAAGACAGAATTAATGTAATCAGAAACATTGTTAGTGAAATGCACTTGAACATCACTGTAATTTTGTAATTGATTTTTTTTCATAAGAGCTTTAACATCTTCATTAGTTTTCCATAGATCATATTTCGCTTCATCTCCACCAATATGTATTATATCCCCGGGGAATAAATCTGAAACTTCTTTCAATACATCTTGAATAAATGTTATTGTTTTTGGACTTGCAGGATTAAATATAACTTCTCCAACACCAAACCTTTCTGGAACCTTAATAGGTTGTGTTGAAGATCCTAAGAAGGGGTAACTTGCAATTGCAGCTGATGCATGGCCTGGCATAGCTATTTCTGGAACAATTGTAATATTCAGATTCTCAGCATAAGCTACAATTTCTTTAATATCATCTTGAGTATAAAAACCTTCATGTGGGACACCATCAAAAACTTCACTACCCCATTTTTTTCCTTGATAATTAATTTGTGTACTATCTCTTTTAGAACCAATCTGTGTTAAAAGTGGATATTTTTTTATTTCTATTCTCCATCCAGCATCATCTGTCAAATGCCAGTGAAAAACATTCATTTTCAAATGTGCCATTTCATTTAATATAGATTTCACAACTTCTTTTCCTTGAAAATATCTACCTTCATCGAGCATGTATGCTCTCCATTTAAATTGTGGCTTATCTATAATTTCAAGTTCTTGTACAACTCCTAATTTCGTTAATTGAATTAAGGTCTGGATACCATAAAATGTTCCTGCTTTAGTATTCGATAAAATAGATATCTTATTATTTTTTGCTATTAATTGGTAACCTTCGTCACCCAATGTATCGAGTTTTGACTTTTTAAATACAACTTTTACCCCTTTGTCATTTGGTGTATTATTCAGAAGAAGTTGATCTTTCAAATAACTACTGTAAATTCCATTAGATACATTTAATCCTTTACCTAAGTTTATTGTGTTTTTTTGTAAAAAGATTTGGTTTGGGTATGGTAATAAATGAA
>Ga0257112_10000823_pt1 | contig 12183 bp, 11 predicted proteins | sample LP_taG_5_FD_191565 | JGI IMG/M metagenome (GOLD analysis project Ga0257112, IMG submission 191565) | Marine microbial communities from Northeast Subartic Pacific Ocean, Canada - LP_J_2015_P26_1000m | ecosystem: Environmental > Aquatic > Marine > Oceanic | place: Canada: Northeast Subartic...
ATACCAGTGATTTCTTCTGTAACCGGATGCTCTACCTGCAACCTGGTATTTACTTCTAAGAACCAGAATTCACCAGTTTTATCATCTAATAAAAATTCCACAGTACCCGCTGAAGAATACTTAATTTTTTTTGCTAATTTTATTGCAGCTTCTCCCATTTCTTCTCGTAGCAAGGGATCCACTCTAGAGGAAGGAGATTCTTCAATAATCTTTTGATGCCTTCTTTGGATCGAACATTCTCTTTCACCCAAGTGGACGACATTTCCATGTTGATCCCCCAATATTTGAATTTCTATATGACGTGATTTTTGAATATACTTTTCTATAAAAATTCTATCATCATCAAAGCTTGATAAAGCTTCTCTTTTTGCGCTTGCAACCAATTCTTTTAAAGCTTTTGGATTTTCTACGATTCGCATTCCTTTTCCGCCACCACCAGCTACGGCTTTTACAAGTAACGGGTAGCCAAGACTTTTTGCATTTTTAAGATCAGAAGCCATAGGGAGCGTAGGAACACCAGATTTATCAGCTAATTCCTTTGCTTTAAGTTTATCGCCCATGACTTTGATGACATGAGGAGATGGACCAACCCAAATTAATTTACTATTTATAACTTTTCTTGCAAATGATGCATTTTCAGACAAGAAACCATAACCCGGATGGATTGCCTCTGCGCCTGTTTTCTTTGCTGCTTCAATTATTGCAAAAATATCCTTATAGTTTGTGGGTAATTTGATTGCTTCATCAGCCATTTTTACAAAAGGAGCATTTGAATCAGCGTCTACATATACAGCAATGCACTTTATACCCATATTTTGAGCAGTTAGCATTATTCTGCAAGCAATCTCGCCTCGGTTTGCAATAAGCAGTGAATTAAAACTCATAGTCTAAACACTCCATATTCGGTTGCACCCTCGATGGGAGAATTACATACAATTGATAAGCAAAACCCTAAGACATTTCTAGTATCTCTTGGATCTATTATTCCATCATCTGTTAACATGCTGCTTGCCACTAGACCTTCAGACATTTGCTCAGCAGCTTGTTCTACAGATTGAACAATTTGTGCATCAAGTTTTTCATCAAACTTTTCACCTTTCCTAGTTGCTTGAGCCCTTCTTACAATTGACATCACTCCAGCAATCTGCTTTGAACCCATTACTGCAATTTTTGCTGTAGGCCATAAGAAAGTAAATCTATTGTTATAGGCTTTTCCAGACATCGCATAGGTCCCAGCACCAAAAGAGGCTCCTATTATGATGGTAAGATGAGGGACATTAGAGTTTGAAACCGCGTTAATTAATTGAGACCCTTTTTTAATAATAGCTTGTCTTTCAAAGTCTTTCCCAACTAAAAAACCTGTAACATTCTGTAAAAAAATTAATGGAATATTTCTTTTATTGCAAAGTTGTATAAAACTAGCTGCTTTTTCAGAGCTTTCCGGATAAATTGGACCATTGTTACCCAAAATTCCTATTGGATAACCATGAAGCATTGACCAGCCACAGATCATAGTTTTTCCATACAGAGCTTTGAACTCTTCAAATCTTGAACCGTCAACAATTCTTCCAATTACTTCACGTATATCAAGAGAGCTTTTTAAATCTTCATCAACAAGTCCAAGCAAATCTTCTTGTGCTAAGACAGGCTCATCAGTTTGTTTAAGTGGAGAAGGACCTTCTTTTTGCCAATGTAGATGAGAAACTACATTTATACATAAACGTAATGCATCCATTTCATCTTCTGCAAGATAATCAGATAGTCCTGAAATCTCAGAATGCATTTTTGCTCCACCTAGAGTTTCATCATCTGATTCTTCGCCTGTTGCCATTTTTACCAGTGGCGGTCCAGCTAGGAATACTTTTGCTTGGTCTTTTATAAAGATATTGTAATCAGACATACCTGGTTGATACGCTCCTCCAGCTGTTGAGGATCCAAATACAACAGATATTACTGGTATTCTCATTTTAGAGAGTTCGGTCATGTCATAAAAGAATCTTCCAGTTGCAGCGAAATGAGTATTCCCTATAGTTGGTGCTAGAGGAGGCTGATCGCCTTTCTTGCCTGTTCCCATACGTAGGTCTCCTCCAGCTGATTCTACAAAGTTAATATAGGGTAGGCGATTGTCTCTAGCAATTTCCATAGCCCTATCCCATTTTTTCCCGACATATACTGTCATGGCGCCCGCTAAAACAGATGGATCATTAGCAAAGATTACACATTCCGTGCCAGCCACGATACCTATTCCAGCAACGCAACCACCCCCCACTGTGTAGTCTGTTCCATAAGCAGCAAAGGGAGATATTTCTAAGAAAGGTGTATCAGGATCAAGCAAATTAAATATTCTTTCTCTAACTGGCATTTTGCCTCGTTTAGCAAGCCTTTCATGGTGATAGGTACCACCACCTAATTCAGCCTTATCTAACAACTCGTCTAAAAAGCTTATTTTTTTTAGCATCACATCTTTGTTATAAAGAAATTCATCTGCATTGATATCAATGTTGCTTTTTATTTCAGGCGCAATATTTTTCTTTAACATTTCTTTTTCATTAATTTAAGTGGTAATATAATATACAAATTATTACCATTTCGGGAATTTATTTATAATTAATTCTTTTATTTATTAAAATAAAGATAGGACTATGGGTATCAAAATTTATAGCTGCAATGATTCTAGAGGCGTAAGACCAATGTGGACTGCTGAGGAAATGGGTCTCAAATATGAATCTGAGATGATGCCTTTTCCACCAAGATTTTTGCATAAAGAATTTATGGATATAAATATTTTAGGGACAATTCCATATTTAATTGATGGAGAAGTTGAAATGACTGAGTCTGTAGCAATGTGTCAATATCTAGTTGATATTTATGGTCCAACGGATCTTAAAGTGAGCAATAATGAAACTGATTATCACCATTATTTAAATTGGTTGGCTCATTCAGATGCTACTTTAACATTTCCTCAGACAGTAGTTTTAAGATATTCCCTTCAAGAAGTAGGGGTTGCTGATAAGGCAGCTGAAGGATATAGACGGTGGTTCGTTGCTAGACTCAAGTTACTAGAAAAATCTTTAGGATCAAGGGAGTATCTCTGTTCAAATAGATTTACTATTGCTGATATTTGCGTTAGTTATGCAATTTATTTAGCTAAGACATTACAAATAGAGGAAGCATTCAAACCTAACATTAAGCGATGGACTGATATGCTTTTTGAAAGACCTGGATTTAAAAAGGCTATTGCTCAAAGATATGAACAATAAGGATAATTAATCCTCAAAGAAAGAGTCCACTCTTTCATATGCTTCAATAAATTCCTCTTTAAATTTCTGAACAGTTTGACCAGCTGATATTATTTCGTCCACAAGCCCAATTCCTTGACCAACCCAATAGGTTGCAAGCTGTTTAGCGCCTTCGTGACCATTTTCTGCAGCCTTATCTATTTTAGCTAAAGCTGGCTCTCCAACCATAGTTTGCAGTGGCATGGGTAATGGTTCAGGAGCATCTGGAGCCTCCCATGCATCTGTCCATGCTGATTTTAATTGTCTAGAATGCTTTCCTGTTCTACTTCTAGATCTTACGGTATGACTAGAAGAAGCTGCCAACATTTTTTCTTTTACGGTAGGAGAGGTTTCTGCTTCTGGTGTAGTTAGAAAGACAGAAGCACACCATACTCCAGCTGCACCCATAGCCATAACTCCTGCCATTTGTTGACCAGTTGCTATACCACCTGCAGCTAAAATAGGGATATCTCCATATGGTTGAATGGCTTTATGAACTTCAGGTACTAATACCAAGCCTGAAACACTTCCAACGTGTCCGCCACCTTCAGTGCCAGATACAACCAGGATATCAACTCCTGCCTCAACTTGTTTTATCGCATGTTGTTTTGCGCCCACCAATGCAGCAACAGCTACATTATTTTCTTTACCCATATCTAACATCCATTTTGGAGGAACTCCTAATGCATTAGCTATAAGCTTGATGGGATGAGAAAAAGCTACTTCTAAAAGCTTTTGTGCACCTTCTTCTTTCATGTTATTTCCAAAACCAGAGTTTTGTGTGGTTTGCTCTCTAAGATCTTCACCATCAACTTCATATTTTTTTAATGTATCTGCTCTAAAATCTCTGTATTCTTGGGGTATCATTGCAGCCCAATCTTCTGATTTTAAATTTTCTTCTTTCCCAACAAATTTATTCGGAATTAATACATCGACACCATAAGGTTTACCGTCTATATGATCATCAATCCAGTTTAATTCTTGTTCCAAGGTCTCAGGATGCATACCTACTGCTCCAAGCACACCCATTCCTCCTGCTTTAGAAACTGCTGCAACAACATCTTTGCAATGACTAAATGCAACTAATGGAAATTCAATATTTAAAAGTTCGCATATTCTAGAATTCATCTTTAATCCTCTTGGGTAATAATATGCGTACAATGTTATCATCCAAAATATACAAAATGAAATATCGCTTATTAATTTGATCTAGTTATCAAATTCCTATCTAGCCTAATTAAACTTCTTCGAGCATAATTATTTATTTGTTTTATTAATTTTGTTAGATGTCAAAGATTAAGATAGATTGTTCAATGATCACTCGTGATCCTTCTGAAGCTTCAGAAAAAAGTCAGCAACTTGAGGCTCTAGGTTATGATGGGGCTTATACCTTTGAAGGTCCGCATGATCCCTTTTTACCAATTACTGCTGCAGCTCTAGCAACAACCCATTTGCATTTAATGACTTCTATTGCTGTAGCATTTTCTAGAAATCCAATGACTTTAGCCAACCTAGGCTATGATCTTCAATTGATGTCTAAAGGGAGATTTACCCTAGGCCTTGGCTCACAAATTAAGCCCCATATTACAAAAAGGTATTCTATGCCATGGTCTTCACCAGCTAATAGAATGAAAGAGATGGTTAGAGCAATTAAAGCAATTTGGGCTTGTTGGCATCATGGAGAAGATTTAAATTTTAAGGGAGAGTTTTATCAGCATACCCTTATGACCCCATTCTTCAATCCGGGAGAAAATCCATTTGGTTTGCCTAAAATCTATGTTGCTGGCGTGGGTCCTTTGATGACGCAAGCCGCATCAGAGTCTGCTGATGGGTTTCTTGTGCATCCATTTCATACGACATCTTTTCTTGAAAATATCACTATGCCATCTTTGAAAACAGGTTTAGATATTTCAAGAAAGCAAGATTTTGATATTTCTGTTGGGGTGATGGTTGCAACTGGAAAGAATGATGAAGATATTTCAAAAGCAAGAGAAGCATGTAAAGCACAGATTGGTTTTTATGGATCAACACCAGCATATAAGATTGTTTTGGAACAGCATGGCTGGGAAGGAGTTCAAGTTGATTTAAACAAATTAACTAAACAAGGGTATTGGGAAAAAATTCCTGAGTTGATTTCAGATGAAATGTTAGAGACTATTGCAGTTACAGGGACACCAGATGAAGTTTCTGCTCAAATTTATGAAAGGTATGAAAAGTTAGCTACTAGGATTGCACCTTCAATTTTTTCAGGAGATCCAGCCATGATTAGTGCGTTAATAGCTGCTATTAAAAAATTATGACTAAGAAGTCACTTCCAGATCTTTCAGATGCTTACAGTGAATTTATTCAAATCGGTAAATTAAAACTTAAGTCTTTTGGAGGTGTTGTCATAAACTCAGGAAAGTGGATCTATATAGATCAAAATGGTTGGTTTGTTGCTGATAAGAAATTAGAATCGTAATTCAGAAAAAACACTATCTTTTTCTTTCCAAATTCTTTCAATAAATAGTTTAAATTTTTTGCGATATTCTTGTTCCTGCTCAAAAGCTTCTGATTTAAGGTCTTCTGGAATGTCATAAATTCTTGCTTTTACTTTTGCTTGACTCATTTCGCCACAAAGGAAATCCCATGTAGATCTTCTATTTGATTTATAAACAACCGTAAAGTCAATTAATGAATTGACTTGTGGCATTCCCGGTAAGGCAATTGCTAATGCTCCTATTTTAGGTTTTAGTAGGTTTTTATATGGAGACCCTTGCTTGTCATGCTTAGTTTTAGTAAATCGAGTTCCTTCAGCAAAGCTAAAAGCAGTTGATGGATTTCTAGAAAATCGTTTTGCAGCTTTTTTTGCATTCTCATAGTCTAATTTTTTGAGTTCTGGGTTGGATTTAACTTGTGCTTGTGTATGACGGTTTAGGAATGGCATATCTACAGTCTTATGTACCAAATAAATGATAGGAATCCACTTTAGTTCTTTTTTCATAAAAAATTTTAGAAGAGGGATCTTGTTATGACCAGCAGCCAAAAGAATAAAAATATCAGCCCAAGATTGATGATTGCTTATAGCGATATACCAAGAATTAGTGTCTACACCATCCGGGATATCAAACTCCCATTTTAAATTGTGTAATAGTTTTAGAGACATCGTTATTAAATTAACTATATTGCTACCTGTTTTATTGGAAAGATTGCCAAGGAGTTTTTTAACTCTTTTGCTTGGAATAACTCTTGGTACATTAATTAAAGACAGATAAAGAACACCAATAGTAAGGATAAGTAAGATTGCAAGAAATGTAAGGATTCCTATAAAGGATTTTTTCATTTCAGAAACCGCTTATATTTGCGTATCTTTTTTGATGATATTCACAAGTTCCAAAAAGCTGCTCAGCAACTCGAGCTCTTTTTAAATAAAAGCCAATATCATGTTCGTCAGTAACACCTATTCCACCATGCATTTGTATTGCTTCATTGCTTACAAGATGTAAGGTTTCGCCGGATTGGAATTTTGCAAGACTGGCTAGTCGCTCAAGTTCATTAGAATTTTCATCAGCTGCATGCATGGCAGCGAGTACAGCAGATTTAGTTAATTCAATTTCACAGAACATTTTTGCAGCTCTATGCTGAAGGGCTTGAAAAGAGCCTATTGTTACTCCAAATTGTTTTCTTTCTTTTAAATAGCTTACTGTTACCTCGAACGCCTCTTCAGTATTGCCTAGCATTTCAGCTGCTATTGCAATTCTTCCAAGATCAAGAATTTTCTCAATGATTTCACCAGAAGTATCTTTTTCTCCTAATAATGAACTTTGGTCTAATTTAAGGTTAGAGATATCAATATTTGCATAGTTTCTTGAATCTGCTGTTGAAATTTTTGATATGTTTAGATCCTTGGAATCTTTATTGGTAATAAAGACTGATAATCCATTTGAGTCACCATTTTTTCCTGAGGTACGAGCTACTATCAAAATTATATCTGCGCTTGCTCCATCAACAACAAAGACCTTTTTTCCATTTAAAACCCACTTATCTCCTTCAAGTTTTGCTGATGTTTCAATATTAAAAGGGTTATGGTGGCTACCTTCATCTATGGCTAAGGCAGTAGTAATTTTACCAGAGACAATTTTCGGTAGATATTCACTTTTGTGGTCCTTATCTCCAAGCATAGATATAGTTGATGCGCCTAATACAGAGGTTGCTAGTAATGGGGAGGGGGTAAGAGTCCTTCCAAGTTCTTGCATGATTACACTAATACCACCAATACCAAAGTCAGATCCACCAAAGTCTTCAGGTATTAAGATTCCTGACCAACCAAGCTCTACCATTTCTTTCCAAATAGCAGCATCCCAGCATAGAGCTTCTTCGTTATCTCGTAATTCTCTAAAATGATTTACAGGAGTTTTTTCTCTTGCAAAATTTTGAGCTGTATCTTTTAAAAATTGTTGTTCTTCTGATAGTATTAGTTTCATCTTTTTCCTTAGTTTGGTAGATCTAAAACACGTCTAGAAATTACATTCAATTGCACTTCAGATGTCCCACCTTCAATTGAGTTTGCTTTTGTTCTAAGCCAAGCTTTTGTTATTGCTTGCTCATCATCTGAGAAACCTTCATTTGTCCAACCTAATCCTTTATTTCCCATTGAAGCTATCATAAGTTCATATCGATTTTTATTATGCTCTGTTCCATAATATTTAAACATGGATGAGGTAGCTGATGTTTTTCCACCTTCATCGTCCGCTCTTTGAAGTGTTAATCCAAATGCATGTTCTTTCATTTTGTGTTCGGTAATACTATCTCTATGAGCAGGATGAGCAATTTTTCCATTGTCTTCCCCTAAATATTTTTTAGCGATATTTACAACGTCAGCGCCTGAACCAGTTTCTCCACCGGCTAGACCAAAATTCGAAATGAAGTTTCTTTCATGTTGAAGTAATTTTTTTGCAATTGTCCAACCAGAGTTTTCAACTCCTACCAAATTCTTTTTAGGTACTTCTACATTATCGAAGAATGTTTCGCAGAATGGAGATTTACCGCTAATTAAGGCTATAGGTTTAGTGCTAACACCCTTTGTAGCCATGTCAATTAGAAGAAAGCTAATTCCATTATGTTTTGGTTCTTTTGGTCCTGTCCTTACTAAAGCAAAAATCCAATCTGCTTTATCGGCATATGAAGTCCAGACTTTTTGACCATTTACTAGAAAATTCTCACCTTTATCTTCTGCTTTGGTTGAAAGGCTAGCCAGGTCTGAGCCAGAGCCTGGTTCTGAGTATCCTTGACACCATCTAATTTCACCTTTAATAATTTTAGGAAGATGTTCACGTTTTTGTTCTTCATTTCCAAATTCTATAATGCATGGGGCTAACATCCATATTCCAAAGCTATTTAGAGCTAGACGAGCTTTAATTCTAAATAATTCTTGGTGTAAAACTTTAGTTTCATCTCTATTTAGGCCACCTCCACCATATTCTTTTGGAAGTTGTGGAGCAGTCCAACCTTTTTCACCCATTCTATCAAGCCATAGTTTAGATTCCGGGTTAACATACTCTGCATTTCTTCCGCCCCATACTTCTTCTTCAGGAACTAGAGGCGTTCTCATACTTGGTGGACAATTTTCTTCTAACCATTCTCTAACTTCTTTTTTAAATAATTCTAGATTTTCCATAATTTTGGTAACTTGCGCTAATCTTAAGAATCGATATTATAAGCAGATAATTAATTTTTTGGTAACTAAAGTATGAAATCCTACCAAGTTCCGGAACCTGGAAAACCCCTTGAGCTCGTAGACATCCCGACACCAGAGCCTACTGGATCAGAGGTGCTTATAAAAACTATTGCATGTGGAGTTTGTCACTCTGATGTACATATTCACTCAGGAGCATTTGACTTAGGAGGAGGTAATGAATTGCCAGTACCCGTGCCTAATCCTTTTACGCTTGGCCATGAAATTTTTGGAGAAGTAGTCGCTCTTGGACCAGAAGCTAAAGATATTAATATTGGAGATAAAAGAATTGTGTACCCATGGATAGGATGTGGATCATGTGATGTTTGTAATTCTGGTGATGAGCATTTATGCAATTCAGGACCAGTGATAGGGGTAATGGAACCAGGAGGGTTTGGCGATCACGTTCTAGTTCCAGATTCAAAGTATTTGCACGATGCTGGAAGTACACCAGACTATTTGGCTGGTAGTTATGCTTGTTCTGGGTTAACTGCTTACAGCGCACTAAAAAAGGGAGCTCCTTATAAAGATAAAAATTGTTTAATCATTATTGGGGTTGGAGGAGTTGGCATGATGGGTTTGCAGATAGCTAAAGCTGCATTTAATTGTAAGCCAATCGTTGTTGATGTTGATGAAGAGAAATTAAAATTAGCTTTAGAAAATGGAGCATCAGCAGCGATAAATCCAACGGATGAAGATGCATTTATGAAGATATTTGAATTAACTGCTGGCAATGCATCTGTTGCTATTGATTTTGTTGGCTCAGAAGAGTCAACAAGTTTTGGAGTCAATCTTTTAAGAAAAGGCGGGAAATATATTATTGTTGGTTTATATGGTGGAGAATTAAAATTGCCTCTTCCTTTAATCCCAATCATGGAAAGGCAGATACAAGGGTCTTATACTGGTAGCCCTTCAGACATGGATGAATTAATGGAACTTATTCGTTTGGGAAAGGTTGATCCTATCCCAGTAGAAAAGAGGCCTGCTTCTCAAGCAAACGAAACACTTGAAGATCTAAAAAATGGGAAGATCCTTGGCAGAGCAGCATTGATTCACGATTAATAAAGTGTAATTTTTTAAAAATCTAAACTTTTGATTTTTTAATTAAACCTTCATCCAAGAGTATAATCTTTTCTATGTTTGAAAATATAGGAATTGTTTTAAAGAATAACCCAACTACAAAGGATATTTCTGTAGTTAATTCTATAATTGATATTTTATCAAAAAATACAAAAAATCTTTTTAGTGAAGAAGGTAGTAATCTTTCTTCTTCGCATATTGTTGAGCATAAAGATGATGTCTTTAAAAACTCTATAGATCTTCTTATAGTATGTGGCGGAGATGGAACTTTATTGGCAGCAGCAAGAAAATTTGTTAATGAAGATTTTCCTATCCTTGGGATTAATCTAGGAACCCTTGGATTTTTAGCAGAAATTAATGTCGATGATTTTGAATTAGCTATTAAAGATATTTTTAATGGAGATTATGCTATAGAAGAAAGAAGCTTGGTTGAGGCTCATTTTTCTAATAATGAAGTTTTTGGATTGAATGAGATATTAATTCATTCTGGTTCATATGCGCAGCTAATGAGATATAGGCTATTAATAGATAATAAAACAGTATATGAGCAAAGATCCGATGGGTTGATTATTGCTACTCCTACAGGTTCATCTGCTTATGCCTTATCCGCAGGAGGTTCTATTATTCATCCAGAGCTTGATCTTTGGAATATAATTCCAATGATGTCGCAAAGTCTTTCTTCAAGACCATTAATTGTATCTAACAATAAATCTCTTGAAATTCAGTTAATTCAAGGTCCTCTTGAAAATGCCATGGTTTGTGTAGATGGGCAGAAAGATATACCCATCCAATATGATGACTCAATTACTATTCGTAAAAAAGATTCTGTATTAAAAATCATTCACCCAATTAATAATGATTTTTATAGTGCTTGCAGAGAAAAGTTAGGTTGGAGTCTAGATATTACTGCTAAGAAACCTTAGTTATCTTGCAAGTCAATAAATCATATATTTTAATAATTTTTGTCTCAGTAGTTTTAACATTTTTAACAAACTTTGGACTAAATTATAGTTTTTTAGAACATTTTCTATTCTTAAAAACTACTTCATCAGGGAACGAAATGTTACTTCCTTCTATAGAAACAACATATTTAGTGGCAAATGAATGGTGGAGATTAATTACTCCAACTTTTCTTCATTTCTCTATAACTCATCTTGTCTTTAATTGTCTATGGATATATATCCTTGGTTCTAGGATAGAGCTGCTTGATGGAAGATTAATATTTTTATTTATTTTCTTTGTAACTGGAATTATCAGCAATGTTGGAGAATTTATGTGGTCCGGAGCATACCTTTTTGGGGGTCTTAGTGGAGCTGTTTACGGTCTGTTAGGATATTGTTTTATTATAGAGTTAGATAATAACCAAGGGAGATATGGTTTGCCTGAAGCTTTATATCTTTTCATGTTTATTTGGCTCTTGCTAGGTTATACAGGAATTTTAAAATTCTTTGGGTTTGGTAATGTAGCAAATACAGCTCATTTAGTTGGTATGATTGCCGGGTTTATTATAGGATTCATATCAAAATATATTTTTATTCGATAATTAATTATGCCTAAAGTCACCAAAGCGATTCTTCCGGTAGCTGGATTAGGTACTCGTTTCTTACCCGCAACAAAAGCTATTCCAAAAGAAATGCTTCCAATTATTGATAAGCCACTTGTCGAATACGCTGTAGAGGAGGCTGTTCTTGCTGGCATTAAAGAAATTATTTTTATAACAAGTCACACCAAGCGTTCCATAGAAGATCATTTTAATAGAAATTATGATTTAGAAGAAAAGCTAAACCAAGCTGGTAAAAAAGAATCATTAAAAAAAATTAATAGAGAAATTTTTAAAGACATAACTTTTACTTATATAAAACAAAAATCACAAAAAGGTCTTGGAGATGCCATTCTTCAAGCAAAACACCTTATTAAGGATGAATTATTTGCTATTTTGTTAGCCGATGATTTAATTTTAAATAATCCCTCAAGCATAGAACAGCTAATTAATGTCTCTATGGAGAATAAATGTTCTGTTATTGGTTTAAGCAAAGTAAATCATGATGATATAAAAAAATATGGAGTTATATCTTCATTAGAAATTAATGCTGATCAAAAATTTTTTTGGCT
>Ga0257112_10000826_pt1 | contig 12160 bp, 15 predicted proteins | sample LP_taG_5_FD_191565 | JGI IMG/M metagenome (GOLD analysis project Ga0257112, IMG submission 191565) | Marine microbial communities from Northeast Subartic Pacific Ocean, Canada - LP_J_2015_P26_1000m | ecosystem: Environmental > Aquatic > Marine > Oceanic | place: Canada: Northeast Subartic...
GGGGTTTTTAATTCTTCTAACAACCAAAGAATTCTTTGTGATCTAGAATTATTGAGATGGTGAACTTCAATCATGATTTCCCCTTTTTTCTTGGTGCACATGAAGATTTAAGAGTAACAGATTTTAGAAGTTCTTTGTCATTCCTCAAGTGTATTATTCCTACCCTTCAAACAATTCTTTCATTAAATTGAGCTGTTCAAGTTGTGAGTTAATAGATTCCTGCATTTGTGATGAAACTTCTGGGTTTTCAGAAAGTCTTGACCATCTTTGGATTGCAAGATCGTTGTCTTTGTTACTCAATGCAATCAATCCTCCAAACCACAGCGCTTGCGGATTGTCCGGTTCAAGTTGAATAGCTTGTTTAATAAGTATCTCTGGGTCTTCAGAAAACAGTCCAGTCTGATCCATCAAACCAGATTCAATCAAACCTATGATTACTTCCATATCTGTATCCAGAGTTAACCGATAGGCTCGTTGATAATAGATGTATGCCTTATTATAATTTTCCATTGCCAGATAAGCACCTCCAGCAAGCTTTAATGCCTTTAAATCCAATGGGTTTTTTACTATGTGATCGTCTAGCTCCACTAATACTTTTTCAATATCTTGCTGCTCAAAACCTTTATTCCAGTTGTAATTTGAAACATTCGTATAATTTAAAAACAAGAATGCTGAAAAGAGTGCGATAGCGAATATGAAGCTGATTACCCTTCTGGATTGGTTTTTATATGTTTTTGTCAGTGGTAAAAATACAGCAGTCAACACAACTGAAAAAACTAATAGGATGATTAAAAATTCAGCTTTCAATGATTTAATTCAAATTAATTTTTCTATACCAACCATAAATTAGGAATAGAAGAATGAGAGGTGAGAGCCACAAAAAGAATGTTTTCTTGTTAAAAGAGGGTTGGTAAAGAACAAAATCACCATAGCGGTTTAATAAAAAATCTTTTATTTCTTGTTCGGTTTTACCCTCTTGGATCTGACTGGATATTTCAATCCTTAGATCTTTTGCCAATTCTGCATTTGATTCTGCAATGGATTGATTTTGACAAACCAAACATCGTACTTCTTGAACGATTGCTTGATACAAAACTTCTTGCTCAGGTGTAAGTCCGTCCATAGCTACTGAAGTCCCAATACCGAAGACATAAATCAAAAGAAAGATTGATATATATCTTCTCATTGTTTTAATTCATTAATGATTGGCAAAAATTCTTGGGCCCAGACATCAACAGTTAATGCGCCAATATGCTTGTAACGGATGAAGCCATCATTATCGATAAGAAAGGTCTCTGGTGCACCATAGACACCAAAATCAATGGCTGTCTTGCCTTCATAGTCTACGGCTATGTCTACATAAGGATTACCTCCTTCTTCCAGCCAGCGCATTGCTAGATCTGCTTGGTCTTTCCAATTGATACCAATAATTGATATTGCATTAGATCCTTGGCTAAGTTTTACCAACAACTGATGTTCTTGCAAACAACCAGCACACCATGTGGCCCAAATATTGATCAATGAGATTTTTCCAATAATATCTTTATCCGAAATCATTCCTTCTGCATTCAAGCGAGGGAGAGAAAATGTAGGTATTGGTTTCCCAATCAATGGTGAAGGAATTTCGATTCGGTTCTGGAATAGGCTTTTTGCCAGAAAAGCAAAAAAAACAAAGAAAATTAAGACTGGTAGTTTTTTAATCATAAAATGACTCAAACTGCTCTTCTCTTTCTTCCTTTGACATGCCAATTGTTGTGTCCATAAATCTATTGCGATCATCTCTAGTCTTAAATACCCAAATACAGACAGTATCTTTACTGTGATAGATTGCTTTTAGTTCATCATCTATTGCACAAATTTCTGGTGGTATCTTAGTTTTTATACAAATCATTTCTAATCTAGTATTCTCTCTCTTTGACTAATGGCTTGCTCAGGTAAATCCTGAACAGTCCACCTAAAATCATAATAAAAGGCCCAAGCCAAATTAATCTTAATAGCGGTTTGTATTGTAAATGTAAACTCCATGATTGATTACCAACATCTTCACCCAAGGCAACGAACAGATCTCTGCCTAAATTGGATTCTATTCCAGCTTCGGTTATCGCAGGGGAATTGCGATCATAAATCCTTTTTTCTGGGTAAATAAGAGCAATTCTCTTATCCTTGGATGTGATTTCTACTTCAGCAACTTTGGCAGTGTAATTGGGTCCATTTTTATCATTAATACCCATCAGTGTAAATTCGTAACTGCCTACCTGGGTTGACTGACCAAACTGCAAGCTTTTATCAAAAGTAATACCGTAAGTACTGGTGACAGTTATTCCTAAAACCGTTAGCCCCAAACCAATGTGTGCCAATGACATAGGTAGTAGTTTCAAGGCATTTTGTCTATCCAACTTAAGATTTTTAATAAAAGGTATGGATCCAGTCAAAATTGTCCACCCGGCAAGTGTAACTCCGACGAATGTCAATAATCCTGAATAATTGTAGACAGTAAAAGTCACAATAATACTAAGCAGAATGCAAATTAAGAAAATCCATTTGGTTCCGCTAATTAAGTCTTTTAATTCAGAATTTTTCCAAGTTGAAAAAACACCCCATCCCATAAAAAAAAGCATTGGTAGAAATGGTATTAGAAAAACAAAATTAAAATATGGTGGGCCAACTGAAAGTTTTCCTGCATCAAATATCTCAACCAACATCGGATAAAGTGTGCCGATTAGAATCAACCCAGCAGCTGTACATAAAAACACATTATTTAACAGCAACAAGGATTCTCTTGAAAAAATCTTTAGCCGCAATCGTCTATCTTTTTTTAACTTTAAGGAATAAAGAATCAAAGCACCGCCTGTAAAGAAACCAAGAAGCATTAGTATAAACATGCCCCTAGTTGGATCAGAGGCAAATGAGTGTACTGAAATTAAAATTCCTGAACGGACCAAAAAGGTTCCAAGTAAACTTAGTGAAAAAGAAATAATTGCCAATAAGATACTCATCGAATTAAACAATCTTCTTTGTTCAGTTACAATCAGAGAATGTACCAATGCTGTCGCCGTTAACCAGGGCATCAGAGATGCGTTCTCAACCGGATCCCAGAACCACCAACCGCCCCAGCCAAGTTCATAATAAGCCCACCAACTTCCCAAGGCTATCCCTCCAGTTAAAAATAACCATGGAGCGATAGTCCAAACTCTTGCAATGCCTGCCCATTGGTACTGTAGTGTTTCATGCTTAGTTGTGATTAAGGAAGCAAGAGCAAGTGCAAATGGAACAGCCAAGCCAACGTAGCCTGCATAAAGAATGGGTGGATGCATCACCAGAGCTGGATCTTGTAGAAGAGGATTCAGACTTCTGCCTTGGTCAGGAATGGGAAACAATCTTTCAAATGGATTGGATGTATAGAATATAAATACTATAAAACCGAGACTAATTAAACCAATAAATCCAAGAGATTTAATTTTAAGATCCATAGTTTTCTGGTCAAATTTCCTTGAAAAAGCAAGCAGTAAACCCCAGAAGGAGAGTAAAAATACCCATAATAATAAGGAACCCTCATGAGCTCCCCAGATTGCAGCAACTTTATACTGAACCGGTAGGTTTGTGTGTGAGTTCAGAGCTACATAAAGAACAGAAAAATCATCGGTGATAAAACTGTAACCCAAACACACAATTGCAAATATCAAGCCAAGCGTGTGTATTGAAACAAGATTAACAATGATTTTGTTCTGAAGTTCCAGAGGTATCTTAATAAAACCCAGGCCAACTAGGGTCTGCAGAAATGCAGCTGCCATGGATAGAGTCAGTAACAATTGTCCAATTTCAGGTGACATCTTCTAAGCAGTTTTAATTAGATTGATTCTGCAAGTGGTTGTATCTTGGGAGGCATATAATTTTCATCATGTTTTGCCAGAACCTCTCTAGCACTAAAAACACCATTCTCAAGGATTTTTCCCCTAGCGATGATACCCTGACCCTCCTTGAATAAGTCAGGCAGTAAACCTGTATAATTTACTTGTATTGATGCTCCTCCGTCTGTCAGAACAAACTCAACAGAAAGACTGCCCTCCTCTCTTTTAAAACTGCCTGGAACAACCAAACCCCCCATTCTGAATTCCCTGTCAATAGGAGCTTCGCCTGCTTGAACTTGTATCGGAGTAAAATAGTAAAGAAGGTTCTCTTGAAATGACTTCAAAACAAAAAAAGAGGCCAAGCCAACCCCTAATAAAACCAAAATTAACCCCGATAATCTTCGATGTCTAGGAAGCATGTTTAATCTTTATCCTTTGTCTTGTTAATAAATGATTTTACTTCATTTATATTGGATTTAAATAATTTATGGGCTGTCATCCAGTTGATAATGAGAACAGCAACTGAGATCAATACTGATCCCCAAACATAGAGGCCATAACCATCCATTGCAAAAATATCAGACATTGTTTTTGTCTCCAAGAATCAGTGTTTGCAACCATCTTGTTCGTTTTTCACGAACAGCTAATTCAGCAGCAGTTCTTTTCAGTAGAAATGCACCAAATAGCAATGTATAAGCTAAGATCATAATTATTAACGGCCACAACATTTCTATAGCAATTGATGGCTTGGCAAATTTTGAGATCGTTGATGCCTGATGCAGAGTATTCCACCAAACAACCGAGTAATGGATGATGGGGATATTAACCACACCAACGATTGCCAACAAAGATGCCGACCGATCTGCTTTGGCTCGATCAGGTATTGATGAATGCAACATCATGTAGGCTAAATAGAGAAATAAGAGGATTAATTCAGAGGTCAGTCTAGCATCCCAAACCCATGCAGTTCCCCACATAGGCTTGCCCCAGAGCATTCCAGTTACCAATGCTAAAATTGTAAAAGATGCACCTATAGGTGCACAACTTTTTGCAAATGAAAAAGCAACGTTCGAGCGCCAAATTAAACCAATAATGGCTGCAATAGCCATACAAACATAAGCCATCATGGAGACATAAGCACTAGGTACATGAAAGTAAATAATTCGGAATGCATCTCCCATTTCATCGTCCGGAGGCGCAACAAACAATCCGCTATACATTCCAACTGCGATCAACAGAATAGAACTGATTAAAAACCAAGGCTCTAGAACAATGCAGAGTCTATAAGATAATGGTGGTGAACCAAGTTTGTAAATACTTTTAAAATTCATGGTTAAAAAATCATTCTAATCTATTGATATTCGAATCGCCGATGCGGTAACTATCGGACCCAAACTACAAGTAAAAAACATCATGCCCAACAAAAAATAGAGAGGCGCAGAGGCATCAATTCCAGCAATTGAAAATTCTATTGCTTTTGAGCCGAAAATCATAATTGGCAGCGACAATGGAATGATAATGAGGGCCATCAGGGCTCCAGGATAACGAATAGCCACAGTCAATGCTGCTGCAAGAGCAGAAATATGAACCAAACTAGGTGTACTGAGTAACAAGGTTAAAATAACGATAAGGATTGAATTCCCAGTGACGTAGTAACTGCTAGCGATAAAACCGGAGATTAATAATAGTGGCAATGAAGTGATGAGCCAAAAACTGAAGATTTTAGTGCAAATAATCCATGTCAAAGGATAAGAACTCAGGGTTAATTGTTCTAGCGAACCATTTATAACATCTGGCCTAAAGATATTCTGCATTGCCAATAAAGTTGCCAACAAAGCAGATACAAGCATCACAGGACCAACAATTTTCAACAACATGGTCGAGTCGTTTCCGAGTGTAAGTGGAAAAACCAGAGAGACTAAAACAAACAAAATAAGACTGGTTAACACATCAGTCCATCTCCTTAAAGATACTTTTAAGTCTCTTAAAAAAACAATTCTTAATGCATTAATCATGGATTATCGAGGTTGATTTCTAGGTTAGATTTTAAGGTCTGATTGTTAAAATTGGATGTGGTAATCAGCATACCCCCACGCTCCAGATGAGCTTTCATTTCTGATTGAAGGAATTGCGTACCTGTAGTGTCTATGTTTGCAAGAGGCTCATCCATAATCCAGAGTGTTTTATCTGACAAAAGAATCCGCGATAAGGCGATCTTTCGCTTTTGACCATTGGAAAGTTTTTCAGCATATTGATCCAAATATTTACTTAGATCAAACGCTTCAAGAATTCTGTTAGTACTCATAACCGATCGATGCCTATCAAGCGAATACTCAAGATTCTCTTTCGATGTCAATTCAGATATTAAAGCATTTTTATGCCCAAGATAAGCCAGGTGATGGTGATAAGTGCAATCGACATTGTTGGTTGCTAGTTCGTCCCACATAACGGTTCCATCAGTTGGCATAGTTAAGCCACAGATAACCCTTAACAAGCTGGTTTTACCGGTTCCATTGGCACCACTTATTAATAAATGCTGTCCTTCAGACAGTTCAAAAGAGATATTTGAGAATATGAGATTATCACTCCGATACAACTCAAGGAAATTAGTCTGGAGATTGTGGTGTGTCACAGATCTTCTGCCCTCCTGATTCATGCTGCTGTATAAATTACCTATCCAAATTAATGACTATTTTTCCAAAATGATTCCCTGCAGCTATTCCCATGATTGCATCAGCCCCTTGCTCAAATGTAACTTCCTTATCGATTACCGGATGAATCTGGTGTTTTTCTAAAAAGTGATTCATTTCCTCATGATCTTCTCTTGATCCAACAGTGATCCCATGAGTGTGAATATTCTTAAACACTATCTGCAAAAGATTCAGTTCAGTTTTAACTCCACCCAGTGCACCAATTAAACTAATATGGCCTCCGATAGTCAGAGCCTCCATACTTTGTTCAAAAGTACTACCACCACCGATCTCAATAACCAAATTAACTCCTCCACCTGCAGCCTGAAAAGCCTTGCTTCCCCAATCAGAATTTTCTTTGTAGTTAATTAGTTCATCAGCACCAAGATCCTTGGCACGATCCAATTTTTCATTACTGCTTGAAGTAATAATCACATTGGCGCCCAGTGCTTTAGCAATTTGTAAACCAAATATAGACACGCCACCTGTGCCCAGAAGTAAAACCGTATCTCCTTTTTTTATATTAGCAGCTTTAATACAAGTCCAAGCAGTAACCGCAGCACAAGGTAACGTTGCCGCTTCTTGGTAATTCAAATACTCGGGAATGTGTAGAACGGCTGACTGAGGAAGAACAGCATACTCACTCAAGACACCTGCTGCATCGCCTCCAGTGGAGCACATTCTCGTTTGTTGTTCAGCATTCCAATCCTGCCAGAAAACAGATGTGATTTTATCTCCAATCTTAAAATCAGTAACGTCGTTGCCAACTGTAACAACTTCACCTGCTCCGTCTGATAACGGAATAAGAGGGAGGGATAGATTCGGATTATAAAGCCCTTTCGCGATCATAAAATCTCTGTAATTAATAGAAGCTGCTTTAATTTTTACTACCACCTCTCCCAAACAAGGACTTGGTTGTCCCCTCTCAGTCACAGATAATCCTTGATCTCCAAATGAGCCTAATTCAACTAATTTCATCAGAATACTCCTACAGATAATCAATCAGATCACTATGTTAATACAGGAATATTAGATTTGCTTGATAGTTTCAAAGCACATATAAAAAACTGGAATCAATTATCTGGGGAAGAAGATAAATGATTCCAGCTAGGGTACTGCCGTTGCGGCAGAATACTAATTTAATCGTGCTGTGGTCGTGGCTTATGCTTGCCTTTTTTCTTATGTCTAGGACCTTTGCCTTTGGGACCTCCTTTTTTTCGGTCCATTTTAGATTTCATGTGCTCCATTCTTCTGGAATTTTGGTCAAATTGACCGAGTTGTTCTTCGGTGAGAACAGCAGCAAGGCGGTCTCTAGTCGCACTTTTGAAGCTTTCTCGTTGATTTTTTCCCTTTTCCATTTGCTCTCGCATAATGGAGCCGACTTCAGTCCTCTGTTCCTCATTTAGGTCTAACCCTCGAAATAGCATTTTCACAGGATTGTGATCCCGTTTTTGGTCTTTACCTTCGTGTCTACGCTTTCGATCACCTTCTCTACGCATTCGATCACCGTCTTTGTGTTCATGTGCTTTGGAATTATGTTCATGTGCTTTAGAATCATTCTGTGCACCTTCGTGATGGTCCAATGCGATTGCGGAGTCTATTAGCAGGATTGAGCTTGAATAAACGATTAGTGTGGCTAAAACTGGTAATACTTGTTTCATTTCTAATGTCTCCATATGTTTCAGATTTGAATTGAATTATTATCCTAAATAATGGAGTAAATATGAAGAAAAGATGAATAGTCAACTTCTCAAACTATGAATCATTTATAATTTTCCTATGTATAGATTACAAACGGACATATATGAAGATTTTTCCTAAACTATTCATTGCCTTTGCAGCCAGTTTCCTTGCGGTAATTGCTTTAATGATCGTAATGGTTGATTGGGGTTTTAGAGAGGGTTTTTTAAAGTATATTCAAGAGACACAAGTAAAACAGTTAGAGCTTTTTGCATCGGAACTAGAAGATTATTATGGAGAGGTTCAAACATGGGAGTTTATTCGTGCAAACCCAAGGATAGCAGATGTACTTCTGAATGAAAGACGATTGTTTGATCAGAACATTATTGTAACCTCGAGGGAAACCAGGCCTGGAAAAATATACAAACGTTACCGATTTTCATTTAGTGCTCCATCAAATGAGAATGTAATTGCAGAAAGCTATACTCAACGAATTAAAGCACGAATCATTCCCAGGTTGTTTATCAGTGACAATACGGAAGGAGTGAATAGAGGTAGATTGACCTTATTGGATGAAAACGGTGAAGTTGTCTTGGGAATCAAGAATCTACCCCAAAACTCATTGAGGGTACCGATTGAATATCGAGATATAACAGTCGGAACACTTCTACTGCTTCCAAATCCAGATCTCAGTGAGCAACTTGAGTTGCAATTTGCAGCAGCACAACAATCATCCTTGTACATTTCTGCCCTTGTTGCTTTGTTTGTCGCTGCAATTATCTCTTTAATTTTCACACTCAATTTTACCGGCCCTATAAGAAAACTTGCCACCGCAACTAAAGGACTAATTGGTGGGGAATTTAAAACCAGAGTCAATATTAAAAACAAAGACGAGATAGGTAAGCTTTCAAGACACTTTAATATTCTGGCTAAAACCTTGGAAAAAAACTCAGAAAGTCAAAAACAATGGATAGCAGATATATCTCATGAACTGAGGACTCCTCTGGCAATTCTAAAAAGCGAGATCGAAGCAATTCAAGATGGAATTCGAAACTTTGATGATGAAGCTCTAAAATCACTATCAAATGAAGTAGCAAGACTTCATTCTTTGGTCGATGACCTTTATGAGCTGGCTCTTTCTGACATAGGAGGCATGAAATACCAAATGACGGACTTGGATCTAGGAGATGTTCTCAAAGAAACACTTGATGGATACAAAGAAAGATACCAAAAATCTGGCATAGAATTTTCAACTAATTTTGAAGAACCCATTTCAATCGTGGGTGATCGTCAAAGACTGAGCCAATTATTCACCAATTTACTTGAAAACTCCCTTCGCTATACCGACTCACCTGGCACACTTAAAATTAACACTAGCATTGAAGTGGATCATGCAATTGTCACTTTTTCTGATTCTGCTCCTGGTATTGATCCCAAATCGATTGATAAGATCTTTGACCGATTCTACCGAGAAGAATTATCTCGATCTCGAGAAAAAGGTGGAGCAGGTATAGGATTGTCTATTTGTGTAGCGATAGTGGAAGCACATTCGGGTTCAATTACTGCTAAACCATCCAAGTTAGGTGGTTTATTGATAGAGATTAAATTAAATAAGAATGAATGATGAATAAAACAGTTCTTATTGTTGAAGATGAAAAGAAATTGGCAAATATTCTCATTGAGTATTTACAGAAAGATGGCTTTCAGACGAAACACATTGCAACCGGCTCAAAAGTCCTTCCTTGGGTTAAGGAACACAATCCTGATTTGATTCTACTGGACCTGATGTTACCCGAAATGAACGGCAAACAGATATGCCAAGAAATACGAACTTTTTCCAGCCTCCCCATTATTATGGTGACTGCGATGATTGAAGAAATTGATCGACTCATCGGATTGGAACTGGGTGCAGACGATTACATTTGTAAACCTTTCAGTCCAAAAGAAGTGATTGCAAGAGTCAAAGCAGTACTCAGAAGAAGTGATCCTGACTACATCAAAAATTCCCAGTCAAGAGGCTTTCAAGTTAATCCAGATCAATATTCTATAACTCTTGCTGGTCAAAAATTAGACCTAACCCCTGTTGAATTTAGATTACTCTCAATGTTCATTGAATATCCAAATCGCGTTTACAATAGAGACCAGGTTCTAAATAAAGTTTTTGATGACGGTAGAATTGTTCTTGACCGTACGGTTGACACCCATATCAAAAATTTACGGCAAAAGTTAAAAGCTGTTAATCCTAAATCTGATTACATCCGATCTATTTATGGGATTGGTTACAGTTTTGAAAACTAATTAATTTATTCCTTTTTAAATACCCTATGAGTCGAAGAAATAAAAGGAAAAAATTTAAGAAGAACTCGATTGCTCAACTGCCCTGGCAGGAGGTAGTAACAAAGTTTTCTGCCTTAGAAATCATTAGCCAAGATGAAATTGAATCCATCCATCATGCATCACTTGACGTTCTAGAGAGTGTTGGCATGAAAATATTACATAAAGAGGCGAGAAAGATTTTTAAAAATTCTGGATTGGATGTCAATGAATCCTCACAAATGGTCTACTTTGATCGAGATATAGTATTAAGCAAAATTGCAACAGCACCGAAAGAATTTACCTTACGTGCAAGAAATCCAAAACGAGATTTAATATTTGGGGGAAACCATATCGTCTTTAGTGCAGTTGGTGGTCCAGCTTTTTGTAGTGACCTTGATGGAGGTAGAAGGAGAGGAAATTTTGAAGATCTTCAGAATTATATGAAGCTCATTCAAAATCTTAACATTATTCATCAAGAAGGCGGTATGTCATTTGAAGTCATCGAATTACCACCAGAAACAAGATATCTTGATCTTTACTTAGCCCAATTTCAGCTATTAGACAAAAATTGTCAGTCATATCCTTTGGGTAAAGATAGAACCAAAGATTGCATTGATATGCACTGCATCGCACTTGAATGTACAAGAGATGAACTGGCGGTCAACCCATCTGTTATGGGTATTATTAACACAAATTCTCCTATGCAACTTGACATCCCAATGTCGGAAGCAACCATAGAACTTGCAAGATCTGCACAAGTGACTTGCATCACTCCATTTACATTATCTGGAGCCATGGCACCGATTAAGCAAGCTGGTACATTGGTGCAGCAAAATGCTGAAATCCTAGCTCTTGTGACTTTAACTCAGTTGGTTCGACCTGGTGCTCCTATAATGTATGGTTCATTCTCTTCAAATGTTGACATGAGATCTGGGTCTCCCGCCTTTGGCACTCCTGAGTATATTAGATCTACAATTGCAAGCGGCCAACTGGCTAGATTCTATGGCTTCCCATATCGAAGCAGCAACACCAATGCCTCGAATTCAGTTGACGCCCAGGCTATATACGAAAGCTCAATGTCATTGTGGGCAACTATCATGAGTCACGCAAACTTGGTTAATCATGCAGCAGGATGGCTTGAGAGTGGTTTAACAGCTTCATTTGAAAAACTAATTATCGATGCTGAAATGTTGCAAATAATTTCGGAATCCTTGAAACCTATTGAGATCAATTCAGAGAATCTAGGAGTAGAGACTATTAAGAGTGTCGGACCTGGTGGGCATTTTTTTGCTACTGATCAAACTATGAGTAGTTATGCAACTGAATTTTATACTCCCATGATCTCCGACTGGAGTAATTTCGAAAATTGGGAAAAAAATGGGTCGATCACAACACTTGAGCGGGCCAACAAAGCCTGGAAAATCTTGCTGAAAGAATACAAACAACCAAAATTAGATCCATCTGTGAATGAAGCTTTAATAGCATTTGTAGAAAAAAGAAAAGAGGAGATTAATAATTCTCACTAATTTAATTTTGGTGCCCAGGGCCGGACTCGAACCGGCACGAGAAAAATCTCAACGGATTTTAAGTCCGTAGCGTCTACCAATTCCGCCACCCGGGCTCAAA
>Ga0257112_10000838_pt1 | contig 12070 bp, 13 predicted proteins | sample LP_taG_5_FD_191565 | JGI IMG/M metagenome (GOLD analysis project Ga0257112, IMG submission 191565) | Marine microbial communities from Northeast Subartic Pacific Ocean, Canada - LP_J_2015_P26_1000m | ecosystem: Environmental > Aquatic > Marine > Oceanic | place: Canada: Northeast Subartic...
TCCCATTATTGGTGATTCAACGAACAAACTCATATATATGGCAGACCTCATCCCCATGGCGGCACACATTCCATTACCCTGGGTGATGGCCTATGATATCCATCCGGCACTGACTGTTCAGGAAAAGGGTGAAATTTTGCCAACAATTGTGGATGAAGACTGGATCATCTTTTTTGAACACGATCCCGTTTATCAAGCGGCAACAGTTCAATTCGATGGCAAACACTATAGATTAAAAGATTCGGTGATAGTCAGTGCATGATGAAGCTAGGATGGAAGATCTGTTTTTACGGGGTTTGGAAGCTTACCACAGTGGTGAATATTTTGATGCCCATGAACATTGGGAAGATCTATGGTCCGATTATCATTTTGAAGACAGACGTTTTATCCAAGGCTTGATTCAAATGTCGGTGAGTTTTTTTCATCTGCAAAATAATAACCTGAATGGCGCTAAAGGGTTGCTGCGCAAATGCCTGGAAAAATTTGATGGTTATTCAGGGGTACAGAGAAACATAGATGTGGACAGTTTGAAGGAATGCTTAATAACAATCCAAGAAGAATATATTAAAATTGATAATTCCTCTGATTTTAATAGGGACTTAATACCAGAGTTGATATAACGATGAATGTAGGCTTATTTATTAAAGATTTTGAATTGGGAACAAAAGTTTCGTCCAAATTAACGGAATTGGATTCTACCTTTAAATTCTGTGAGAAGAATACAGATCTATCTGCAAATACAAAACTGGTGATTATTGACCTCGACAACAAAGAAACAGGGAATGAATTTTTTATCCATCAAATAGCGACTGATCGAAAAGCTATTCGGATTGTTGGCTATATGAAACAGGTGTTAAAAGAGCACCATGAAAAGTTCAAAACGGCAGGCTGCACCATTATATTACCGCGTTCTTCATTGGTAAAAAATCTGTCTACATTTATTGAAAAATAATGAGGGAAAGTAAAGACCGAAAAATTAAACGTGCAGTAAAAGTCGTTCAATTGCTCTATAAGGAATATCCCAATGCCAAATGTTCACTGAATTATAACAGTGTTCATGAATTATTGGTGGCCACAATTTTATCAGCGCAATGCACAGATCATCGTGTCAATATTGTTACGAAAGATCTATTCAGGAAATACCGTTCTCCTGAAGATTACGCCTATTGTGAAGTAAATGAGTTAGCTGATAATATCCATTCCTGTGGTTATCACAATCAAAAAGCACGGAGTATCCAAGGCGCCAGTTTAAAAATTGTGGAAGAGCACAATGGTATTGTCCCCGATAAAATGACACAGTTAGTAAATCTGCCGGGTGTCGGACGTAAAACCGCTAATTGTATTTTGGGTGAATATTATGGTGTGCAGTCAATGGTTATTGATACACATATGGTAAGGATTATGAATCTATTAGGGTTTACTCAATCAAGGGATGCAAAAAAGATAGAATTTGAACTGATGGACATATTTGAAAAAAAAGACTGGGTAAAATTGACTCACCTGGTAATAGATCACGGCAGAGCGGTGTGTATCGCCCGGAGACCAGAATGCAGAAAATGTATTTTGAATGCTCTCTGTCCGTCGGCAATCAATTAAATAAAACTCATTTGTACCCCAATTATTACTTATTAATTTAAAAGTGTTATAACATTTGTATTATACAAATATATAAAATGCAATTTCTTACAAAAACATTCCATTTTTGTGCTGCTCACCAGTATGGCCATGCTGATTGGAGCCAAGAAAAAAATGCAGATGTATTCAAAGAAGATGCAAAATTACATGGACATAATTACACCCTGGAAGTCACAGTTAAGGGTGTAATATATCCCGATACAGGTTTCATTGTAGACTTGGTTCATCTAAAACAATTAGTAAACGAAAAGATTGTTAATGTAATGGACCATGCACAAATAGAAAAAGATATAGCCTGGTTTAAGGATAAACAACCATCGTCAGAAAATATGGTCGTATTTATTTGGGAAACAATTGAAACGCAAATAAAAGATGCAGCACTCCACAGAGTGCGTCTAATCGAAACACCCACCATAAAAACAGACTATTACGGTCCCGACTGCTGCTGATGGATTTCAAAAACAGATTGTACCTGATATTAGCAGGTATATTTATTGCATCCTTGGTGTGTTCAAACCTCATTTTTCAAAAATTCTTCACTTGGACACCGTTTGGAATTTATACATTTGAGATTTCAGTAGGCATATTGCCATACCCCATAACGTTTTTAGTAACCGATTTAATTTCAGAATTATTTGGCAAAAAAAAAGCAGACCAGGTTGTCTTTGCAGGTTTAGCAGCTTCTATTTTTGTTATGGGTATCATTTTATTAGCCGATGCAGTACCACAAACTGAATGGTCGCCGGTTGATTCAGAAACGTTTAACCGCGTCTTTGGACTTTTTGGGCCGGCGGTGTTTGCTTCCATGGTAGCGTATTTAACTGCACAATTCATCGATATCAGAATGTTTCATTTTTGGAAACGCCTGACCAAAGGGAAGCATCTCTGGTTAAGAAATAATGCCTCTACTATTGTCAGCCAGTTTGTTGATACAGCTGCAGTTTTATCATTACTTTGTCTTGCCGGAGTGATTGAATGGAGTCGCTTTTTGCCATTATTAGAAAACGGATTTTTATTTAAGGTGCTTGTTGCTCTTTTGGATACGCCTATTATTTATGGTGTGATCCATTTGCTAAAAGGGAAAGTCGACATTGCGCCTTACCAGGAAGGAATTGCTAATGAAGGATCATAAAAAACTACAAGAAATAACAAAATTATTATTGAGTGAAATTGGTGAAGACCCAACGCGTGAAGGATTAATCAATACACCGGAACGTGTTGCAAAAGCATGGGATTTCTTTTCCCAGGGTTACCGTGCCAATGTTGAGGAAATCGTCAATGGTGCTATTTTTGAAGAAGACTGCAGTGAAATGGTTGTGGTGCGGGATATTGAGTTTTTCAGTATGTGTGAACACCATATGATTCCGTTTTTTGGTCGCTGCCATGTGGGTTATTTGCCAAACAAAAAAATCATTGGTTTATCTAAAATACCAAGAATCGTAGATGCTTTTTCACAACGGCTTCAGGTTCAGGAACGCCTGACAAGCCAGATTGCAGAAACGCTCATGGATATCCTGGATCCCATCGGTGTGGGTGTTGTCATGGAAGGGAGGCATTTATGCATGCAGATGCGGGGTGTGGAAAAGCAAAACAGTTTTGCAACAACATCTTCAATGCTAGGACAATTCCGCAAGTCACCCGAAACACGGTCTGAATTTTTGAGTATTATTAGTATGAAACAATTTTAGCATGGCATTAACCATTACACCAAGACCTCCTTATTATGCCGTTATATTTACAACACAACGCTCTGGCGATGATAAAGATGGATATAATGAAAAGGCAGATGAATTATCAGAATTGGTAGAAAAAGAACCTGGTTTTCTAGGAATGGAATCCGTTCGTAATAAGGCTGGACAGGGTATCACTGTTTGTTATTGGAACAATGAAGAATCAATTGCCAATTGGAAGAAGAAACTTGTTCATCAGGAAGCCCAGCAAAAAGGGATGTCCGATTGGTATAAATATTATTTCTTAAGAATTGCAAAGGTAGAGAGAGATTATGGCAAAATTTGATATTGCAGTTTTAGGCGGTGGACCCGGTGGTTATGTGGCTGCGATTCGAGCTGCACAATTGGGAAAAAAAGTCGCAATTATCGATAAGGATCGTTTAGGGGGTATTTGTCTCAATTGGGGCTGTATTCCTACTAAAGCTCTGTTAAAGAATGCTGAAATTTTTCATTATATCAAGAATGCCGATCAATACGGAATAAATATTCCAAAATATACAGTTGATTTTGGTGCAATAATTTCACGAAGCCGAAAAGTTGCAGATCAATTGTCCAAGGGCATTGCTTTCTTAATGAAGAAAAACAACATTACGCACCTTGAAGGAGAAGGCAAGCTGACTTCTGCTGTTGCTATTGAAGTGACAAAGGGTAAGAAAAAAGAAACCATTAAAGCGGATAAAATAATTTTAGCTACCGGTGGCAGGCCCCGTTCATTTCCGGGGATGGAATTCGATGGCGTACGCATTATTTCTTACAAGGAAGCAATGATCCTCAAAAAGATTCCTAAGAAGATGGTCATAATAGGATCGGGAGCGATTGGTGTCGAGTTCGCTTACTTCTATAATGAATACGGCACGGAGATTCATCTTATCGAAATGATGCCGCGCATTGTTCCCGTTGAAGATGAAGCTGTTTCCAAAGAATTGGCCCGTAACTTCAAAAAATCTGGAATCAAAATTTATACTGACGAAAAAGTTTCAAAAATTTCTGCACTGAAATCAAAAGTTAAGGTCCATTTAGAACGTAAAGGTAAAAAAGAAACGCTGGAAGGTAATATTGCTTTAGTTGCAGTGGGAGTAACCGGAAATATTGAAAATATAGGTCTCGAGGGCGTGGGTGTTGCGACTGATAAAGGCGCAATCACCATCAATGAATTTAACCAAACGTCTGTGCCGAATATTTATGCTATTGGTGATGTAACAGGGCCGCCATGGCTAGCGCACGTAGCTTCGGCTCAAGGCCACGTTGCCGCCGAGCATGCAGCCGGGCACAACACTACACCAGTTGATTATTCAAACATTCCCGGATGTACATATTGTCAACCGCAAGTAGCATCCATCGGTCTGACAGAATCAGCTGCCAAAGAAAAGGGCTATGATGTAAAGATAGGCAAGTTTGATTTTAAGAGCAGCGGCAAAGCCATGGCTACTGGAGATACGGCTGGATTTGTAAAACTTGTATTTGACAGTAAGTATGGTGAATTGCTGGGTGCCCATATCATTTGTTCAGAAGCGACAGAAATGATCGCTGAACTGGGTATAGCCAAGGCACTTGAATCCACATGGCATGAATTAGCCACTACCATTCATGCCCATCCAACATTAACGGAAGCTGTCATGGAAGCGGCACTGGATGCCATGGGGCAGGGAGTACATCAATAATGCTGCAATTTCAAGACTTGGGCAATGCTCCCTATCAGCAAACATGGGACATGCAGAAAGAGATGCAATCCCAACGCATTAATAATAAAATTGATGATACTGTTCTTTTGGTGGAACATGAGCCCGTTTATACCTTTGGGAAAAATGCCAATGAAAATCATCTTCTGCAGAATTATCCTGAAGATGTAAAAGTATTCCATATCGAACGCGGCGGCGATATTACCTTCCACGGCCCGGGACAGCTCGTGGGCTATCCCATCATTGATCTCCACAATTATAAAATGAGCATCAGTTGGTATATGTGTTCTTTAGAAGCAGTTATTATCAATACACTCAATCATTATGGAATTGCAGCAGAACACAAAAAAGGACTAACTGGAGTATGGGTGAAAGAAGAAAAAATTGCTGCGTTGGGAGTGCGTATTTCACGCTGGGTTACCATGCATGGATTTGCCTTAAACGTTAATACCGAACTCCATTATTACGATGGCATCATTCCCTGTGGAATATTTGAGTATGGTGTGACTTCCATGAAAAAACTCCTAGGCACTGCAATTAAAATGGATGAGGTAAAGAAATTATTGATTAAAGAATTCAACATGGTTTTCCATTGTAAAACGGATGAGGGTGTTTGATGGCCCGATTGCATGGATTCATGAAAAAAGAATTGCTGGAAGTCTACCGCAAAATGGTGACCGCCAGGCGGTTGGATGAAAAAATGCTCATCATGCTGAAACAGGGTAAAAGCTTTTTCCAAATCGGTTGTTCAGGTCATGAGGCCGCACAATTAGCTGCCGCAACAGTCATGCGTCCCGGAGAAGATTGGGCGTATCCCTATTACCGTGATGCTGCGTTATGTTTAGGTTTGGGTATGACAGCGAAAGAACAATTATTATGTTTTTTAGCCAAAGCAGATGACCCCAATTCCGGAGGACGTCAAATGCCCCAGCATTATGGACATAAAGAACTGCGCATTGTCAGTCAATCCAGTCCAACTGGAACACAATTTTTACAGGCAGTGGGTAGCGGAATGACATGTAAATGGGATAAGACCAAGGAGATCGCTTATGTTTCCAGTGGAGAGGGTTCAACCAGCCAGGGCGATTTCCACGAAGCGTTGAATTGGGCCAGTCGCGGAAAAGTACCCGTTATTTTCCACATAGAAGACAATGAATATGCAATCAGTGTTCATATTTCCGAACAGACAGCCGGTGGATCTGTTTATTCGATGGTTTCCGGTTATCAAAACTTGGCGCGCTTTGATGTAGACGGAACGGATTTTTTTGAAACACATCTCGCTTTTAAGAAAGCTGCTGAACGAGCTCGAAGAGGAAAAGGTCCGACAGTCATCATTAGCCATGTGGTGCGCTTGCTCTCCCATTCTTCTTCAGACGATCAGCGTAAATACAGAACAGAAGATGAATTATCTGAAGACCAGGTCAAAGATCCAATAATACGTTTTGAGCAAATGTGTACTGCTGGGAAAATTATCAAGCAAAAAGATTTTGACAAGATCAAAAAAGAAGTTTTTACACAAATTGATGAAGATGCAAAATGGGCCGAACAGCAGGATCATCCAGACATAGACACGGCCATGGATCATATTTATTCTAATAACGACCAATTAGAAGCAGCAGATTTAAATCAAATTGCGGATAAGATAGTCATCATAGATGCCATAAACCACGCTTTGGCAGAAGAAATGGAAACCAATGATAAAATGGTGATATTTGGACAGGATATTGCTGATCCTAAAGGAGGAGTATTTACTGCAACAAAAGGACTCACAGATAAATTCGGCAAAGACCGGGTGTTCAATTCACCATTGGCAGAATCATCTATTATTGGGACTGCTGTGGGCATGGCTGTTACCGGTTGGAAGCCCGTTGTTGAAATACAATTTGGAGATTATATCTGGTACGGTATGATGCAAATCAGAAACGAAGTGGCCACCATGCGTTACCGATCCAATAATACATGGAGCTGCCCTATGGTCATACGCGTGCCCGTGGGAGGATACATTCATGGTGCCCTCTGTCATAGCCAGTCCATCGACGGTTATTTTATCCACTTGCCAGGTATTTATATTGCCTACCCTGCAACGGCTGCAGACGCGAAAGGACTCTTAAAAGCTGCCTGCCGTATGGACGATCCCGTAATATTCATGGAGCATAAAGGGCTATATCGCCAAGGTTATTGTGCTACACCTGAGCCCGATAAGAATTATATTCTGCCTTTTGGTAAAGCAAGGGTTGTTCAAGAAGGAGATCAACTCACCATAATTACGTGGGGCGCTATGGTCCAAAAATCAATTGAAGCTGTGAAAGAATGTAATTCTATAGGTAATGTTGAAATAATTGACTTGCGTACATTGAACCCGTTGGATCGAGAATCAATTAGAGTTTCATTGGATAAAACGGGTAAAGCCATGGTTGTATATGAAGATAATCTTACCAATGGGCCTGGTGCAGAAATTTCAGCCATTATTGCCAATGAATATTTCGAATTACTTGATGGTCCCATCAAGCGAGTAGCGGCGCAAGATTCGCCGGTGCCATACAATTGGTATCTTGAAAAACAAATTTTGCCGCAAACATCTGATATTGTTGCGGCGTTAACAGAATTATTGGAGTATTAATTATGGTCGTAGATGTAGTTATGCCCAAAATGGGTGAATCGATTACAGAAGGGACAATTTTAGAATGGCGGAAAGGAGTGGGCGATACCATCGCTACTGATGAAATACTATTGGAAATAGGAACAGATAAAGTCGATGCTGAAATACCTACACCAAATAGTGGAATCATTACTGAAATTTTAGCAGAACCCAATGATGTTGTAGAAGTAGGAAAAGTGATTGCCCGCATTGATACAGATGAATCTGGCGCTACACCTACGCCGTCAAAGACAACTCCAGAGCCAGAGAAGGAACCTGAACCTCCACCGCCGGTACCAACTAAACCCGAACCTCCTGTATCTTCAACAGAGAAAAAATATTACACACCCGTTGTTAAATCCATCGCCCGCAAAGAAGGCGTAAGTCAGGAAGAACTTGCTGCTATTACCGGCACAGGAAAGAATGGCCGTGTCACAAAGAAAGACCTCCTAACTCATCTCGAACAGCGCACGGCAGCTCAGGTTATTGCACCAGAACCCCCTGCAGTTTCTGTACCTGTGGTTTCACAATTAACGGATGAACGCGTTGAAATGGATAAAATGCGCAGATCGATTGCCGAACATATGCGCTTAAGTCTGGATACATCAGCCCATGTCCACCTGATTAATGAAGTGGATATGACACACATTGTTCAATATGCTGATGTAAATGGACCGAGCTTCAAAGCACGGGAAGGTTTTTCATTAACTTATACACCATTCATTGTTTATGCCTGTGTCCGTGCCTTGCAGGCCTTCCCGGATATGAACAGTTCACTGGAAGGAACTACCATTATTCATAAGAAGAATGTCAATATTGGATTGGCTGTAGCTGTGGAAGCCGGTTTGATGGTACCGGTCATACCCCAATGTGAGGAATTAAATTTTCTGGGACTCTGCAGAAAAGTACGCGATTTGGCAGTGCGAGCACGCACTAAACAGATTAAACCGGAAGAACTTTCAGGGTCGACTTTCTCTATTTCGAATTTTGGAATGTTCAATGTGACCACCGGAACACCCATTATTAACCAGCCCAACGTTGGCATATTGGGAGTAGGTACGATCAAGAAAAAGCCGGTAGTGATTGAAACTCCACAAGGGGATACAATCGGCATTCGCAGTATAATGTATCTATCCATTGGTTTTGATCATCGCTTGGTTGATGGTGCTGGCGGTGCGCAGTTTATTGAAGCTGTGCAAAAGAACCTTGAAACCATGGATCTGGAGCACTTGTTTTGATGACAGCTGTTCAAGCACCCAGAATCAGAAAACCCAAAATCCGTCTGCAAATTGGAGAGGGATATAAATTTGTAGGTCGGGTTGTGCAGACGAATAATCTGCATACAGTCTGCGAGGAAGCGCGTTGCCCGAATATCTATGAATGCTGGGGAAGAGGGACTGCTACGATCATGATCTTGGGTGATATCTGTACCCGGGCATGCGGATTTTGCTCTGTGAAAACGGGACGTCCGTCATGGAACGATCCATTGGAACCAACACGTACTGCCATGGCAGTGAATAAAATGAATTTGCGTCATGTAGTTATCACTTCAGTAGACAGGGATGATCTGAAAGGAGATTTTGGTGCACAGGTCTGGGCTGATACAATCAGGCAGATTCATAAGCATGTTCCTGCATGTACTGTTGAAGTATTAACACCAGACTTCCAGGGCTATTATCCTGCGTTAGAAAAAGTATTTGCGGCCCGACCGGAGATTTTTTCCCACAATGTTGAATGTGTGGAAAGGATCAGCAAGCGAGTACGGTCGCAAGCCAATTGGCAGCGCAGTTTGGCTGTATTGAAGCATTCTGTAGAATATGAGCTACTGACAAAAACGGGTATCATGGTAGGACTGGGAGAAAGAAAAGATGAAGTCATCGCTACGATGCAGGAAGTAGTCGATATTGGCGTGAAAATTTTCACCATTGGTCAATATCTCCAACCCACGCAAAATCATTTGCCAGTAGCCAGATATGTTGAAAATGAAGAATTTGCTACATATAAAGAATTGGGTTTAGAGATGGGTTTTAGCGTTGTTGAATCCGGATCATTGGTGCGCAGTTCATACCACGCAGATGAACAAGCCAGGTTGAGCGGAGTGTTCACATTTAATGAATAAAACAATCGTTTATAGTCTGATCGCTGTGGCCGGTGTTGTATTGGCAAGTATTATGTATTCGATACAGCACAGCGATGAAGTTGTAGAACCAAAAGTGAACAGCGTAATCATGATCGATGGTAAAATACCGCCCCAGCTTTCAGACCTTTTTCCAGATCGAGAGGCGGGACCGCATCAAAAATTCATCGATGAAAAATCCTGTTTGGTGTGTCATAAGCAGGAAATGACAATACCCGGCGTTGGTTTTGTTCCCAAAATTCCCCATGAATTTCGCCCGGGTTGCGTGTCCTGCCATTTCTTACCTTCGTGATTAATATGACGATGAGGCTGAATAAGTCTGCCATATATACATATAATATACTTTGGCATATTTATTGAGTAATATTTATTAAATTTCTAAAAGGAAAATCATGGCTGAAAATGTAAAGAAGAAAACTGAAGAATATCCCGTAATGCCACTGCGGAATACTGTCCTGTTTCCCCAGCAGGTTATTCCCATTTATGTTGGCAGGGAAAAATCCTTGAAACTTATTAATGACTTAGCGCCGCAAGGTAAACATATCGTTGTTGTTGCCCAAGAAGACGGTTCTATAGAAGACCCACGGTCAGAAGATTTGTATTCTTACGGTACGCTCGCTGTCGTATTAAAAGTTTTTGACATGCCGGATAACAGCAAATCCGCCATCGTTCAAGGAGTGGAACGGGTGAAGATGCTGGATTATGTGGATGATGATCCATATTTTATTGCAAAAGTTTCTCGTGTGCAGGATAAGGAAGAATCTGATATAAAATTGGACGCGTTGGTTAAAAATCTGCGCAATACATTTTCCGAACTTATTCAAGTGGCGCCCAACCTTACGGAAGAACATTCGGGCATGTTATCCAACATTCAAAAGCCTGCACGCCTTGCTGACCGTGCCATTTCCCTTTTAACTGTTTCCAATTCTGAAAAACAGGATATACTGGAGGAACTCGACGTTAAAGCACGTGTAGAAAAATCTATCGCAGTATTAGCCAGGGAAATTCAACGGATCAAGCTGGGGGAGGAAATCCAGAGTGAGGTCCATGATGAAATATCCAAGACCCAGCGGGAATATTATCTGCGGGAGCAGATGAAGGCCATCAAGAAAGAACTGGGTGAAGATGAAGGCTCTGTAGAACTCAATGAACTGGAAGCTAAAGTCAAAGAAGTCAAAATGTCTGAAGAAGCAGAAAATGTTGCCTTGAAGGAACTGGACCGCTTATCTCGCATTCCCACTCAGTCACCTGAATATTCCGTGGCCCGGACGTATATTGAATGGCTGGCTGATTTACCCTGGTCTAAATCATCAAAAGATACAGTTGACGTAAAGAAAGCTTGGAAAATTTTGGAGGAAGACCATTATGGTCTAGAAAAGGTTAAAGAAAGAATTTTGGAATATTTAGCTGTGCGCTCGCTAAAACAGAAAAAAGATCCTGATGCCGTCGTTCGTGGACCCATCCTGTGTTTTTCCGGACCTCCTGGAGTGGGTAAAACGTCTCTGGGCCAATCCATTGCACGCTCTATGGGACGGGATTTCATCCGTATTTCCCTGGGCGGCGTGCGGGATGAAGCTGAAATACGCGGTCACCGCAGAACATATATCGGCGCCTTGCCCGGACGGATTATTCAATCGCTGAAAAAAGCCGGAACGAATAACCCTGTATTCATGCTGGATGAGATTGACAAATTGGGTATGGATTTTCGCGGCGATCCATCATCGGCACTTTTGGAAGTATTGGATCCTGAACAAAATAGTACATTCAGTGATCATTACCTGGAAGTGAATTTTGACTTAAGTAACGTCATGTTTATCGCCACAGCCAATTATCAGGACCCCATTCCGCCGGCACTGCGGGACAGAATGGAAATATTGGAGTTCAGCGGTTATATTGAAGATGAAAAGTTAAAAATTGCCAAGCGGCACTTGATTCCCAAACAGATTGAAGAAAACGGCCTGACTAAAAAAGAAGTTGGCTTCGATGATACTTCCATAAAAGAATTAATTCGTTCATATACCCGAGAAGCAGGAGTGCGCAATCTGGAACGCGAGATTGCCAACGTACTCAGAAAAGTAGCCCGGGACCAGGTAGAAAATAAAAGTAAGAAAATAAAGCTTACGAAAAAGAAGGTCTTAGCTTATTTAGGCGCTCCGCGTTTTTATTCAGAATTGGCAGAACGCACAACCAAACCCGGAGTGGTCACAGGATTGGCCTGGACAGCCGCCGGTGGAGATATCTTATTCATTGA
>Ga0257112_10000840_pt1 | contig 12066 bp, 9 predicted proteins | sample LP_taG_5_FD_191565 | JGI IMG/M metagenome (GOLD analysis project Ga0257112, IMG submission 191565) | Marine microbial communities from Northeast Subartic Pacific Ocean, Canada - LP_J_2015_P26_1000m | ecosystem: Environmental > Aquatic > Marine > Oceanic | place: Canada: Northeast Subartic...
ATCACCCCCTAAACCATAAACTTCACTATAGGTATACACCATTGGTCTTTCTAGCCCAAAAACACCACTGGGATTAGGTGTCATCATATAGCCATTGCGATTAATCCTGTTTTCATCCATAAGCTGCTCACGTTTAAGGAATGTACAGACTAATAAATCGCTGATTGTCAAATAGCTGTCATCGATAGCCCGGATAACCACATTCTTTGTTGCTATATGCACTTGCTTTGATGCCAAGTCAGTAATTGCAGCACTGAAAATAGTGCTGCTGCCCTTGGTTAGTATGAACCCTGTCTCTCTGCTGGACCCGGCCGATCAATGGCCAATTCTTGAATACGAAATACATCCTGCGCTGCAATGTTACCATTGATAAATACACGTACGTTCACCACCCCTTCGAATTGATAATTTTCCCCATTGTCTATCCATTGAAATAATGTTTTTGGAATCATAAGGTTTACAACAACTTCCGTATTCCCTTTAGTCCCGCGAAATTGATGCACATCCATATCAAAAGGAGTTGGTAGCATGGTTATATTTTGGCCGAGTAGACCGTAGACCAACGGACAAACAAGTATGGAAAATAATCTCATCGGACTATGCCGGATTAGCATGCAGAAATTACCCTAAAATAGGCTTCTTGTCCAAGATTAGTGAAGCATTTGGATTTACCGAGCGTTGCCGGTAATTTTGCGGGCCTTAATCAGAATCAAATAATAATACGGCGGAGTAGCTCAGTTGGTTAGAGCAGTGGAATCATAATCCACGTGTCGGGGGTTCGAGTCCCTCCTCCGCTACAACACTTGACGGAAAGATATAGCATGTCCCGTTTCTCATGTGATATCGACAATTTATTTATATAGAGAGAATAGATTTGTTTATTAGTTAACACCTTATTTATTAATCCAAGTTTTAATTAATTCATCATATGGTATTGTTTTTGGCTCATTATCTGCACGAAATGGTTTTGGCGATCCTGGTCTATTTAACCATTCATTTTCAGGTATTTCTGGGTTCAAATTTGGAGAATACTTCTTGAGGTTCATCTTGCCCATCAATTCATCCATCACCCTTGCGATATTATCCATAGCCTGTTGTGGTGTTACCTCACCAGTCACAGCGGGAGCAATATTTTGCCACCACTGTTCGGCCAACAACGGATAATGTGGCACATTGGGACCCGAATCGGTCCACATATTTTCAACTGTTGATTTATAAAACGTAATCAGACCGCCGAAATCACCTTCACGATTCGCGAGGTAATCCGAATTAACTGTTGATTTACGAATGGGTGTTTTACCCACCATGAATTTTTTCAGACAAACAGTCTTTGAAACACAAAATTGAGCCCACAGCCAGGCCATTTCACGTTCCTTTCCAATTACACTATTTTTTAGAATCGTCCAGCTGCCAGCATCCTGGTAACCGACCTTCATACCTTCATCCCAGTATTTTCCATGCGGTGAGGGAGCTACACGCCATAGGGGTTTTCCATCTTCATTTGTCACAGGACTTTCAGATGAGGTAAAAGCATCATCCGAAAGCCAGGTGATATATTGAAAAATTCTTTGAGCAATGTTACCCCTTGAAGGAACTGGACCTGCTTCTGACCAGGCCATTGATGCCGCAAAGGGTGGAGCATACTTTTTCAACCAGTCAACATACTTGGTGAGAGCATAAACAGCGGCCGGCCCATTGGCAGCACCCCCACGAGTCACGGATGCACCTACGGGAATTCCATCTTCAACCCGTATACCCCACTCATCTACAGGAAGACCATTGGGCAGACCCTTGTCTCCCACACCGGCCATCGAAAGCCAGGCATCAGTAAAACGCCAACCGAGCGATGGTGATTTCTTTCCATAGTCCATGTGCCCGTAAACTTTCTGACCATCAATATTTTGACCTGTGAAAAATTGGGCAATGTCCTCGTAAGCGGCCCAGTTCATGGGTACACCCAGCTCATACCCATATTTATTTTTGAATGCTTTCTTGATGCTAGGCCGTATAAACCAGTCATACCGGAACCAGTAAAGGTTGGCAAACTGCTGATCTGGAATCTGCAACTGATTGCCATTATAATCCTGTCCAAACTCCAAATTTAGAAAATCATCTAAATCGAGCATCGGATTAGTGATTTTTTTCCCGAGTCCTTTCATATATTCGGAAAAATTCAAAGCGCTATTTAATCTGAGATGAGTTCCAACAAGATCTGCGTCGTTCACGTATATGTCATACAGTTTGCGGTTGGTTTGTATCTGACGTTGAAGCCGATCGATAATTTCACCTTCACCAATTATATCATGCGTCACCTTGATACCCGTGATTTCATAGAAGGCTTTGGTTAAAACTTCCGATTCCCACTGGTGTGTTTTAATTCCTTCCGCAACCGATTTGATTTCCAGGCCCCGGTATGGAGCGGCTACCTTTGCAAACCATTCCAGTTCCATTCGCTGTTCATCCCTATTTATAGCCGAAGGATGAAATTCCTCAATCCATTTGTCAATAGCTTTGGAAACATCCTTGCTAATCACTTCCTCTCTTTTTATAGGTGTAATTTTTCTGGACTGCCGTTCATCATTTTTACCTCCACAACTTATTAATATAAGAATAATCAGATTCAAGTAACTAAGTCGATAAATCGTTTTCATTTTGTCTTCATCCTCATCCAATGCATGATTGTTTGCAATTGTTCATCAATTCATTAAAAGTATAAATTACATAGAGTTAACACTCTATTAAAAGGCAAGACTCGATTTAAGATAATGTTGGATGATATCAAAGAAGAATATCTTTTCCCTGATTTTTTAATTCAATTATTTTTCCTTCTTTACTATAGTAAAAAGATCAATTGGATAGTTATAATTATCTAAACACTATTTTATCCCCATCGAGCAATTACGATGTTCCAGATAATGGAAAGTATAACAGCACCTAAAAAGAGACTGTTTCCTGCAACCCCCAACCATACAAGGCATATACCAATTGTTGAAATGATCGCAATAAAAACCCGATCTCCACGTGAAGTGGTAATGGGTAAGAATCCTTTTCGTTTGATATCTGGTGAAAACGTGTCCCATAAGCTTAAACCAATGATAGTAAGAATAAGCACTATAAAGAAAACCATGCTGGGCCAAGTCCAGTACATCCACTGGAATTCCGTTTTCAACCACTCAAACAAGTTAGACCTAAATGAGTTAGTGCATTATTAAGAATTTTTTCATCATGAATACTACAATTACATTTTCCGAATTGTGAAAATATGATATTTTAACAACATCTTGAATTAGACTCTCCCCAGTGCAAATCCTTTGGCCATATAATTACGAACAAAATATACTACGAGCGCACCGGGAATAATGGTTAGTACACCAGCCGCAGCCAATAATCCCCATTTGACTCCCTCCGCCCCTATACCCACCGTCAGCATCACAACCACCGGTTTGGCATGGGTTATTGTTAGCGCCTTCGCAAGAATCAGTTCAACCCAAGAAAAGTTGAAACAGAAGAAAGCGCACACACCAACACCAGGAGCAATCAACGGTAAAAATATCTTGATGAAAAACCGTGGGAAACTGTAACCATCTACAAAGGCTGTCTCATCAATTTCCTTTGGGATACCGCTCATGAATCCCTCAAGGATCCATATTGCAAGTGGGATATTAAAGAGGCAATGAGCCAACGCAACGGCAAAGTGAGTATCGTAAATATGAAGCGTATAATACAATTCAGTAAATGGTACCATGAATACTGCTGCCGGCGCCATACGGTTGGTTAGCAACCAGAAAAAGAGATGGTTATCGCCTTTAAACTTCCATCTTGAAAAGGCATACGCTCCTGGTATGGCGGCCACCAGTGTAATGCACACGTTAATTACAACATAGATGACTGAATTAAGATAACTCGATATCCATACTTCGGAAGTGAAGATTTCCATGTAATTTTCAAAGGTGACATTTTTGGGAAACAAGGTGAATTCCTTCAGAATTTCATCATTAGTTTTGATGGATGTGATCACCATCCAGTATGTTGGAATAAACAGAATAATAAAATAAAGAATGAGAGCAACATATCTCTTTTTCATGTAGTTTGATCCTTTTTTGAGTGTGTGGCAACTTGGAAGAAGAGATAACTCAAGACAATAACAATATAAAGATAAATCACTGACACTGCTCCGGCATAACCTAGTTCATAGGATTCTGCTTTCCGAGCAACAAACATACTAAGAAAGGTGGTTGCATTTCCGGGACCACCGCCAGTCAAAAGAAGAGGCTCGGAATATATTTTGAATGAATCCATAAAACGTATCAGGATTGCAAGTGTTAGAACCGGACGTAATTTAGGAAGTGTGACATAACTAAAAGTCTTCCATTTGGATGCACCATCGATGCGGGCGGCCTGATAGTAAGCATCGGGAACCGCCTGAACACCCGCGTATGAAAGGAGCGCCACAAAAGGAGTCCAATGCCAAACGTCCAACAGCAATAGGGTCACAAAAGCATCCACCGATTGGAGAGAGACATTATATTCATAACCTAGAATGAACATGACCCTGGGAATAATTCCGATATCTGATTGCGAAAACAAACGCCAGACAATGCCAACAACATTATAGGGAATAAGCAGGGGGATTCCAAGAAGGACAAGGGATAAACCAACACCGCTGCCTCTCTTTGGCATCGAAAGCGCAATCAGAATTCCAAGAGGTATTTCAATGATAAGAACAATAAAACTATAAACTAGCTGGCGAAGTAGTGCCTGCCGGAAGTTGCCGTCAACCATTACTTCCACGTAATTCTGCAACCCAACAAATTCCGGTATAGATCCAGCAAATATGTAATGCAGTGAATAATTGATAACCGTCATCAAAGGCACAAAGGCACTGATCGACATCAACAAAAGCGTCGGTAACAAAAATAGCCATGGGCGTTGTTTCATGATATTAATCTCTCATTATGATATAATCTGACTTTATCCTGAGGAAAATGAACCTGCACCAGATTATTATCCGATGCATTGAACTGATCATCCACACGCGCTTTTATTATCAAACCGTTCAATTCCAGTGTCAGAATCTGATAGGGACCCATATTCTCCACATTCTTCAATTTAAACGTGGTCTGATTACCTCCTGGACTTGTTCGGGTTTCAACAAATTCAGGACGAATCCCCAATTGAAATTTTCCATCTAATCCTTTGATTTTTTGAAACTTTTCTTTAGATATTTGATAGGATATACCTGCCACGCTTATTCCATGATCATCCATTTCACAATCCATCACATTCATGCCAGGACTTCCGATAAAATATCCAACAAAAGGTGACGCTGGATTTAAAAATAATTGATCTGGTGTCCCCGTCTGAATAATCCCACCTTTATTCATAATGGTAACATTATCTGCAAATGTAAGGGCTTCATGTTGATCATGCGTCACATAAATCATTGTAACATCCAACTCTTTCTGCACCTCATGTAATTTCCGTCTAATATCCAGTTTTAATACCGGATCAATCACGGTTAACGGTTCATCAAGTAACACAGCGGCAGTGTCCTTTCGAACAATACCACGTCCCAATGAAACGATTTGTTTTTCCGCTGGATTTAACTTCCCCGCTGACATACTTAACAATTGTCTCAGGCCCAGTAACTCCGCAATTTCCTCAACTCTTCTTTTGATTTTATTTTCTGGTTCCCTAGAATTTCTCAAAGGAAAAGCTAGATTATCAAAAACATTCATAGTATCATAAACAACTGCAAACTGGAATACTTGAGCGATCTGCCTTCCCAGGGTTGATTCACCATTGACCTCTTTTCCATCAAATAGAATACTTCCGCTTACCGGTTGCAGTAAACCTGAAATAATATTAAGGATCGTTGTCTTTCCGCACCCCGAAGGACCCAGAAGAGAATTGGCTGTCCCATCATCCCAAATAACGTTCAGATCTTTAATAGAAAAGGTGCTGTCACCCTCATGTAACGAATAAAAGTGGTTTAGATTTTTCAGTTCAATAGTTGCCATATGAATCGTCTAAAATAATATTCAAAATTGGAAAAATGAGAAGTTAACTTATCATTTTGTTATTCTTCTCTTCCCTATCTTTCGTTCCACGAGATCTAGACTTTGCAACAAATTCCCCTGTCTGAGCATCAAAGATGTAAAATTGTGAGGGATCGATATAAATCGTAATTTCATCTCCTACACTGAATGGTCCCACCTGCTGCATCAACATAATCAATTGTTCATTTTCATATTTCAAATGTAGTTCAGTATCCGAACCGACGACCTCTGCAAGTTCAATTATTACCCTGATAGGGATCCACGATTCATTTTCTCTTGAAACACTTAAATGATGAGCACGAATTCCCAGCAGATAACGATCCCGGTTCAATTCAGTTATTTGTGAACCAATATCGATATTAAGTTCATCGTTAATCTTCAACTGTGTGGTGCTATTGTGTTTGAAAACTTCACAAGGTATAATATTCATTTTCGGATAACTGAACCAGGATCCCACTTCCAGATTAGATGGATGTTCATAAACATCTTTCACTTCCCCGTATTGTAATATTCGATGTTCATGTAAGAAACCAACGTGTGTTGCCATAGTTAGGGCATCAATCGGCTCTGGTGTTGCGGACACCACTATTCCTTCACGTTCACTGAAAATGTGCTTCAATTCATTACGAAGTTCCTCCCGCAATTTGTAATCCAGGTTTGATAGGGGTTCATCCAGAAAAATATATTTCGCATCCTTTGCCAGAGCTCTTGCAATCGCACACCGCTGTTGTTGACCACCACTCACTTCCTCAGGAAGATGATGCAGCACTTCATGAATCCCCAATAATTTTGCTGTTTTTTGAACTCTCTCATCAATCTCAGTTTTAGAAAGAATTTTCTGCGAAACCCGAAGAGGTGATGCGATGTTGTCATAAATGGTCATAGAGGGATAATTAACAAACTGCTGATAGACAAAGGCAATTGGTCTCTTTTGTACCGGAACATTCATCATATTAACACCATCATAGAAAACATTCCCACTATCTGGTTTTTCAATACCGGCAAGAATTCGAAGCAGCGTTGTTTTTCCTACACCGGTGGGACCTAATATTGAACAGAAGCTATCTGATCCCACTTCCAGATCCAAATTTTTCAGTACGACCTTCCCTTCGATAGATTTGGTAATATTTTTTGCGCTTATGCTCATTATTTCTAGATTTATATCAGATTGTGTTCCTTAAAAAGTCGTATTTGATTGTTAATATTGATTACCTATAACCCACGAATGATCACACTAAATCCGTTAATCAGAAAATAAAAACACCAAAAAATATTTTTTCATTAAGATAATGATCTTTTAACAGCATCCCGCCAACTGGCGAGCAAGCCTTCCCTTTGATCCGCAGAAATATTTGGTTCAAAAGTTTGATCAACGGGGTTAAAACCATTCTCTAGGTCCGAGTGATCCCACACCCCTATTGTAAGACCTGCTAACATACCTGCACCTAAAGCGGTCGTTTCCAAAACTAACGGACGGGATATAGGCATACTAAGAATATCTGCTTGAAACTGCATTAAAAAGTTATTAGCACTGGCTCCTCCATCAACATGAAGGCTATTAAATGCGATATTTGAATCTTTAAGCATAGCTTGAATCAGATCTGCAGATTGGAAAGCAATTGATTCTAATGCGGCTCTTACAATTTGTTTTTTTTCTGTCCCTCGCGTGATTCCAACAATAAGGCCTTTCGCATTTGTGTCCCAATGAGGTGATCCTAATCCGTTAAAGGCTGGGACCATATAAACGCCACCTGTATCAGGAATTGACATTGCTAAACTTTCAGTTTCTTGTGCGCTATTAATGATGCCTAAGCCGTCACGAAGCCATTGAATAGAAGAACCGGCGTTAAACACTGTACCTTCTAAAGCGTAAGAGGATTTTTCCAAATAATCGCAGGATAAAGTAGTGATCAGCCCATTATTCGAATCCACTAGAGATTGACCGGTATTTAACATTATAAAGCACCCTGTTCCATAGGTATTCTTAATATCTCCAGAATGCACTCCGTAATGCCCAAATAACGCTGATTGCTGATCTCCTGCAATACCGCTAATAGGAATACCCGCTGGTAAGATATCAAGTTCTACTGTAGTGCCAAAAACTGTAGAAGATGGTTTGACTTCTGGTAAAATGTCATCTGGGATGTCAAAATAACCTAATAAATCATTATCCCATTGTTTATTATGAATGTTAAAAATCATAGTCCGAGATGCATTCGTATAGTCCGTCGCATGAATATTACCACCAGTCAATTTATACAGAATGTAACTGTCAATTGTCCCAAAGCAAATTTGCTCGTAAGAAAGATTATTACCCTTTTGAATCTTGTTTAATAACCACATGATTTTTGTTGCCGAAAAATAAGGACTAATTATCAGCCCAGTTTTCTCATGGACTACCTTTTCAAGGCCTTGATCGCGAAGTTTAGAACATATTTTTTCTGTGCGTGTACATTGCCAAACAATGGCTTCATGCAAAGGATTTCCCGTATTTTTATTCCACAATAAAGTTGTTTCTCTTTGATTGGTGATTCCTATAGATCGAATTTCACTTCCTCGTATATTTGCGTCTGACAATGCACCAAGAATAGTTTTGTTAATACTATCCCATATGTTTTCAGCATCATGGGACACCCAGCCAGGGCGTGGAAAAATCTGTTTAATTTCGGAGTAAGAACGGCCTATAATTTCACCCCCGGGATTAATAATCAACACGGTTGTTCCGGTTGTACCTTGGTCAATACTAAGAATCATAAGTTATAATATTACTGGTACTATATAAATCATGAAGAATTATTATAGCAGAGTATTATTACACCATGTCATTAAGTGAAGATTCCAATTCATCTAGGATTTATTATGTCAAAGCTTTAAAGAAATGGGTTTCTGCTTAATTTCTTTAATACAGAGCTTAAAACATCGGGTCTATTTGTAATAATATTATCCACTCCTAAATTAATTAATCTTTCCATTTCATCAGGGTCATTTACAGTCCAAACGTGAATTTCCTTATTATGAAGTTTGGCTTTTTTAACAAATTCTTTATCTACTATTTTTCTACTAACGCTAAGGATTTCACAATCAGCTGTAAATACATTAATATCTTCAGGAAAATTTTTGAATATGTAACCAATTTTAATATTTCTATCAATTTCCCTTACCTTATTTACCTCATTAAAATCGAATGATGTAATAATACATTTATCAACAAAATCTTTACTGTGTACAATTTTTACAACCTTTTTAGCAAGTAACTTCTCGTTCCCATTCATTTTTAATTCAATATTCAATTTCATGGCATCATTTACTAAATCTATAATTTCCTCGAGTAAGGGTATCTTTTCTCCGGTAAATTCCTCACTAAACCAAGAACCCGCTTCCATTTGTGATAAAGTTTGAATGCTTTGATTCCAAATATTTCCATTATTGCCCGTAGTACGATTCAACGAAGTATCATGAAATAAAATAATGCTGCCATCTGAAATTTCTTGTGCATCTATTTCAGAAAAATCAGCTTTTAATTCAATGGCTTTTTTTACAGATGCTATTGTATTCTCTGGTGCTAATCCAGATGCTCCCCTGTGGGCAGTAACCTCAACATATTCCGAACAACCAATTAGTACAATTACTACTAATACTAATTTATGTAACCTATTTATCATCATTTACTCTCCATTAATTAATAATTCCTAATAAGGGGTTTGGTGATGGGTATGCCAGTCGAAAATATGGCAATCCTAATTTAAATAATTTCACTTCTGGCACATGACCAATCATTTGATCATCAACTTCAATATTTAATAATAAAGCCTGATCTACATCCAAAGGTATCTTTGTTCTTAGACTATCCAATTTATATTTAATTAGCACTTTAGTTTTTTCATAAATCTCACTGACCATTTCCCGGCCTAATTTATTTGATTTTTCGTTATATGCCTGAGATAATAAATCTTTCTTAATAGAGTTAATATAATCATTAACCACAAGATTATTCTTCCATATGATAAGTTCATTTTCTAACGATCTACCAGTCTGGTAGCCTTTTTTTATTGCATCATTAATCAAAAAATAATCGCGAATAATTATGGCTAACCTCTTCTGAAAATCTTCTGCAAACACATTAATTGTTTTGGTATTAAAAAAAAGTGGTCTTCTTTGCATATACATAACTATTTCTCGGCAAGTAATACCACCTGAATTATAGGTTACCAACGTATCCTGCAGCCAATCATCGCGGTTATCCATTGTCTTAAATTCATCAATCAACTGAAAAATATCATTCGGAAGTGAATTGTATTGCTTATATAAAGGATAAAGTTCATTTACTATTTTGGTAAAATATTCAGCCTTAACGATAATATTTTTCGGTGATAAAAATAAATCCAAATATTCCTTGGCTAGTATATTACCTTTTTTGTTCCATAAAATTTTTTTATGCCTTTTCTTGTTTATTTCAAAATCTATTTTTGAACCAGATTCTGTGATAACATCATCTACTCTTAATATATAATAACCTAACTCCGTCGTAATAATTTTTGATATTCGTCCTGGTAAAAGAGAAAAAATAATGCTATTTAATGGTTCATCAATTTCACCATATACCAAATACTTAGTTTCCCCTATAGAAAATTCATCTGATATTTCGAATAATTCATCAGTCAATTGATTATAATTCTTAACCTTTTTTAACACATTAAGACAATTTTCTGCAGTATCAATAAATCGAGTAAACAGGTAGCTAAGTTTTAATTTCTTTTTTGATGCTTTAATCGATTCAATGATTTCTTCATCCGTGATGTAAATATTTTCATTCACATTTTCTGTAAACATTTTTTCAACAAGATACTCATCCTTAAGAAGCATTAACCGTGAATCGGTTTGAGATATGTTATATTGGGGGTTTTGTGATAACATTTCATATAAAAATAGTTCATTTATCATCGCATTAAGATAATCAACTTTCGGATTGGCCCCCTCTTTCAACGCAGAAGGTCCGAAACTGTAGCTTTTGATGAACTGATCTACACTTATTGAATGCTTTCCTACTTTCGCTAAGATTTGATTGGGAGGTGTGAGTTCCTGAATACATTGAATAGTAGAAATCATGCAAAAGAACAAAAAATAATTATTGTTTTTCATCAATTGTAATTCATTCACACCTGTTTGACGAATTTTATTTTAAATATATTATTTTTTCTCTGGAATAAGGCCTGCCGTTAATTATGAGACTAATTAAGTATACACCAGAACCATGGCTTGAAAGATCTATTTTATTTGAGTACATATCTTCTGCATTTAACCACGTTTCATCTACATAAATTTGTTGACCCAATATGTTATTAATTTTTAGATCTACAAATCCTGCCTCTCCCAATATGTATTCAATATTAACCTTACCATTAAATGGATTTGGATAAACTCTCATTTTATATTGTTGCGGATGAAGATTCTCATCGATGCTACTCCCCAGTCCATATCCAATATTCTCTAGCAGAGTCTGGTTGGGTATTGAATAGACGAATGGGTAAAACATACTCCAGCTTTCATGGAAGTATTTAGCTCCTGACTCTGAAACTGTAAATAAATCACCATCTCCGTTGAAACTTAGATCTTCTGCTCCCGCAGGAATACTAAACACTGTATCTATAACAGGTGTTTCAGAATAAGAAAGACCATTCAGATGACATCGATAAATTAAACCGTAGCTACTTCCCCCATTACTTTGGCTGATAAATAAATATTTTTCCGATCCAATCCTGGCCCATGAAACACCTTGGCTACGAATTGGCAAACGGTATATAACTGGACTTGATGGCGAAATAATATTCCCGGATAAATCAATGGGATATCCAAAAAGGTAAGGGATATCATTATCAGATGAACCACGGTAATCACCTATCCACAGTGTGTCCTCAAAATAGGTAACAAATGAAGCTTTACTAGAAACGGTGTATACATCTGCCTCATTAGCGTAAAGGTCAACATACTTATCTGTACCAAGTTGATA
>Ga0257112_10000843_pt1 | contig 12052 bp, 7 predicted proteins | sample LP_taG_5_FD_191565 | JGI IMG/M metagenome (GOLD analysis project Ga0257112, IMG submission 191565) | Marine microbial communities from Northeast Subartic Pacific Ocean, Canada - LP_J_2015_P26_1000m | ecosystem: Environmental > Aquatic > Marine > Oceanic | place: Canada: Northeast Subartic...
ATCAGTAGTGAGGCAAATACATTTTTAACTCAAACTCAAATAGCAGTTATCAGCACCGTTGACTCAGATAATCGTCCTCATTCCGTCCCGATATGGTATCAGTGGGATGGGAGTTCGGCGCTAATGTTCACAGGTGCAAAGACTTTGAAATGGAAAAATTTGTCTGTCAACCCGTATGCTAGTTTATGCGTAGATTTTCGGGAACCGCCGTATAGGTCAGTTGTCGTTCATGGCAAAATAAGGAGAGTCGAGAAATCAATACATGAATTTGTTAAGAATATGGCTCACCGATATTACGGACCAGCTGAAGGGACTGAATTCGCCGCATTGTACCCGGACAACAAGAAAGGGGTGGTCGTATTCAGATTGGTTCCAGACAAAATTATTGAAGAGTTGGATGTTTAATTAAAATATTGAATTTAATGAATATAGGCTCTATTAGCTGAATACAGCCTTCGCACCCATCAATAGTTTGATCTCATCTTTTGAGTACCCAATTTCCTCGAGGATATCTTCAGAGTCTGCACCAGGAATCCTTCCTAACGTTCTTATGGAGCCCGGGGTATTCATTAGCTTGGATCCAATTCCTACTTGGGTTATAGGGTCACCATCTATAGTTCCAGCTTGAATAAACATATCTCTAGCTTTGGAATGCGGGTCTCCGACCACTTCATCAAAGTCGTAAACTGGCGCTGCTGCGATGTCTTTAGTTTTTCTGAACAAATCCCACCATTCATCCCTTTTTTTGGTCATAAATATGGTTTTGAGGTTCTCCATGATTTCAGCGTATTTCTCAGTGTCGTGCTGGCTGTCGGAAAACTTATTTAATCCTAAAGTTAGGCAAAGATTCCGCCAGAAATTGGGCTCTATACAACCAAGGCTTATGTATTTGCCGTCTTCACATTCAAAAACGTTATAATATGGCACCCCTCCATTCAAAGTCATTTGTCCAGGCTTTGGAACTGTTCCTGATCTAAAGTATTCACCTGATATTGACGATAAGAGATACGTCACACCATCTGACATTGATATATCTATTTGTTGTCCTTCACCGGTGTTTGTTCGAGAAAAAAGTGCACATACTATCGAGAATGCTGCATTCATTCCTCCTGCTGCAAAATCAGCGATAATGTTGTAAGGAATCGAAGGTCTATCGTCCTCAGTCCCAATTAAGCCGAGGGCCCCACCAATGGAAATATAGTTCACATCATGTCCCACCAAATCTTTGTACGGTCCAGTTTGTCCATACCCAGAGATCGAACAATAAATTATTGATGGATTGATTTTCTTTATAGTTTCGTAGTCGCAACCCAGCCTATTTACCACCCCAGGTCTAAAGCCTTCAATGAATATATCAGCATCTCGGCATATCTGGTGAAGTACCTCTATTCCGACTTCTTTTTTTAGGTCTAGAATGATGCTTCGTTTGTTGCGATTGAGAGGATTTGTTGCTGCTATCTTTCTGTTTTGGGGATCATTCGAGGTTTTATTTGCTATTATTCTGGCTGTTGGGGGCGCGTCCACCTTAATTACATCAGCTCCCATATCACCAAGCATCATAGAGCAAAAAGGGCCTGGTGCCATCCTACTCAAATCAACTATTTTTATGCCATCCAATGCGGTTTTAGTTATCAAAAAGATTGCTCCAGTACGCCTTCACTTAATAGGGTTTGGACTTCTGATGACCTCATAGAAAGTATCTCTCTCAATATTTCTTTGTTGTCTTCTCCAACCATTGCTTGTGCTCGAGTTAGTTTGCCGGGAGTTTCTGAAAGTTGGAATTGCAGTCCATCGTATGGCATAGGACCGATTTCCGTATGTTCAAGCCATTGAAAGAAATCCAAGTGGTCAAGGTGAGGATCCTCCCACATGTCAGATTGGCTTTGTACCATTCCAGAAGGAATTTTGTGGCCTTGAAGCAAATTCATGATGTATCGTGAATCATACTGGGAAGTCCATTTTGATATTAAGAGATCGATTTCATCTTTATTCGATTTTCGCTCTGCTAAATTCTGACTCAGGATGGATTCAGGTAGCCTTAATATTTTTGAAAATTCTGCCCATTGGTATTCAGACTCTATAGCTATCGCCACCCATGATTCTTTTGTACTGGTAAGGGATCTTTTTTTGTTCAAACATGGAAATATGCCATGTGGGTACATCCGATCATCTTCGTTTCCTTTTCTACCTAGAATTGAGCCATCTTCGTTATATTTCATGATATGTGGAGCCAAGAAATGCATCGCTCCCTCGTATTGTGAGAGGTCGATGTGTTGCCCAATTCCATGGCGATCTCGATAATCAAGTGCCGCCACTATAGATCCAAAAGCAATGGGAGGGTTAACGAAATCTGAATATGCACCATACGGCCCGGCCGGGCCTCTATCAGGCCATCCCGTGATTTCATAGAATCCAGCCATTGCTCCTGCGAGTTGTCCGAAGCCTGCATAGTTGTTATGTGGTCCATATTGACCCATTAAACAGGTACTAAAATAAATCACATCAGGGACCATACTTTTTACAGATAGGTAGTCAAGACCCCATGACTTCATGACTCGTGGTGTAAAGCTTTCCGATATCACATCGGGCTGCCATTCGCATATGATATTTTTGACTAAATCTAAGGATTTTGGGAGTGATAAGTTGAGTCCTAGATTTCTTTTACTTGAATTGTAATTTCCACTAAATTGACTTCGGTTGATGCCCGGTATTCCGTCCTTAAATGGTGCTGCCCCCCTTAAGATGTCAGGCCTACTTACAGACTCTATTTTAATTACGTTTGCTCCATGGTCCGCAAAATATTTGGTCGTGATAGGTCCTACACCAACCCATGTAAAATCTAAAATTTTCAGACCGTCGAAGAGACTTTTTTTGGTGTCTGCACCCACTATATAACTCCCTGTTTTTTTAAGATATCAATTTTGGATTTACTTATACCAAAACTTTTGAATATTTCTTCGTTATCAGAACCAACAGCGGGAGACGGGGAATAAATTTTCAGAGGAGTTTCTGACATTTTCAAATACGCCCCGAGGTGAGTTATATCCCTACCAAATTCGGGATGATAAACATCAATCCAGAATGATCTCGCCTCCAACTGGGGACTTTGTCTAATATCTTCCACAGTATTACAAGGTGCCACTAAAAGCCCTGCTGACAACGCTCTTTCAAAAATCTCCGTTTTAGGTTTTTTCGAAAGAAAATTTTCAATAGCTGCTTCAACTTTTTTGAACTCGGTGGCATCTTTGCCATCTCGGTCACTATCAATTTTTATCTCCCATTTATCAATATCGAAGCTTAGGATCTCTTCTTCAACCTCAGTTTCTTCTAACATCCATGTAATAAATCCGTTTAGTGTTTTGGCCTGCGCATTCATACTTACATGACCATCAGCGCATTTGAATACATGTCTTGCATCAATGGGACCTCTTCTTCTAAATGCCCCCGCTCTCTTTACATCAGTGCCGTGTAGCCTCGGGAATGGGGTTGCATTCATTAAAGTCCACATCACGGAAATTTGTTCAGTGACATCTACGTGCTGGCCATTTTTGCTATTTCTGCTATGTCTCAAAGCTGACACAGTCGCTGCAAATGCTTGGGACCCAGCTACCAATTCGGCCTGTGGGAAGCTAATCCTTACAGGTGGACGATCTTGATCGCCACTAACAAACGGCATGCCACCCATGGAAGATGTAATGAGATCAGTAGATACAAAACCAGCATACGGTCCAGTGGATCCAAAGGGGGTCATGGACGTATGCACCAGCTGGGGGTTGCGTTTAATGAAAGTTCTAAACCCGATATTTAAGGAGTCCAAATATCCAGGTTGAAACGACTCTAGGATGGCATCGCTTTGTTCCACTAAGCTAAGCAGAATTTGTCTCCCAGCCTCCGTATCGAGAGAAAGTGAAATTCCTTTTTTGTTGGAATTGTAGGCCGCCCAATACAGACTTTTGTCATTACCATTTGAATCAGGTGTAAATGGTCCCCGGAGGCGGGTCGGACTGCCGCCTGGAGGTTCTATTCTAATCACTTTTGCCCCCATGTCTCCTAGTAGGCGACCGCAGAGATTATGTCCACCCTCCGATAAATCCAAAATGGTATAAGGGAGCAGGGTGTCTTGGTTGGGAGGACTTAAAGATTCCATTTAGTTGGAGACCCCCCACCGAATATATTTATGTATGGTCAACTAGGCCCTAGGTAACCCTAACCCTCTGCCTGCAATGATGTTTCTTTGGATTTCAGAAGTGCCGGCTGCAATGGTCGAAGAAAAAGAGTTCAAATACATTTTTTGAACCGCACCTTCCATTGGGGAAAGATCTGATTCATGGGAAAGTAGGCCTTTCATATCTATTATGTTCATTGCCGTGTCCGCAACTCTTTGTACTAGCTCAGTTCCAAATAATTTTGACATGGACGCTTCGGCATTTGGAACCATTCCATTGCTCTGCATCCAAGCTACTCTATATGACATGGATCGTGAAACTTCCGTTTCTATGTGTCGTGCTGCTAGTCTGTTTCGCACTAATTGGTTTTCAGACAGAGGTTTGCCGTTTTTCCTTTCTGATTTTACATAGCCTGTGAGAGATTCGAGTATTCTCCTTGCGTTTGCTGAATAACCAACTCCCGACCGTTCAAAATCTAAAGCCACTGCAAGGGTGTACCAGCCGCGATGTTCTTCCCCAACTAAATTTTTTGACGGAATTCGGACGTCTTCAAAAAATACTTCATTGAATTCATGAGACCCTGCCATGTTGTATATTGGCCTGACCGTTACCCCAGGTGATTTCATGTCCACCATAAACAAACTTATTCCCCTATGTTTTGGAGCTTCCGGATCAGTTCTGGCCGCAAGCCAACCGAAGTCTGCAATATGAGCAGAGCTAGTCCAAATTTTTGATCCGTTTATAACATAGTCATCACCGTCTTTTTTTGCCTGAGTCTGAAGGGATGCGAGGTCTGATCCCGACTCGGGCTCGCTGTAAAGAGTGCACCAATAGGCGTCCCCATTTCCGATGGCAGGTAGGTGTTCCTTCCTTTGTTCATGAGTGCCAGCGATCATTAAGGTAGGCCCCACCCAGCTAATTGCGCCTGTACCAAGGTCGGTACCTGGTACATCTTGGTAAGTCATTTCTTCCCGATATATTAATTGCTCCATTATTGATCGGCCCTGTCCTCCGTACTCTTCTGGCCAGGCCATGGTCAGCCAACCTTTCTCTGAAAGCTTTTTCGCCATCGATTTGGTAAAGGGTAAATTTTTCTCAGAAAAATGACTTTTAGAAGAAAGAGAATTCCAATTTTCAGGCAATTCACTTTCTAAAAATTCTAGAAGCTCCGTTCTAAACGATTCTTCTTTTTCAGTAAATGTGTATTCCATATATAACTAATTTCATAGAGCGTGAATGATTTTGTCCCGAATCCTACTATATAACGGAAAGAAAGACAGTTGAAATGTTTCGAGTGCTCTCTACTGGAGCCGCAGATTAAGCAGCTATCCTTGGTTCCAGGCTGAAAAGTGGTGGCCGGTTATAGATAGCTTGTTTCTTAACCTTTCACCCCAGTGATAGTCATTTATCACATTGGGGTACAGTTTTTAGGGGTACAGTTTTTATTGACATAGACCGAGTTAGTCTACAGTTTTCCGGGCATACCGCCATCTACATTTATTATTTCCCCTGTAATAAATCTGGAGTCGTTTGATACCAAGAACAGCACCGTATTAGCTACATCATCGGGGTACCCAGGCCCGTCCAGTATTTGAATGAAGTCGAATGCTCCTTTCAGAGAATGGTTTCCTCCTCCCACATCAGTTAAGGGAGTGATGATTTGACCTGGCCGTACTCCATTTACTCTAATATTGTGCTGACCTCCCATACCGGCTGCATATCTGGTAAAAGCGTCGACGCCTGCTTTGGCAGCGTAATAAGATGATGAAGGGCCTCGTCCTACGAGATCGTACATGTTTTTACTAAAACCCCTTTGAGCGGCGAGAGATGACATGTTTACGATACGACCCTGACCGGATTCGATCAAATGGGGCCAAACAGCACGGCATACATAAAAGGTTCCATTTAAATTTACGGCAATCACCCTTTCCCAACCTTCGTCTGTTTCGTTTGGGAAATTTCCTTTGTCACCTCCTCCTGCATTGTTAAATAAGACGCTTATTTTTCCGTATGTGGAAACAACATTCTTAATCGCCTCATCAACATTACTTCTGTCAGCTACGTCGCATTGAAAAAAGGTAGCCTCTCCACCGGATGCTTTTATAGCGGATTCCACTTCTTTTCCTTCTTTCTCCCGTCTGGCTAGCAGGGCAACCTTAGCTCCTTCTTTGGCAAATAGATGAGCAGTCGCTTCTCCTATTCCACTGTTACCACCTGTTACGACAGCAACGTCGCCTTTCAATTTGCTTTCCATTTATATCTCCTTTATTTCGTATTTACCTAAGTACTCCAGAAACATACAAGTCGTCTATTTCTGATTCATCTATACCCAAAAGTTCCCCCAAAACAAAATCATTGTGTTCGCCCAACAAGGGTGCTCTATCAAACTTTGATTCTACATCCGATATGGAAATAGTTTCGCCGTGTATTTTCATCGAATCGACTTCAGGGTGAGCCATATCTATAACATGGGTTTTTGTAAAACTGGTATCACGAGTCAGTAAATCCTTTGTGTCTTGGACCACCCCTGCAGCCACTCCATGATTTTGGAGTAAATCCATGATCTCATAAGCCTTCCGGCTTGACGTCCAGCTACTAATTTTTTCATCTAATTCTTCTTCGTGTTTTTTTCGTTGTTCCATCGTTGAATATATTGTCTGTTCTGCCCATTCAGGTCTCCCAATTGCTTTCTTAAGACTTTTCCACTCTTCTTCATTAGATATTGCTATGGCACACCAGCGATCAGTACCTTTACATCGATACACGTTATGTGGTGCCATATTGGGGGATTTATTCCCAGGCCGATCAGGTATTTTGTTGTTTGCAGTGTATTCGAGGATGCTGGTACCTAATAAAGATATTGTGGATTCATATTGCGCTAAGTCTATAAATTGACCTTTACCTGTTCGGTTTCTGTACCTTAAAGCAGATAGTAATGCTATCGCTGCGTGATTTGGGTTTCCACTGAAGTCAGGATACAGAGATCCGGTACCTACGGGTGCTCGATGAGGATAGCCTGTTATCCCATTAATCCCTGCACCGGCTATTATATTTATACCATTTCCACCGTAATGTTGATGAGGGCCATCACTTCCCATCATTGGCATACTGAGAGCTATTATGTCTGGTTTAATTTTCTTGAGTTGACCGTAATCCAGTCCCCATTTACTCATTCTGTCCCCACGAAAATTATTGGTGACGACATCACTTATTTCTATCAGGTGTTTAGCTAAGGAAAGGCCTGGCTTTGTATTTAAATCCAAAGTCATACTCAATTTTGACGTGTTGATATCATTAAATACTCCTGCAACATTAGGACTATCGATACCATCGGGTCTTGCCCCAACCACTCTTATCTCATCTATTCTTGCACTGGATTCGATTCTTATTACTTCCGCTCCAAAGTTGGCAAAAACTCTCGTTGCCAGAGGTCCTGCTATCATCCATCCGAAATCGGCGATCCGTATATTTGACAAAGGTAAATCAGACATTGTGAAAACCCAGCTCTGATTTACTCAGAGCCAGCCACTCCTTCAGGACTTCTTCCGTGTGTTGTCCGATTTTTGGAGCGGGGCTTTTAATTTTCCAAGGTGTTTTTGATAACTTGTAAGGAGCTCCCGGATAAGTGAAGGACTCTGACCGATCGTCATGTTTTAGGTCAACAAAATAGCCCCTTTCTTTAAGCTGTTTGTCAGTAATAAGATCGTTAACATTTTGCACAGGTACACAGAGTAGCCTGTAACTTTGTGCCGAGTGATAGAGCTCTTGGGCTTTTAATTTTAAGCAATGACTGGCCATTACTTCATTTATGTGAAGTTGGCTTATTTGTCTTGTTTCGGGGTCAAGATATTTAGGTTCCTTTAAATCCTGCTGGCTGTCATAATCTTCCAGCCATGTCAGGAATCTTTTCCATGCTCCAGGTGGGGCTAAGTGAGCGGCGTATGACACCCAACCGTCCTTGCATTTGTACAGAGTTCGTGGATAGTGCTTAGGATTTTCGGTGGATTGGGCTTCACTAAAAGGATGGTTTAGACCCGTTCGTTGGCGGTTTAAATTTTGCCAGTTATAGTAATTAAGGTTTGCCGTTTGGAGAGTGGCCATTGAGGTACATTCTTGCATTGAAACTTCAACATCTTTTCCAAGTCCCGTGTAATCTCGCCCCAGTAGTGCCACCAGCGTTCCCATGGCTCCATGCATCGAAACCATATGATATGCCTGCTCTCCGCCCATTTGATTAGGAGGATCTTCTGGGAAACCTGTGATGGCCATAAGCCCACTCATTGCCAGCGCAATTATATCGGTGGCTTTGTATTCGCTGTATGCACTATTTGAAGAGAAAGCTCGAATCACTGTATGAATGAGTTTGGGATATTTGGAGCGAATTTCATTTTTCCCTAATTTCACATCAACAATTTTGGAATCGGGTTCAGTAGTGATCAATACATCGGCAACATTCAGTAAATCAAAGAATTTATCTCTCCCATACTCTGACTGCAAATTTAAGAAGACGCTTCGTTTGTTGGTGTGAAAATGCCATCGATACAAACTATTATCGATATGTTTTTCACCTTTATAAAAAGGTGCGTAATTTTCACTCTCTGCTGTGCCAGAATTTTCAATGCGGATTACGTCTGCACCCAAATCAGCTAATAATTTGGCGCAGTAGAACCCAGATGGACCAGTGAGGTCTATCACTTTGACTCCATCTAACACTTGATCTGGGGTTGGATCGTGATTTTCGTTCAACAAAATGGGTGTCTACCAAGTATCGATATAAGGACGTTTTTTCTCTGTACGAGCAGGGGTGGGTGGCAAGCTTTTTAAGCCAGTGACGAGCCATTTTCGAGTGTCTGCAGGATCTATGACGTCATCTATTCCAAAGTAACTTCCAGCGTTTACCGCTTTGGCTCTCTCATAACTTTTCTCAACCATCCCTTCGTATTCTTTTATACGTTCCTGAGGGTCTTCAATTGCTTCTAATTCTTTTCGATAACCGAGTTTTACAGCCCCTTCAATATTCATTCCTGCAAATTCTGCAGTAGGCCATGCTACTGTAAAGAATGGTACTAGTGACCCTCCACCGCACATAGCTTGCACTCCGAGGCCATATGCTTTTCTGATTATCACGCCAAACATGGGAACCGTTAAATTAGCTCCCGTATTGAACAATCGTCCGCAATGTCTAACCAGGGCAGTCTTTTCCACCTCAGGCCCCACCATTAAGCCGGGGCAATCCATAAGGCTTACGATGGGTAAATCGAATGCGTCGCAGAGTTGAAGAAATCTGGCGGCCTTATCAGAGGCATCACTATCGATCGCTCCCGCCAAATGATGAGGATTATTCGCGATCAATCCCATTGGTTTTCCCTCAATCCTTATTAAAGCGGTGAAGATTCCTATACCAAAATCTTTTCGTATTTCTAAAACTGAATCTTTGTCTGCAATGGTTTCTATAATGGATCTCATGTCATAGATTCTTTTTCTATTTTCGGGAACTGAGTGTCTAAGAGCTCGTTGATCGTTTTCTTCCCATTCTTCAGTAGAACCTTGAAAGTAGGAGATATATTTTTTTGCTACTTTTACTCCTTCCGCTTCATCTTTAACGAGAATATCAACAACCCCGTTCGGTACCTGAAAGGACAGAGGTCCTACTTCTTCAGGTGTATAGACACCTAGACCTCCGCCTTCTATCATCGCCGGCCCTCCCATAGCTATAGTGGTGTCTTCCGCAGCGATAATAACGTCACAACATGCGACTAGGGCGGTATTTCCTGCAAAGCAGCGCCCGGAGACGACTCCTACCATTGGAACAAGTCCGCTTAATCTGGACCAAGTCGTAAAAGTGGTGGTATCCATTCCAATACCTCCCATTTTATCGGTATCCCCTGGGCGACCTCCTCCACCTTCCCCAAACAGCACTACTGGTAATCTAAATCTGTGTGCAAGCTCATAGACCCTATCTTGTTTATAGTGATTTCTGTTACCTTGCGTTCCCGCGAAAACAGTGTAGTCATAGGATACTGCCAGACACCTAGAATCTTTTTCTGTAAACATATCGCCATTAACTGTCCCTACCCCGCATATTAGCCCGTCTGCGGGGGTGTTTATTCGCAGCCAATCTTCATCTCTTCTTAGTCGCTGAGCTGCCACGGCAAGAGAACCGAATTCTACAAAACTATCGGGATCACAAAGGTCGGCTATGTTTTCTCTAGCCGTTCGCTGCCCTTTGCTTCGACGTCTGTCAACAGCACTGGGCCTATTTTCATCAAATATGTGGGATCGTCTTTCATTTAGTTCTTGCAAATCAGACCTAATATAATCTGGGTCCAATTCTTGGTTGAGGTCCTTCGAAGATACAGATACGTCGGATTCTTCTATATGGAAAAGAGGGTAATTTTCCCGAATTGTATCGCCCTCATTAATTGTTATACCTCTAATAATTCCGCTGATGTTGCTAGTGACCATGTGTTCCATCTTCATGGCTTCCATGACTAGTAATTGTTGACCTTTTGTTACTTCTTGTCCCAGATCAACGTCTATGCTTATGACAGTTCCTTGTATAGGTGCAACCACATTTACAGTACCATCTGGCCCTTGTGGTGTTGTTAGTGCAGTTTCTGATTCTTGTTGAGTAGATTTTACTTGTTGATCGTAATCAAACAGAGCTAACGGATCCTTCGTTTTTAGATTGGCTCCTGCAAATCCCGCATCAGTTTTGAGTGGTTGGCTGGTGTTGGCCTCTCCAGTAGACGATGATTCGTCTGGAATTAATTCAGCCAAGTTATCATCAAGGAAAAGGGTATTTATATTTCCGGATATAAATTCAGGGTGAGACAGAAGGTTCAAATGAAATTCGATATTGGTTTCAACTCCTTCTATGTCGAACTCTGATAGTGCTCGTTTTGAGCGATTTACAGCATCAAGGAAATTGTCGGAATTTGAATGGCATATGAGTTTTGCAATAAGAGAATCAAAAGCCATTGTGGTTTCATAGCCTGAATAGCCAAATCCGTCAGTTCTTATTCCTAGCCCACCGGGTGCACCATATTTAGTAATTTTTCCCGTGGAGGGTTTTATTTGACCTGTGTTAGATATAGTTTCGCAGTTAATTCTGTTTTGTATCGCGTATCCTCTCACTGAGGGAGGATTGTCGGGATCAAGTCCTATATCACTTAAGGTAGACCCGTCGGCCAATCGGATTTGAGACTGCACGATATCTATTCCGGTTATTTCTTCGGTAACGGTGTGTTCGACCTGTAATCTGGCATTTCCTTCAATGAACACAAACGAGTCGTATTCAGATCCACCACTTTGGTAAGCCAAAAATTCGAAGGTGCCTAAATTACAATATCCAACGTCTACGGCAAGGGTGATAGCTGACTCGATAATTTGGTCACGAAGACTTTGCGTAATAAAAGGTGCAGGAGCAATTTCCACCAATTTTTGATAGCGGCGTTGTATGCTGCACTCCCTTTCCCAGAGATGCGTCACATTGCCAAAATTATCTCCAATTATCTGAACTTCAATATGCCTAGCATTTTCTACAAGTTGTTCGGCATATAAATCACCATTTCCAAAACTTCTTTTTGCTTCAGATTGGCATCGCTTAAATAATCTTTCTACTTCAGATGGATTCTTAATTGCTCTAGTTCCTCTTCCGCCGCCTCCTGCTATGGCTTTAAGCATCATACCGCTACCTTCTTCAAGGTTGCTAAAAAAATCTTTTGCAGATTCAAGTGTGATCGGACCTTCTAGTCCCGCTGGTGTTGGTACGTTTGACTTTTGCGCAGCTAATCTAGCTTTTCCCTTATCTCCAAATAGCTCCAGCATTTCCACACTTGGCCCTATGAAAACGATTCCTTCTTCTTGGCATTTTTTTGCAAATC
>Ga0257112_10000845_pt1 | contig 12042 bp, 10 predicted proteins | sample LP_taG_5_FD_191565 | JGI IMG/M metagenome (GOLD analysis project Ga0257112, IMG submission 191565) | Marine microbial communities from Northeast Subartic Pacific Ocean, Canada - LP_J_2015_P26_1000m | ecosystem: Environmental > Aquatic > Marine > Oceanic | place: Canada: Northeast Subartic...
AGTGAGGGTGCGTAGATAGCACATATTATCGCTGTGTAGCTGATTCGGCGTTTAAATGCGCCAGTTCTTTTGTTCATTGCGATTCTTCTCCTACAGTGTTTATTAAATAGGTTTTCTTATTTTTTTTCTGGTTGCAGAACTATGTAACAGGAGCTTTTGTTGAGTGAAGCAGGGGTAAATTGAGTCTTGGTTTTACAGCTCTAAGGCGCAAATCAAACAATTAAATTTAATCAGCTATGCTTATTCCCCTATATCGAACACGCGCTCATTCGACGCAGACTAACTCGTTGAGACTAAAGTATCAATAGTTGCGGTGAACCGAATAAGCTGCCAAATAAATGGTAAAAAAGGCACAGGCAAAAGAGGTACTGACTGTGCCGGAGGAACTAATTCTTTTGGAGATCAACTGAGTTCGTTTAACGTGTCTGGAGAGAACTGGCCCGACGTACTTAAGTAAAAAAAATTCAAAGGTTAATTCGAAGAAATGATGATTTGATTGAGGTCTATTTCGTTAGGAGACAGCTCCTGGTTTCCGCTCGGAAATTCGTTAGTTCGCAGAATGAAGGCAAGGATGTCTGCATAATTGTTAGAGAGCAGACCACCCGGCTGATCAGTAGGCATTTCCGCGCTCATCTTGGTGTATAACTCCCCGACCGACTTTCCTTCCCAGATAAACATGAAGGCCATCCCGCGAAGGCTCGGAGAATTGCTGTTACCACGCAGATCGGCAGAGTGGCAGGAAGCACAACGAGCAGCGTATTGTTCAGCGCCCCGTTCTGCTTGGACAACGGTGTAAATGCCGTCCCCGATGGAGCTGGAAGATTGCGCGTACCCTATTGATTGCAGGAGAAACAATTTTAACAAGAGGCACAATCGAGCAGTTTTATTCACGTTAATTTCTATCATTCTGGCAGTGCAAATACATAAATGGAATTACCGTTTCTGGGACGGCTTAATTCCGGAGTCAGTTCTCTGGGCAGCATCCCTGACCAGCTAGCACCGCCAACACCGACCGGCAGAGCAACATATTGCCTGTCATCTACCATATAAGAAATGGGGAAACCCTGGGCTGAAGTAGTCACCCTGGTTTGCCAGAGTTTTTCACCCGTCTCGGCATCGAAGGCATACATGTAGCGATTCCAGTCTCCGACAAATACCAGGTTACCGGCGGTGGTTAAGGCAGCGGTGTTAATCGGTGCCCGTTGCCGATAACGCCATTTGACCTCAGCGCTGGGAACATCCAATACCAGTAACTCACCCAGATTTCCGCCAGAATCCGGATGGGGGTAGTTGGTGCGGCGCACCGGACCGGTGCCGCCACCACCTAATACTTGCTCCGTGGGGCCAAAGGTGGCAAGTTCGCAATTCAGGGTGATTGGTATATAAAGTGCTTTAGTTTGGGGCGAATAAGCCATGGCGCGCCAGCTCTTGAAGCCGGAAGTGCTTGGACACATATCGATCTGCTGGCCGATGCGCGGAATCATCCCGTCACGATAGGTTATGTTGCCGCTGGTAGGGTTTACATTGAGAATGGTTTGATAACCCATGTCCGTGGCTTTAATTAACTCACCCGTCTCCCGGTCTAGCTGCCAAAGAATCGCTAGTTTGCCCATCTTGAAAATAGATTCGCGGCCATCCACATCGATCAGCACTGTCTCGAATACTTCATCCATGTCATGGGTTTCACCCGGTAGATGTTGGTAGTACCAATTCAGTTCACCAGTATTCGGATTGAGTGCCAGGGTGGAATTTGTATACAACGCATCGCCATCTGTTCCGCGCACAGCCCGAGCCCAGGGCTTGGCCTGGGCTGTACCGTAGTAGACCAAATTTTTTTCTGGGTCGTAGCTACCTGCCTGCCATGAATCAGCACCAGCGCGAAAGCGCAGAGCTAAATCACCCCAGGTATCTCCACCGGGAGTTCCAGGTGCCGCCACCGTTGCAAATCGCCACAATTCCTCGCCGCTTAGCGGATCGTGACCGGTAATAAAACACACATCATCCTTATAGCGGTCACAGCCGGTAATGCCTGTTACCAGTACCCCATTGGCGATGATGGGTCCGGCAGTGTAGTAATAACCTAGAGCGGGATCCGCGGTTTGGGTTTCCCAAACCAATAAACCAGTGCGGGCATCGATGGCAACAATACTGGCATTTTCCGTAGCCATATATATCAGCTCATCAAAGATCGCGATATTTTTTTGCACTCCCCTGCCCACACCAGCATAGCCGGTGGCCGGCATGGCAGCATCTCCGAGTTCCTCTATGCTTGAAGACCGGTCAGTATCATCAATGGAAGCGGTAATGCCAGGCCGGTATTCCCAAACCAGATCACCATTGGCCGCATCCAGCGCTTGAACGACACCACGGGGGCCTGGAATAAACATCACGCCATTATGAATGAGGGGTGCGGCTTGCCCGGCACCGGTATCGTCGAATGCCCAGGACCAGACTAGCTGTAGTTGGTTAACATTGTTGGAGTTTATCTGATCGAGAGGGCTGTAACCCCAGCTATTCTGATTCCCGCGCCAGCTTAACCATTCTCCAAGGGGAGGATTGGCCAACATTTCATCAGTTACAGGATCAAATTCGATAATCTGTGAGAAAGCAATTTGACTACCTAGAAGAGCTCCGACAAGGCAAAGGTTGTAGTTGGTTTTCATTTTGTCGTCTTTAATCTCATTATTGAAAAAGCGGCAAGACGAGCATAAACACTCTCTGTGTGTGAGTCTACTGGCCAGGCAATATCGAGTTTGGCGGAGTAGTTGGGCCTTACAAGCAGCTAAAGACACATTTTGTTTCAGAAGTCAGTAAGCAATCGTATTACTCGACCGGCAAAATTGTGTAGCATACGGGCCACCTTAGGTTTACAGAAGAATAAGAATGTTGTTTAAGAGCATGCTTGTGCATAGGTGCACTAGCCTTATCGTCAAGCGACCTGCGGTTACAGCCTGCTTCATCAGCATAATATTTGGTTCGTCTCCGTTAGCTGTTGCCCAACCGCCGTTGGAAGTCGACGAAGCAATGCTGCATGAAGTTTTTCGTGGGGCTGACAGCTTTTCAGCCAAAGAAGGATCTCCACCGGTTTATAAGGCTTACAGCGATAACCCTGAAAATATAGAGCCAGAGGTGATTGGCTACCTGTTCGAAACTCCTGACTGGCCGCCAGAAGAGATCGGTTACAGCGGACCCATTGATGTGCTGGTGGGCATGGATTTAAAGGGTACCATTGCCGATATCAAAGTTCTTTATTATCGCGAGTCATATAAAAGTATTCGAGGTGACTTTATAAACAGCGAGTACTTCCCCGATCAGTTCAAGGTTAAGAATATTGTCGATGGATTTCGTGTTGGGCGGGATATAGACGGCATCTCTCGCGCCACGATTTCCAGTTGGGCGGTCGCGCGCGGTGTGCGTAACGCTGCCCGACGTGTCGCGCAAACCTACCTGAGTGACTCTGATTTCGTTTCGCTCACAAGTTCCGATGCTCTGGGGCTTCGCGTACTGGAAGCAAAGAGCTGGGAAGAGATGATTGAAAGCGGCCTGGTGGTAGAGATGAATATTGAGCAACCAGACCAGACTGTTTTAAAACTCGCCCTTGCATTTATCGGTCACGATGGGCTAGGTGAATTACTGGTTGGAAGTAACGATTACTCCCGCGCCGAACGTGAAGCGAGTAACCGGGTTCAGAATGGCAACATGCTGCTAGTAGGCATTGACGGGGATTCGTCACGACCCTTTAGGCAAGAAAGGCTAGCCGTCCAGCAAGGGGATGAAACCTACCCGATTGAACGGCGCCGGTTTGTTTATGTTGGTAGCGCTGATCAAGGCAAGATTGCCGACAAAGTGCGCTTCGCTGGGGCTATGTTGCTAGACCCAGCTATCGACCTTAATGAGCCTTTCACGGTGCTGTATAACACCGGTGGTACTATTGGTGAATTCGGTACGATTGCGAGCGCTCAGTATCAGGTGCCGCCCATCCCTTTAGCTCTAGCTCTAGGTCAGACCATTCCCCCGGAATTGCTGCCTGCCATCGATAAGGATCTAACAGAATTTGAAAACGAAGGGCTATATGCCAGCTTGATAAGCGATGCACCATGGGATGAAGTTGCAGCTCTGCTGGTATTGTTCGCGCTGGTAATGACAGCATTCTTGCGCAAGAACGCGACCATTCGATGGACAGCACTGGGTTGTACGCTAGTCTACCTCGGATGGTTAGATGGCGGGTTCGTTTCAGTGTCACATATCACTAACGGAATCAAGCTGGGCCCTTCCTTGTTCCTCAATGATCTACCTTTGCTGCTGATTATCGTTTTTACCTTGGTTACAACTCTTTTTTGGGGCAGAATATTTTGTTCTTCCTTATGCCCCTTTGGCGCGTTACAGGACTTTATCGCTCACTTCTTGCCTCGTCACTTTCAAAGGGAACTGCCTCAGGCGATTCACGATAAGGCCATATATATCAAGTATGGAGTGCTTGTGTTTTTGGTGGTAATGGCACTGGCTTATAGTGAGCTAAGTCTCTTCCAGTATTTTGAGCCGTTCGGTACTATTTTTTACATCAGCCAATCGCTGGTCCTGTGGCTCATACTATTAATATTTTTACTAGCCTCGGTGTTTGTCAGCCGCTTTTATTGTCGCTACGTTTGTTCCCTCGGCGCGGCACTTGGGCTGGTAGCATTGCTTTCTCCGTGGCGTATCAAGCGGGTGGAACAGTGCCAGGTTTGCAAGGTATGTGAACACGCCTGCCCTACCGGAGCGATACGCGGACCGGATATCGACTTCAAGGAATGCGTACGCTGCGACATTTGCGAGGCCAAGCTTGTCGACAAATCGGGGGTCTGCAAGCACTCTATAGACGAGGTGGCGGCTCGCCACAAAACTTGGAAACCAATCGCAGTTGGATGAAGCTACATGCGGGTCCAGTCGTAACTGGAATTAGTCTTGATAACTCTGAGCTGCAGTCAGGCGAGCCTTGGCATGCGAGTATGAACTAGAAAATTGTCTTGAGATGCACATTAAGCTGTAACTTATACGGATTTATTGAAAGTATTCTTCGACTTTAGTTGGAAGCTTGTTGCCTGTCCTTGGCTCGGCCGGCACTTAGGGTATTCGGGACCGCATAGTTGCCTTCATGGCAAGCATACTCGTACATCACGTACTCATTATCCCGAGTAAGAGGCATGGAAATAGTGAATGGCTGAGTATAGATTTCGGGATCAGTAATCGTGGCCGACCAAATGATGGTGCCTTCGTTCACTCGTGTGAATCGTTCAACCACATGCAAGTTTTCAGTTATAGGTACACCCTTCAATCTGCCACCTGCGCTGCTGCTGGCAATCATGCCGCGGTCATTGTAGTTGGTTGTTTCAACCACAAGTGTATCGCCTTCCCAACGGGCAACAGAGTCACCCATGTAAAGTTTCACCCTGTCATCGATGTGTTCTTCTTTGTTCAGGTGAATCACACGCACGTCATGTATCATTTCATGCACAATTGTGAAGGTATCTGGCGTCTGTATGAATCGATAGGCATTGTTGTAACCCGCCGGTAGCATGGACCCCGGCACACCGCGCGTCAGGCAACGATCCCAAACTGTGTGGTAAACATAGTCATCTTCTATGTGAGCAAAATAGTAATCCCGCACTGCAGCAGCAGACTCCCGAATGGGAGCACGTCCGTTAGAAGGATCGACAATCAACGAGGTTTGCCCTGTTGAGAGTACCGTGTCACCCGAATCGAGCCAAATTTGATTATAACTCCCGAGGCTGCCACCTTGCTCAACGACAATATTGTTGTCAGCGAACTCCCGCCGCTGAGTCACGTTAGCTTCCATTCGCGCTATTTCCTCAGGAGTCAAGAATTCTCGGCCTTCAAGGGAAGCCGGACGTTCCATTGGCGTAATGGTGTCGTTGGTCCACAAACCTTGCAGGTCGGGTTGCCCATCTGTGGTACGGGGAACGACGTAGTCCTGAGCGGATAGCGAACCGATGCTCAGCAGGGATGCAGCAAGGAGAATGCCCAAGGTTGAGATTTTAATCTTTGAGACTTTCATAGAATTCTCCTCTGCTTCAGTGCGCAATATAAGATTGTGTACTACTTGCTATCCTCTTCAAGCCAGGAAAAGTCGTCAACACTTGGATCGAACACATTGCTACGCTCTCTTCGTAGTGAGTCTTCCCTGCGAGCTCTGGTCAATACGTCTTCAGGCAACGGCTCACCAACAACAATGCCACGAGGGGTGGTTGGGGCATAATAGATACGAGCATTCGCCATTTCGTCAGTAGTTGCTAGTCCATATTGCACCGAGGCTGTCGGATCCGGGTTAAAGCGGTTACCTTCCGAATTGTCGAACCACCAACTCATATGCAGGGTAGATCCGGCCGGGATTAACTTGGGTTCCTTGTACTCATAGAGGAATTGCCAGTTAAAGTCATAGTCAGGAACCCACAGCAGTGTTTCCCTTTCACTATCGGGATACTCTAATTCATAGCGCATGGCTTTGCCGCGGTAGTGCATGTGTGGGCCCATCGACAGCAGGTAGATATCTTCCTCAATCTCGAAGGTGTTATTAACCTCGTAGTTGGGATGACCGGCCGGGATTGTCCAACCGCTATGGGGCAGTAGATTGGTTTCTACTACGTGGTCGATAACTTCACCTTCTTCATAAAACAGGAAACCGGCACGTGTTAAGTCTTCGACGGCAGTACCTTCACCCGGTGTTTTGTGGTAGTGGATGTTCACTGTAATGAAAGGGTCTTCTGGCAGAAGTACACCCCAGCCTGCTGGGTAAGAGAAAGGGCCACGTCCCGGAACGCCCACACCCATGTGGCTTGAAACTATGTGGTGTACCCAGGGACCGCCTGGATCCAGTTCGGTTCTCGAAATCCACTTCGGATTTTCATGGGCTCCTTCCGGTACCGGCATCTGGATAGTTGGCTGCCAGTCTTCTACTTGGTCGGGCACATAAACCTGCTCTTCGAACTGCACTACCAAGTCAGGATCACCGATCCACCAGCCTGACTCAGGTAAGGTGGTGCCGGCGCCATTGGCAACCAAGGCATCGGTACTAGGGGCATCGGCAGGATTCCCTTTCTGAGCGCCACTTTCGACCCAGGCTATGAGCAGGTCTATCTCTTTCTTATCGATGTAGCGCTCGTCCTTGAACTCCCCGCGGTGACGTTCATGTGCACCCCATGGTGGCATATAACCAGTAATGAGAGCGTTCTTGATTAGGGGAGCCCAGATCTTTGCCTGTTCATAGTCATCTAGCGCCATGGGGGCGCTTATACCGCCAACTCTCGGGCCATTTTCTTGATGGCACGCCACGCAGTTTTTCTGCAAAACCGGTAGCGCATCAGCGTAGAAAGTTAGGCCTTTGTCTTGGGCGTTTGAAAAGCCAGCAGTAACTAGAACAAATGAGCCCAGCGCGAGGCTTTCAAGTTGTTTGGCCAGGGACTTCATATGTATTCCTATTTTTTATTCTGAGAGCTTCAAAGACTAATGCTAATCGATTGATTTGTCTATATGGCTAAACAGTTGGGTAAGTGACTGTGTGGTCAGCAAAAACTTGTATTTTACAAATTGCTAACGTTCGTAGTTTCTGTCTAAAACGCCCATTATTCCGAAATGCCGATTTTGTACTCAATTGTCTGATTCGAAGCGCTCTTTTTGTGCCGCTTCATAATTAGCCTTCAGGTCGGCGACTTTCATTAGAATGTTAAGATAATCGGGGTTTTCCGACGCTATACGCAGCATCTCCTCACTGAGTGCCTGGTAGTCTCCCGCAGACTTTTCACGGAGCTCCCTGTCGCTTTCTATTCTGCTCAGACCCAGCTCAAATAAGGCAGGATCAACCCCATCATCGCTAAAGGCCTGGCGCAATTCGCCTACCGCGAAACGAGTGGTATCCATGCGCAGATCGGTAAAAAACTTGGGATAGCAATTGCGAGCTGGTATATGGGAATAAACGCGACGCTCTTCCTTGCAGGTGATATCGAAGCGATCGTGGCTGTTGAGCTCGTTGAAGATTCGATACAAGTTTTCTTCTTCCCGAATGATTTCGTTGCGCATGGTCAGTAAAGTTCGTTCACCGGTCACCTGAATTTCTTCGATAGGACGCTGGGAAGCAGTTTGTTGCGACTCCTGATTGGGATCGGCATTTTCGTCTTCTTGCCCATATAAACAAGTAGAAGCACTTAGTATTAGTACGTGGATAAAGATTTTTCCAGGAAACATTTTGGTCAAGCCCATGGGTCGTCCATATTTTCAAAAGCTCTGTGGCCGTTCAGTATACGACGAGTTTCAAGCGGGTCCGGCGTGAGTGACCATTCGTTGCCCTCGAAGGTTCCGCCGAGCAAGTAGTTTCTGTCTAAAACACCCATTATTCCGGAATGCCGATTTTGTACTCAGTTGTCTGATCCGAAGCGCTCTTCGTGCGCTGCTTGATAATCAGCCTTCAGGTCGGCGACTTTCATTAGAATTCTAAGATATTCGGGGTTTTCCGACGCTATACGCAGCATCTCCTCACTGAGTGTCTGGTAGTCTCCCGCAGCCAATTCACGGATCTCCCTGTCGGTTTTTAGTTGGCTCACACCCAGCGCAAACAACGCAGAATCAACCCCATCTTGGCGCAATTGGGATAACCCCGTCGAGTTCTCAGTCCTGCGCAGATCTGTAAAAAACCTGGGATAGCAATTGACAGTTATTATAGCGCTCCCAAGACGACTCTCTCCCTTACACTTAATATCAAAGCGATCGTGGCTATTGAGATCGTTGAACATACGATACAAGTTTCCTTCTTCTCGCCTGATTTCGTTGCGCAAGGAAATAAAAGTTCGTTCACCGGTCACCAGAATTTCTTCGATGGGACGCTGGGAAGCGGTTACTTGCGGCTCCTGATCGGGATCGGTATTTTCGTCTTCTTGCCCATATAAACAAGCAGATGCACTTAGTATTAGTAAGTGAATAAAGATTCTGCCACGAAACATTTTGGTCAAGCCCACGGGTCGTCCATATTTTCAAAAACCTTTGTGGCCTTTCAGTATGCTACGAGTTTCAACCCGGTCCGGCGTGAATGACCATTCGTTGCGCTCGAATGTGTAACTTAGCAAGTAGCTTCTGTCTAAAACGTCCATTATTCCGAAAGGCCGATTTTGTACTCAGTTGTCTGATCCGAAGCGCTCTTCGTGCGCCGCTTGATAATCAGCCTTCAGGTCGGCGACTTTCATTAGAATGTTAAGATATTCGGGGTTTTCCGACGCTATACGCAGCATCTCTTCACTGAGTGCCTGGTAGTCTCCCGCAGCCAATTCACGGATCGCCCTGTCGTTTTTTATTTTGCCCATACCCATATTAAACAACGCAGAATCAACCCCGTCTGGGCCAAAGGCCTGGCGCAATTCGGATAATGCGAAAGAGTTCTCAGCCCTGCGCAGATCTGTAAAAAACTTGGGATAGCAATTGCGAGCTAGTATATAGGACCAAGTACGACGCTCTACCTTACACTTAATATCGAAGCGATCGTGGCTATTGAGCTCGTTGAAGATTCGATACAAGTTTTCTTCTTCCCGAATGATTTCGTTGCGCATGGTCAGTAAAGTTCGTTCACCGGTCACCTGAATTTCTTCGATAGGACGCTGGGAAACGTTTTCTTGCGACTCCTGATCGGGATCGGCATTTTCGTCTTCCTGGCCATATAAACAAACAGGAATAACCCCTATTAGTAAGTAAAGTAGAAATTTGCTACGAAGCACTTTGTTTAGGCCCATGGGTCATCCATTTTTTCAAAAAAGCCTCTGTGCCCATCCAGTATGCGACGAGTTTCAACCGGGTCCGGCGTGAGTGACCATTCGTTGCGCTCGAAGGTTCCGCCGAGCAAAATGCCATCTTTTCGTGGAAACATATAAAGTCCACCGTTACCTATGACGATGTAGTTTACTTCCTCCTGGGGTAATACAAAAGTCAACTGACCTTTTATAGGGATCAACTCGTCATCACTAAAGAGCGCCCGGGAACCAAGGCCAGTACAATTAATAATGACAGGTTCATCCAGGGTAAGCACATCGGGACGGTCAACGAATTCGCGTATCTGCACTTTTCCGCCGGCATTGTAAAAATCCTGCATTATCTGCGGTAGGTAAATAGCAGGCTCAATGAGCATCGTATTGTAGTGACGAACATAGTCCGCATCGAATGGATGCTGGTCCTGCGCCAGATCCATATGTTGTGGATACATATCGATATACTTTTCAGTAAAATCCTGCACTCCAGAATCCGGTGGTTCGCTCTGGATCACGTAATTGCTAATCCAGCGTACGCCATATCTAGGACTTACTAGGTTCTGGTAATAACGGTAAGCATGGCGCATCGCCAACTCGAACTGTGTCTCGAACGCCGGGGTGATGTAGCCTTCATCGTAGACTGAAGTTGGGGACCATTGGCCACCCGCCACGTTGGACGTGGTATTTGGTGTCAGATCTTTGGAGTATATAGTGACTTCCCAGCCACGGTCCTGCATGAGTCGTGCGGTGGCTAACCCAACAGCTCCAGCTCCTAGAACTGCACAACGCCTATGCTGGGTCTGTAAAGCCAGTTCCATCGCCAGGTGGGCAGTGCCCCAGGAGAGTGTAATACCGCCGCCGCCATGGCCGTAATTATGAATAACTATTGTGTTATTCATGCGTTCTGCTTTAACAACAAAACCGGAACGACGAAAGGGGCGTAACCCCGCAATGGTACGTATTACGCGCTCATCGGATACTTTGACTCGTCGTAGGGGAAGCCCAGAAGGGCTGTAATTCCTGTTATTTCCCCGCAGGGGGCTTGTACATCCCGAGAGGAATGGAAGAATGGTCGCAGCTTGTAATACACTTCTTCTACTGGTCATTATTTTTCGTTACTTCCTATCGATACAGTACCAGCTTGAAGAATAACCCAGCGCCCTTGATAAGTTAAACAACCGGCAGCAGGACTACTTCCAACAACTTTTGTCACATTAATAGTGTGGTTCAGTCTTTAGTCGGCTTTCAGCGGTAACAGCTCTATCTTACGAAATTGAGTTGGGTGGCTTTCCGCTTGCAGGGCCACGTAACCTTCTTTAAGTGTGACGGGTGCTCCTTTTTCGAGGAGGGCCTGGGCATCAAGATCTGTTGCATCCAATTGAATTTCCTGCAACGAAAAGACTTCTTGGCCATTGATCCGATGAATCAAGCTATTGCTGCTATGAATTTCCATTTCGACGGTTACCCACTGATCGCCATGAAAGGTACCGGAATTGGAATTGGTGCAATGGCGGGTGATCAGTTCGCCATTCATGACCATGTTGGTACCCGGAGTACATATATTGGCTGTAGTACGCAAGTCCTTCCCGTTTCCGCCTAATAACTGTACTTCGATAGACACGGGAAACTCTTGATCCAAGCTCATGCTAGCTGGATTCTGGCTATGGAGCATTAATCCATTGTTGCGGTACGCCCAGCCTGGCCCGTTGCTGACCTGTTCACCGATAAAACGGTATTCCACCCGCAACAGATAATGAGAGAACACTTGATCGTAAAACAAGTGACCAAACTCACCGTTAAAATTGTTCCAGTTTTCATAAGAAACCGTGAGCAAGTTGTTTTCGACACGAAAAGTTTCGCGATAATTCGCGCCTAATTCCTGGCCAGTGAATTTAACCTGCCAGTTATCTAGGTTTTCACCATTAAATAATTGGATCCATTCTCCCGTTGTAGCGTTCTGCCCGCAAGCAATGGTGGGCAGGAGTAGAGCGGCTATTTGTAAAAAAGGTGATTTCATCGTCAAAAGTTGGTCCTATAAACTTATATTGATTTAGGGAGTGAGAATGACTTTTCCGGTAGTCTCGCGTCCTTCCAGAGCCCGGTGAGCTTCTTGTACCTCAGCTAGGGAAAAGAAGTGCTCAATACGGAGCTTTAGGCTGCCATCGCCTATCCACTTAAAAACGTCCCCGCTCCGCCATTCCAGGCTCCGTCTGTCCGCAGTGTAATCGAACAGGGTGGGACGGGTTAGGAATAGCGACCC
>Ga0257112_10000846_pt1 | contig 12040 bp, 9 predicted proteins | sample LP_taG_5_FD_191565 | JGI IMG/M metagenome (GOLD analysis project Ga0257112, IMG submission 191565) | Marine microbial communities from Northeast Subartic Pacific Ocean, Canada - LP_J_2015_P26_1000m | ecosystem: Environmental > Aquatic > Marine > Oceanic | place: Canada: Northeast Subartic...
CTCCTAATGATGACATTTCTAACATTTCTTCATAAGAAATAACTTTTATTTTTTTTGCCTTTTTTAAAGTTTTTGGATCAGTTGTATAAACACCATCAACATCTGTATAGATTATACATTTTTGTGCCTTAAAAAATTTTGCACACATAATTGCACTTGTATCAGACCCACCCCTTCCCAAAGTGGTTATTCTTTTATTTAGATTAATTCCTTGAAAACCAGCGATTATTGGAATGCCTCCGGATTGCAAAAATTTATTAATTTTTTTTTTATAGATTTGACTAATTCTTGATGAACTATGCTTGCCTTCAGTTAAAATTGGAACCTGCCAACCCATCCAAGATTGAGACTTATATCCTAGATGATTTAATCTACCTGCGATTAATGCACAGGATATTTGTTCTCCAGATGAAACGAGGACATCATACTCAGAAGAAATGAAATTATTGCTTATTTTTTTTGATTTTTTTACTAAATCGTTTGTTGCTCCACTCATCGCAGATGAAACTACGATTACTTTATATTTCTTATTAACATAACTAATAATTATATTAGCTACTTTCTTTATTCTGTCCACTGTACCTACCGAGGTACCACCAAACTTTAAAACTACGATTTTCATTGATAATAATTTTTTATAAAAATTAAAATATATTGATAAAATACATCTTGATTGTAATGTCAACTAACAATGAAAAGTAGCACAATAAATAAACAAGAAATTGCAAAATTTTCAAAGATAGCCAATGAATGGTGGAGTCCAAATGGTAAATTTAAACCATTGCATAAATTCAATCCCATCAGAATTCAATATTTAAAAGAGAATATCATGGAACATTTTAAACTTAAACAAACAAATTCTCCCCTTAAAAGAGTTAGCGTATTGGATATTGGGTGTGGAGGAGGACTGCTTTCAGAACCAATAAGTAGACTAGGTGCTAGAGTCACTGCAATTGATGCATCCAAGAAAAATATTGAAGTAGCTAAATTCCACGCAAAAAAAAATAATCTTAAAATAAATTATTTTTGTTCTTCTCCAGAAAAATTGAATCTTAAAAAAAAATTTGATGTAATATTAAACATGGAAATTGTAGAACATGTTGAAGATTTAAATTTTTTTATTAAAAAAAGTTCGAACCTACTAAAAAAAAATGGTCTTATGTTCGTTGCTACTATAAATAAAACTTTTAAATCATATTTACTTGTCATCATTGGGGCAGAATATATTCTTAGATGGCTCCCTATAGGCACTCATGATTGGGAAAAATTTGTTAAACCAGATAAATTAATTAACTTAGGGAGAAATTCTAGCCTTAAATTAAAAAAGTTAAATGGGATGAAGTTTAATCCTATAATAGATAAATGGAAATTAAGTAATGATAAATCTGTTAACTATATAGCTAAATTTAAAAAAATTTAATTATCATTATCTTTAACCCATGGAACCAGGTCTGCATCGATTCCCTCATCTTTAAGTTCTAAAATTTCATCAGCAGTTGCTTTACCATAAATATTTTCTGATTTTTTTTTATTGTTATAATGCAAAGATCTTGCTTCATGCGCAAAATTATCTCCAACATATTTAAAGTTCTTTTTAATAAATTTTTGATATTCTTTAATTTTATTTTTAATTTTATAATATTTTTTATCTTTTAAAATTAGTGCGCTTTTATCCTTTAAATTTAAAACACTTGGTGCCATTAATGTTTTTACAACTTTAACTGAATTACAATAATAACAATTTAAAAATTTTAATTTTTTTAGTTTTTCATATTCTTTTGAAGACGCAAACCAACTATCAAAAGCATTATTGCAATCTTTACAAGTTAATCTGTATTTAATCATTTGATATATTTAATTATTAATTATCATAATTCAAAAATGCTTCAACTTCTATAATCAGCATTAATTTCTATATATTTTTTTGTAAAATCCATTGTGTAAGCGGTAAAATTTTTACCACCTATATTTAAATCCACCGTTATATCTATTTTTTTTTCTCTCATGTACTCTGCTACTTCGGCTTCTTCATATTTAGAAAATAATTGACCTTTTTCTATCACTTTAATTTCTCCAAAATTAATTCCTAATTTATTTAAATTTAATTGAACATTGGCTTTTCCTATTGCCATGATAATTCTGCCCCAATTAGGATCTTCTCCAGCGATTGCTGTTTTCACTAGTGGAGAATTTGCGATTGAAAAAGCAACTTTTTTAGCTTCAATAATATTTTTTGCGTTAAGTACATTGACTGAAACAAATTTTGAAGCACCTTCACCGTCACCTACTATTCTTTTAGCTAAGTTTAACAAAACAGAATGAAGACTTTTATCAAAGTCTTTAAGTTTGTTGTCGTTAAATTTTTTTATCTTTGAATGCTTAATTTTTTTTGTCGCAAAAATTGCAACCATGTCATTGGTGCTTGTGTCTCCATCACAACTAATAGCATTAAATGTTGTTTCAATATTTTTTTTCAATAATTGCTTTAAAACTCCTGATGAAAGATTTGCATCTGTAAAAATATAACCTAAAGTTGTTGCCATGTTGGGAAAAATCATACCTGAACCCTTAGCTATTCCATAAATTTTTATTTCTGAATTGCCAATTTTACATATTTCCATTGCAAGCTTTGGCTGAAGATCAGTTGTCATTATACCTAGTGCTGCTTTCATCCATAAATATTTATTTTGAGTATATTTAATTTTTTTTATTAGATTTGGTATTGCTTGCTTAATTTTTTGAGTAGGAAACACTTCCCCAATTGTACCAGTGCATCCAAATAATATTTGATTTGGTTGTACTGAATTTATTTTTTCTTCGTCTTCAATCATTTTAATTGTAAGTTTTTTGGATAATTCTTCTGCTATTTGAGTTATTCCTTTAAATCCCAGTTTTCCTGTAAATGCATTAGCATTTCTGGTATTTACCAGTAAAGCTTTTATTGAATTATTCTTCGATCTTAGATTCCATTTAATATTTTCGGAAATGATTTTTGATTGTGTATATACTGAGGCGTAATTTGCACCATCTCTGAAGTAAAAAAGAACTAGATCGTCTCTAGGTTCTTTGTAAAGATCTGCAGATATTGCAGATATTGCCACACCATCAACATGATCTAAATCTTGAAAGTCGCCAATTTTTAACTTTTGTTTTTGGGATAAAAGAAAATTCTTTAAGTTAATTACCATAGTATTTAAATAAATTATTTAATACCTATATTAAAACATAGATTTAATTAATATATAAAAAAAATAGTAAAATGTTCAATCCTTTAAATTTAATATCTAAATTTATAAAAACACCTAATCAAAAAGAGCTTGATAGGTTAAGTAAAATTGTTTTAAGAATTAACGAATTGGAACCAAAATTTACCAATCTTGAAGATAAAGGCTTCCCAATTAAAACTAAGGAATTTAAAGAAAGAATTACAAAAGGCGAAACTTTAGATAACTTGCTTCCTGAGGTTTTTGCTTGTGTTAGAGAAGCATCAAAAAGAACTATAAATGAACGTCCTTTCGATGTTCAGGTCATTGGTAGCATAGTTCTTCATGAAAGCAAAATAGCTGAAATGAAAACTGGAGAAGGTAAAACTTTAGCTATTGTTTTAACAGCTTATCTCAATGCCCTTACAGGAAAAGGAGTACATGTTGTAACAGTTAATGACTATCTTGCTAAAAGAGATTGTATAAACATGGGACAAATATACAGCTTTTTAGATCTAAAGTCAGGATACATAAATAATGATCAAGATGATTATGAAAGAAAGAAAAATTATAATTGCGACATTACTTATGCAACAAATAGCGAGTTGGGTTTTGATTATTTGAGAGACAATATGAAATTTTCTAAAGACCAAATAGTGCAAAAAAAACATAATTTTTGTATAGTTGATGAAATTGACTCATGTTTAATTGATGAGGCCAGAACCCCATTAATTATATCTGGAGCAACAGAAGATAAAACCAATCAATACCTATCAATTGATAAGTTAGTGAGGCAACTTTCTAAAACTGATTATGAAGTAGATGAAAAAGATAAAAACGTTCTTTTAACGAACCAAGGTATAGATAACGTTGAAAAAATTTTTTCATCTGCAGGAATTTTAAAAAATAATAATTTCTATGATCCTGAAAATTTGGGATTAGTTCATCATGTAAATCAAGCCTTAAGAGCAAATCATCTTTTTTATAAAGGAAAAGATTATATTGTTAAAGATGGAATATTAAAAATAATAGACGAACTAACTGGTAGAATATTAGAGGGCAGAAGGTATGGAGATGGATTACATCAAGCACTGGAAGCAAAAGAAAAAATTGATGTTCAGCTTGAAAACCAAACGCTAGCTTCAACAACCTATCAAAATTATTTTAAACTATACAAAAAAATTTCTGGATGCACTGGTACAGCCGCAACAGAATCAGAAGAATTTTTTGAAATATATAATCTTACAATTGTTAGTATACCAACAAATAAAAAAATGATCAGAAAAGACTGGAATGATCAAATTTTCAGAACGGAAATTGAAAAAAATAATGCAATTGTATCAAAAGTTTATGAGTGTCACCAAAAAGAACAACCAATTCTTATTTTTACATCAAGTATTAATAAGTCAGAACAGTACTCAAAACTTCTTAAAACTAAAAAAATTGTTCATACAGTTTTAAATGCAAAAAATCATGAAAAAGAAGCTGAAATAATAGCAAATGCAGGGAAGGTTGGTTCTGTAATAATTACAACAAGTATTTCAGGAAGAGGTGTTGACATTCAGCTAGGAGGGAAAAAAGAAAGTATTCCATCAGAAGAACTAAATAAAGAAAAAGAAAAAATTAAATCTTTAGGAGGTTTGTTTGTAATTGGAACGGAACGAATGGAATCTAGACGAGTTGATAATCAAGCTAGAGGAAGATCGGGTAGACAAGGTGATGAGGGAAATTCAATATTCTATGTAAGTCTTGAAGATGATTTAATGAGAATATTTGGATCAGAATCCATGAGTAATATGCTAGAAAAACTTGGCTTAAAAGACGGCGAAAGCATCGACCATCCTTGGATTAATAAAGCCTTGGAAAGAGCACAGCAAAAAGTAGAGGCAAGAAATTTTGACATTAGAAAAACACTTCTAAAATTTGACAATGTTTTATCTGACCAAAGGCAAGTAATTTTTTCAGAAAGAACAAACGTGATGAATAATAAAGAAATATTTACTTATTCGGATAGTTTTTTAAATGAAATAATTGAAAATCTTACAAATAATAAAAAAAAATACTTAACTAATCCAAAAAGTAATGAATTTAATAAAAAGTTAATTTCTGTTTTTGGCAAAAGCTTTGATGATCAAGAAATAAGTAAATTAATTAAGCTAAATGACAAAGATTTTGCTTATAAAATAAATAACAAATTTAAAGAAAAAAGAAATGAAAGAATTAAATTATTGGGAGAAAACCAAGCCCAGGAAATAGAAAAAAGAATTTTTTTGCAAACAATTGATTTAAGTTGGAAATCACATATTCAGTATTTAGAACAACTTAGACAAGTCATAGGATTGAGATCTTATGGACAAAGAGATCCTCTGATAGAGTATAAAAAAGAAGCTTTTAATTTATTTGAAAATCTATTAGAAAAATTAAAAACAGATTTAGTTACAATACTAATTAATCTGAGTATAGTTGAAAAACCAATTGAAAATTCTGAGCCAATACAAGAAACAAAAATACCATTTACTTCTGGAAAAAAAATGAAAAGAAACGAACCGTGTTTTTGTGGATCAGGAAAAAAATATAAACATTGCTGCGGTTTATTATAAAAAATAAGCAATTAATCCAAAAATTAAAAAACAAAATATTAATATAGTTGGATATTTAAATTTCTTAAAATTATAAAAAATTTTATGTGAAAAATTCTCTTTCATGGTTAAATTGTCTTCTGCTCCGATTTTGCTTACGAAACCTTTTTTTCTTCCGATAGATAAAAATTTATTTTTTCTATGAGAAAAAATTTCTTCTCTATTCATAGATTTTAATTCATTTAAATTTTTTTGAATTGACAGCTTTACATTATTGACGCTTAAATCTTTGTCTCTATGGGCTCCACCCATAGGTTCTGGAATTATTTCATCTATTATACCTAGCTCGAAAAGATCATTTGAAGACAACTTCATTGCCTCTGCCGCCTCTAATGTTTTTTTAGGATCTCTCCAAAGTATTGTTGCACACCCCTCTGGAGAAATTACAGAATAAATTGCATTTTCAAACATTAAAACCTTATTTGATGAGGCCAGCGCAATAGCTCCTCCTGATCCGCCTTCTCCGATGATTACGGATATTGTTGGAATTTTTAACTCCATACAACATTCAATGGATTTAGCTATGGCTTCCGCTTGACCTCTTTCTTCGGCACCAACCCCAGGATAGGCTCCTGGCGTATCTATAAATGAAATAATCGGAATATCAAATTTATCAGCTAGTCTCATTAAACGAATTGTTTTTCTATAACCTTCTGGTCTCATCATTCCAAAATTTCTTTCAATTCTTGAATCAAGATCATCTCCTTTTTCTTGGCCAATAACCAAAACCGAGCTTTGATTAAATTTTGCTAAGCCTGCTATTACGGATTTATCTTCACCATAAAAACGATCGCCTGCCAAAGGAATAAAATCTTCAAATAAATTTTCTATGAAAAACTTTGCTTTAGGTCGATCTTCGTGTCTTGCAACCTGCGTTTTCTGCCAAGAATTTAAGTTTGAATAAACTTCATTTAGTTTATTATCAATTGCAGATTGGATTTTGGATATTTTATCAGTATCAACCTCTGCTAAACCTTTCTGGTTATAAGAATCTTTAAGCTCACCTAATTCACCTTCAAGGTTTTTTATATCATTTTCAAAATTTAAATAATTTTTCATTTTTAAATAAAATTATTTATTAATTAATAACAAAAAAAGGCAATAAAATGTTAAAAATAATTTATTAGCTTATTATGAATTAACATAATAGAATCTAACTTATTTTTAAGGAAGAGGCTAAATTTTGTAGCGCCGAAGGAGCAACCACCCCGGAAACTCTCAGGCAAAAGGACCTTAAACATATTAACTCTGGAAAGAAGATTAAATCTCACCGAAGGAGTAAATCTCTCAGGTAAATAGACAGATGGGGTTTTTAGTTAATATGAAAGAAAAATATATAAAAATTAAAAGACTATCTATTTCAGATAAATTATTAAATTTTGTAAATAATGAATTATTACCCGGGACAGAAATAAACAAGAAAAATTTTTGGGATCGATTTGATAAATATGTCCATGAACTAACGCCTAAAAATAAAGAATTGTTAGAAATCAGAGAAAAATTACAAAAAGCAATAGATGCGTGGCATAAAAATAATAAAAGTGAAGAATTTGATAAAAAAAAATATATACAATTTTTAAAAAAGATTGGTTATTTGAAAGAGTTGGGTCCAAATTTTAAGATAAAAACAAAAAATGTAGATATTGAAATAGCAAAAATTTGTGGTCCTCAATTAGTAGTACCAATTATGAATGCACGGTATGCACTTAATGCTACTAATGCAAGATGGGTTAGCTTGTATGATTCTTTATATGGCACAGATATAATTTCTGAAACAAAAGGAGCAGTTCGTGGAAAAACCTATAATCCTATAAGAGGAAAAAAAGTAATCGACTATGCTCGGAACCTTTTAGATAAATATTTTCCACTAAAAAAAGAAACCTGGAAGAATATCTCTGAAATTCCTCAAGTTAATAACAATAGATTAAATTTAAAACTTAAAAATCCTAAACAGTTTGTAGGGTATGTAAAAAAATCAAATAATTTATCTTCTCTATTACTAATAAATAACAATCTTCACATAGATATTATATTTGATCCGGATGGAACTCTTGAAACAAATAATCCAGAGGGAAACCAAGACAAAGCAGCAATACATGATATTTTTTTAGAATCTGCTATCTCAACTATTTGTGATCATGAAGATAGCGTAGCAGCAGTGGATGCTGAAGATAAAGTTCTTGGATACAAAAATTGGCTAGGTTTAATGAAAGGCAATTTAAATACAGCGTTTAAAAAAAAAGGAAAAAAATATTTAAGAAAATTAAACCTAGATAGAAACTACACATCTCTTAACGGCAAAAAATTTAAACTACATGGTAGGGCGTTACTATTAAATAGAAATGTTGGTCATCTTATGACTAATCCCGCTATTCTTTTAAAAGATGGATCAGAATGTCCAGAAGGAATCCTTGATGCATTTATAACATCTACAGCATGTCTTCACGACTTTAAAAGAAAAGGAAATTCTAGAACAAATTCAATTTATATAGTTAAACCTAAAATGCATGGCCCTGATGAAGCAGCTTTTACTAATTTAATTTTTACAAAAGTTGAAGAAACTCTAAATTTAAAAAAATATACAATTAAGTGTGGAATAATGGATGAAGAAAGAAGAACTTCTGTAAATTTAAAAGAATGTATTCGTTCTTTAGAAAGTAGGGTATTTTTCATAAATACAGGTTTTCTTGATAGAACTGGAGATGAAATGCATACCTCTATGGAAGCTGGCCCTATGATTAAAAAAGGTGATATGAAATCATCAAAATGGATTACTGCTTATGAAAATAGAAACGTAGATGTTGGTCTCTCTTGCGGCTTCTCAGGTATAGCTCAAATAGGAAAAGGCATGTGGGCAATGCCAGATTTAATGGACAATATGATGAAACAGAAAATCGCTCATCCTCTAGCAGGAGCCAATTGCGCTTGGGTTCCAAGTCCAACAGCAGCAGCATTACATGCCCTTCATTACCATGAAGTTAATGTATTTTCTAAACAGAAAAAATTGTTAAGTAAAAAACAAACTAAACTTTCAGAACTTCTTACTATCCCAATTGCAGATAGAACTAATTGGTCTATAGATGAAATTAACATTGAAATTTCTAATTCCGCTCAAAGTATTTTAGGTTATGTGGTTCGTTGGATAGACCAATCTGTTGGCTGCTCTAAGGTCCCTGATATAAATAATATTGGTTTAATGGAAGATAGGGCTACACTCAGAATATCTTCTCAACATATTGCTAACTGGTTGCATCATGGAATTTGTAGTAAGAAACAAGTCCTAGAAATTATGAAAAAAATGGCAAGGATTGTAGATAATCAGAATATTAAAGATCCTGCTTTAAAAGGATACGCCCCTTATCAAACTATGTCTGGTAATTTTGATAAGTCTATTGCATTTAAAACGGCCTGTGAACTAATATTCCATGGAAGAACGCAACCCTCTGGCTATACTGAGCCAATTCTTCATATTAACAGACTTCTTAAAAAAAATTAGTCAGAATTATTTTCAATCCAGCTTCTATTTTTAAAAGCAGAGAACAAAGTACCATCATCTAAACTTTCAATTTCTCCTCCAACAGGTAAGCCTTGTGCCAATTTTGAAACTTTAACTCTTATATCTTTAAGACTATCTTTTATATAATGAGCTGTTGTTTGACCTTCAACAGTTGCACTTGTGGCAATTATTACTTCTTCAATTGAATCCTTTTTAGCTCTCTTAACTAAAGATGGAATTAAAAGATCTTCCTTTCGCTGACTAGTAGAAAAAGAAAGGGTTCCACCTAAAATATGAAAATAACCTTGATAAATACCTGAGTTCTCAATGCTCCATTGGTCAGCAATATTTTCAACAACGCAAATCTTATTAAATTTTTTATCATCTATATTGCAGTTCTTACAACCTACAGAATTAGATTTGAGTGTTCCACATACTTTGCATCTTGATACATTTTTATAAACTTCAGCTAAACTGTTTACCATTGGTTTCATTAGTTCATCTCTAGTATTTAATAATTTTAATACTATTCTTTTTGCTGACTTTGGTCCCAGCCCTGGTAACTTGGAAATTAATCTTATCAATTCTTCAATTTCATTTATACTTTGCATGGAATTAAATTGGCCATTTAAAGCCTGGAATTCCAAAACCTCCTGTGGCCTTTGAAATTTCTTCAGAAGTTTTTGATTTTAATTGAACTTTTGCATTATTATGTGCTGCAACTATAAGATCTTCGATAATTGATTTTTCTTCTTTAATCATTTCAGGAGATATTTCTAACTTAATCATTTCGCCTTCTCCATTAAGTGTAACTTTTACAGAATTTCCTCCTGATTTACCCTCAACTTTAATGTTTTTTATTTTTTCTTGGCTTTCTTTCATTTTAGTTTCTAATTCTTTTGCTTTATCTAAAATTTTACTAAAATCAGTCATTATTTTTTTCTTTTTTTGTATCAATATCAATTAATTCAGCATCTACAAAAGTTTCCAAAACTTTTTTATAAACTTCACCTTTTTTTGCATTTTGTAAAAGTTTTTTTTTTAAAATTACATCTTTCTCTTTTTTTGATGGTTCGCCATTTTTTTTTGACAATGAAATAATCCATCTGTTATTTGTCCATTCATATAATTTTGAAGATAAATTTTTTATAAAATTTTTTTCCAATTTTTCATTAAACGAAATTTCAATTCTTTGATTATCAAAACTTAGCAAATTAACATTTGTTTCTAATTCATATTTTAATTTAATTTCTTTTTTAAAATTACAAACATCAATTAAATCATCAAAAGTTTTAATTTGTAAATTTTTTTGTTCTGCATTTTCTGAAATTGATTTTTTTGTTTGTTTTTTTTCTTGAACAACATTTTTAATCTGTCCAATTGTCTTGCCATTAACGTCAAATTGATAATCATCCATTTTTTGTTTATTCTTTGTATTATTTTCATCAATATGATTAATATTAACTTCGCTTAAATTTTTATTTTCGACTAATGCACTTGAATGGTTTGATATTTCTTTTAAATAAATTAATCTTATCAGAAACATTTCCATTGCTATATGTTGATTAGATACAATTTCAATTTCTTCTAAAGTCTTAATGGTAAATTGCCAAAACAATAATAAAGTTTCATTATTAATATTATTGGCTATTTCTTTAATACTATTAAATTCTTTATCATTTAAATTAAAATTTGTTCCATCAATTTTTAAAGAAGAGATATTTTTAAAATAATATAAAAGTTCTAAAAAGTCATTTAAGAATATTTTTGGTTCAACTCCTTGATCATAAATAGTTCTATAAATTTCTAGTACTCGTTTTTCTTCTCCTTCAAATATATTGCTAAATAATTCTATTAAATTTGATTTATCAAAATAACCAAAAATTTTTTGTGTTGTCTTTAAATCAAGTTCGATTTCTTTTTCTTGACCAATAAGAGCTCTGTCTAAAAGTGAAAGAGCATCTCTTACTGATCCCTCAGAAATTTTAACTATAAGTTTAAGCGCATCGTCAGTAGCTTTGCCTTTTTCTTTTTCTGTAATTTTTTTAATAAAATTAAATAACTCAAGAGATTTCACTCTAACCAAATCAAATCTCTGACATCGCGAAACAACAGTGACAGGTATTTTTTTAATTTCAGTTGTTGCAAATATAAATTTTAAATATTCTGGTGGCTCTTCAAGAGTTTTCAACAAAGCATTAAATGCTTGCTTGCTTAACATGTGAACTTCATCAATTATAAATATTTTATACTTTGCTGAAGTTGGTCCATATCTTGAAAATTCAATTAAATCTCTAATATCATCAACTCCTGTTTTGCTTGCTGCATCCATTTCTAGGACGTCAATGTGATTAGAATTTGATATTGCTTCACAGTTATTGCATAAATTTTCTTTGCATATACTTTCTATTCCCTTTAAACAATTTAGTGCTCGCGAGATGAGTCTTGCTGTTGTAGTTTTTCCAACACCTCTAATGCCTGTAAACAAATATGCATTTGGTACTTTGTTCGATTTTATCGAATTTAATATTGTTTCAGCAATAACATCTTGCCCAATTAAATCTTCAAAAGTTTGTGGTCTATACTTTAAAGCTAATACTTTTTTGTTATTAATCATGAATTAAAGGAGACCAACCAACCTGAATATTACTCATTACCCTTGCTCTTTTTCAAGCCTAGGGGAATTCATGGTACTTTCACCT
>Ga0257112_10000850_pt1 | contig 12009 bp, 10 predicted proteins | sample LP_taG_5_FD_191565 | JGI IMG/M metagenome (GOLD analysis project Ga0257112, IMG submission 191565) | Marine microbial communities from Northeast Subartic Pacific Ocean, Canada - LP_J_2015_P26_1000m | ecosystem: Environmental > Aquatic > Marine > Oceanic | place: Canada: Northeast Subartic...
AAGTTGGTTAAGGCTACTGTACTCGGTAACTTCGAAACAATCGGTCAATCTTCCGAGTGCTTCTGACACAAGATCTGGATCAAGCTTATATAAAAGTCGATTAATCGGCAACACCGCTAACCCATCTGATTCCATACGTACCAGATTCATCATAACATAGTTGTGTCCCTCAGAGCCAACCCATGCTCCCAATTTCATTTCAACTTGTTCTCGAATTTCGTCACGAAAAGCCAGCGACGTTTCATATCGGTGATGGCCATCGGCAATCAACAGCGTTTTGGAAGTGAAAGCTGCCTTGATCCGATTATTAATTTTATTATTTCCGATCCTCCACATACGATGTGTGGATCCAAATTTTTCAGGAATATCAATTAAAGGAGAGTTCGCAGACGTATAATTTTTCATTTCACTCTCAACAATCCCTTCCAAATCAGAATACAAGAGAAAAATTGGGCTTAAATTTGCATGGGTTCGACGCATCAAATTAAGTCGATCCAACTTTGGGGCTGCCAGCGTCTTCTCGTGTGGAAGAACCACTCGATTATTAAATTCTTCCAACTTCCCAATAGCAATTAATGCCCTCCGTGTATAGGCTTTCCCATCCGGAGTGCTAAAAGATTGATCATAGACATAATAACAGGGGGAAGGATCTTGTACGAGGATGCTATCATTAATCCAAAGCCACATCTGTTCTGCAGCCCGAGTATATTGATTGCTTATTTCTGTGTCTTGGTCACTGGGCTGGTTCAGGATGAGATGAACAGTGTTATACTGATTCTGTTCTTGGAGTTGAATTCTATCATCAACATTAACTACATCATAGGGAGGGGCAATGACTTCCGAAATATCACCAACTTTCTTCGGATTGTATCGTAATCCGCAAAACGGTACGACTTCTGCCATAAAGTCCTTTCGCTTAAGTTAACAACATTTAATCCCAAAGACGCGTACTAAAGTACCGTTCCCCTATATCACAGAAAACAGTAACGATCTTTCCTTTCTGAATACGTTTGGCAACCTCATACGCGGCTTGCATATATGCACCAGAAGATTGACCAACGAACCACCCATGCTTAGCCAAGGTATTACACATGTCGTAAGCCTGATCAATAGAAATTGGGATTTTCTGATCCACAATACTATCATCATATATCTTGGGAACAATGTATTCAGGACTGCCAAGGGGTTTCAACCCTTCAATACCTGGAAATTCATCAGGAGCCACACAACATATTTGGATATCTCTGCTGAATTCTTTCAAACGCCGGCCCACGCCAGTAATTGTACCACCTGTCCCTACACCCGCCACAAAATGCGTCAATTCCCCCTGAGTTTGCTCTAAGATCTCAATTGCTGTGGTGTGATAATGAGCAAGCCAATTATCGTCATTTTCATATTGGTCAATCATAAAATACTTGTCTGGCAAGGCAACGTAGCGTCTATGAGCTTCCCGCATGGCTTCATCATAGCCTTGAATAGCATCAGTAAAAACAATGTTTGCGCCATGCATTACGATCCGTTTTTTACGTTCTTCGCTGGCATTATCCGGCATAACCAACTCAACCTGATAACCCAAGACTGCACCTATCATGGCATAAGCAATCCCAGCATTACCAGAAGTGGAATCGAGGATGGCCGTGTCTAATGTCAATTCCCCATTTTGAATCGCTTTGGTAATCATTCTCAGTGCAGGTCTATCCTTAATCGAACCACCAGGGTTGAACATTTCCAATTTGGCAAAAAATTCCACATCCGGAAACTGGTCATCAAAAAGACATAATTTGACCAAAGGCGTATTGCCAATTTGCTCAAGGATAGGATACTTTGAAAGATCAAACCCTCCCGATTCGCAAGTCTTCATCTAAAATCCAATGTCCGAAATGTTCAATTAGATTAGCGGTTAGTAATTGAACTATGATGCCTCAATTGTATCGATTAAGCTAGCAAGATAGTCACGGTCACGCTGAAGAGCTTCAAGTTTGTCGTCACCATGCAAAAACTCAATTTCAATGTAACCATCATATCCAACATCCGCCAGTTTCTGAACAATTTTTTCATAATCAACAACACCATCAGCAATCGCACAGCCTTGACCATCTGCATTAGCATTTTGCGCATGCACATTAACAATATGGTCTCCAAGCTTTTCAACTGCTTCATATGGGTCGTCCGCGTCCGACCGAAAAGAGGGTTGGAAGTAAGTCTTAATTGCTGGTACTCGAACATATTCAAAAAGTTCAAGTATACTATCTATGCTATCGGTAAAATTATTGTTATGCATTTCCAATCCGAGAGTCAGATCCCGGAACTGCGCCCAGTGAGCTAAACTGGTAAAGCGAAAAAATATTGTTCGTTTAGTGTCAGATGTTATCGATTTTGAACTTCCACCCTTTGACCATACACGTACAATATCCGTACCCAAACCATCCGCAATTTTGTATGCTTCTTCAAAATGCTGTTGGTGCCTATCCAGAAGAGGATTAACGTACGATCCATACGCTGAAACCTCTAGGTCTCTCCCTTCAATGAGCTTCCTGACACGCTCTATATATTCCGAATCGTATGTCGCCGGCATATGTGGTTCTTGACCCCAAATTTCAATCCCGTCAAAACCATAATCGTCAGCAATCGAGATCACTTCTTCTAACGGCCGATCTCTAAAAGCAATCGTGCATAACCCCAGCTTCATATATAACTCCTCTATATAATTTATATAGAAAAACAGACACAATCACACCGAAGATATCATAACATAAATGAGAACCCCTTTCAACTCTATTTATTTAGCAATATCACAAATATCTACCTATAATTAAGTCTAATTTTTCCTTAATTCTATCGGGAATAATCTCAGGGTTAGTAGCGATAGACTTTTCAAGGGCCCGATAGGCTGGACTATCCTCATTCCCTGTCGGAATTGAGGGAATTGTGAGCTTAACGATCTGTTTGGCCTTTTCAACATTAGCCACTAGATTTCCGATAATCATTTCGGTAGTAACAGTGTCGTGATCTGGATGCCAACAATCATAATCAGTTGAGCAGGCCAAAATCGCATAGCTGATCTCTGCTTCACGTGCTAGCTTTGCTTCAGGTCCTGCCGTCATACCAATCACATCGAATCCGAATTGTCGATAAAGCCTCGATTCTGCCAAAGTCGAGAAAGCTGGACCTTCCATGCAAATGTATGTTCCCCCCAGATGAGTACAAGCCTCAACTTTCACAGCATTTTCATAAAGTAAATCGCTAAGAATTGGACAAAACGGCTGAGCAAAGCTAACGTGAGCAACCATACCTTCTCCAAAAAAAGTTGAAGTTCTATTTTTTGTGTGGTCGTAAAGCTGATTTGGTATCACGAAATGCCGAGGCTCGATCTCTTCTTTCAAGCTTCCAACCGCACTAACAGAAATCAGCCATTTAACACCAATACTTTTGAGTGCATAGATATTTGCTCTAACGTTTATTTCAGACGGCAACAATAGATGCCCATCACCATGCCTTGGCAGAAAAGCTACACGCTGTCCTTCAACTGTGCCAACAGTCAAACTACTGCTAGGTTTTCCAAACGGAGTATCAATCTCAATATTCTCAACCCCACTTAGGCCTTCCATCTGGTAAAATCCAGAGCCACCGATTATACCGATTCCTACAGTCATATGTCCTCCTTTATGTTACAATTTCGTTAGTAGATGATTTTGTTATGACAGCCTAAATGGCAACCAAAAACATAGAAAAAGCTTGGTGCTGAATTATACCATCTCCAAATTACAATTAAGGTGCAAATGATTTTACTGAACTGTGGCAACTTAACTATTGAAGGAGAATCAATTGGTGGGTTGGCAACATATTTGCGTATCAAAGAGCTTGACCTAATCTTTGATCTAGGGCGATGTCCGATAAGCTTCATTGGCACAAATCATGTCTTTATCACACATTTCCATCTTGACCATTACTTTGGATTGCCAATCTATGTTAGTCAACGTTGGCTTTCTAACATGCCTCCCGGTAAAATTTTTGTGCCTGAAGAAGGAATGGAACAACTTCAAAATATCCTTGATAGTATTGCCAAGCTTGATAGTCAGCAAACTTGGAACCATCATCTTATATCGGTAAAAATTGGGGATCGAATTCCGTTTCGAAGAAATTTAGTCATCTATGCTATCGCAGTCAACCATACCATCCCTGCCATTGGATACTTGGTTTGTGAAATCCGAAATAAGCTTAAACCGGAATACCTAGGGCGACCCGGATCTGAGATTGCCGAATTACGTAGAACTGGAGTTCCGATCACAAACCAACTCGAGCTGCCGCTCATTGCCTATTTAGGCGACACTCAATCAGTTTCAATGGACTCCCATCCACTCCTGAACCGCTGCCAAATTCTGGTATGTGAATGTACTTTTTTATTGCCTGGAGATCGACAACGGGCTGAAAAGACAAAGCATTTCCACCTTGATTCTTTGATTAGTTTAGTTAAAAACTTTAATGGGGATAAAATTATTCTTACACATTTTTCCCAACGCTATTCCACTCACCTCATTCAACAACAAATTGAGCAAGCTATTCCAGATCCTACTCAACGAGCAAAAATCGGGTTACTTATTTAAGTAGAAACACTATTCTAGTGGATTAATAATCAGAATAACTAGTTCTATGTTTTGATCCAAATTGTTTCCGTCAAGTTCACTCCACCTTGCAATTGAACGGGTTCCAATTTCATTATAATGGAAAAAATCGTTAACAATTTCCAATTTTCCTAATAATCGTTTATTTCTAGTTATTGTTAAGTTATAGTTGTATGAAACTACAGTGGAAAACTACACGTTTTTTTAATTTAAAACAGTGCGGAAACGATAAAGTATAATGAAGTTTGTTGCACGGACAGACATTGGCAAACGCCGTCGTTACAATGAGGATTGCTACTTAATTGATGATAAGATCGCTCTGTTCGTTATTGCAGACGGAATGGGTGGTCATAACGCAGGCGATGTTGCGAGCCAATTGGCCGTTGATGTATTCCGCGAATGGACTGAGTCATCTTCCACAACTGACCTCTTCGTTTCCGAAAAAACAACAATAGTTGACACAATAGATCAGTTAGTTGTAGATGCAAACACACGAATATACACCGAATCAAAAATGAGCCCAACTCATCATGGTATGGGCACCACGCTGATCGCTGGCATTTGTCAAGACAATTTGATTTCCTATGTACATATTGGCGACAGCCGGATTTATCTGATTCGTCAAGGTAGTATCACTCAAATCACCATTGATCATTCACACGTTCAAGAGATGGTCGACAATGGCATCATTACAGTTGAAGAGGCGAGAGTACACCAGAATCGTCATATTATCAATCGAGCTGTTGGATTAAACCAAACGGTTGTAGCAGATACTGATCAACTTGAGATCCTCACCGATGATATTTTACTTGTGTGTACAGATGGATTACATGATATGATTGCTTCAGATCAAGAAATTGCTGAGCTGATCATTTCTGCTCCAGACCTTGAATCTGCGGGTGAAATCCTTACCGACACGGCGCTGGCCTATGGTGGTTCTGATAACATCACACTTATTCTCATCCAAATCACATAATCTCTCCCCTCCTCAATTCATCATTTTTAAGCTAGATAACTTAGCTGCTCTATCTAGTTTTGAGCCAGAGGCCAAGATTTTATTATTTGTGTGAAATGTGCTGTGCTATACTCAACCGCCGCATCAAAAAGCAGGAGGAAATAATTGAAGGTATTAGATAAAAGTGACCTCAAATTGTGGTACTGTCAACCTGCAGATGAATGGGTTGAAGCATTACCTATTGGTAACGGCAGACTTGGCGCGATGGTTTTCGGCCGTGTTGAGCACGAACGAATTCAACTCAATGAAGAGACTCTATGGGATGGACACAAATTTAATCGTAACAACCCAGAAGCATTAAATGCTTTACCGAAAGTTCGCCAATTACTTTTTGAGGGAAGAAATCAGGAAGCAACTGATTTAGCTGCGGAAAAGATGATGGGCATCCCACCACGAATAAAATCGTATCAATCGGTCGGTGATTTGAGGCTGAAGTTTGATCATATTCTAGATCAATGCCAGCAGTATCATCGAGAGCTTGATCTCAATGTCGGTGTTGTTCGTACGTGTTACAATCATAATTCTGTGTCCTATATACGCGAAATTTTCTCCTCGGGACCAGATAACGTCATTGTCATACAACTATCCTGCGATATGCCGAAACAAATAAGCTTTATGGCAACATTCTCAAGGGAGCAAGATGCACACTGCCAATTAATAAGTAAGGATCATATTATACTAGCAGGGAAAATAGGTGAAGATGGATTAAAGTTTGAAGCCCATATGCAAGCCAGCACAAACAGTGGATCGATACGGACAGAAGATGAAAACTTAGTTGTTGAAAATGCGGATGAAGTCACCTTAATCATCGCAGCTTCTACCAGCTATATAAATCAAAACGATACATCTGCTGATCCTCGAACGTTATGCGAAAACACATTAAACCAGGCTAAAGTCAAACCTTATGAAATGTTATACAAAGACCACATATCAGATCACCAAAGTTTTTTTCATCGTGTTGGAATTAATCTTGGCAAAACAATTGAGATGCCGACAGACCATCGTCTTGACAGACTAAAAAACGGTAATCAAGACCCTGACCTTTTTGCACTCTACTTTCAATATGGCCGATATTTATTGATGGGGAGTTCACGGCCAGGATCCCTACCAGCCAATCTGCAGGGAATTTGGAACCAACACATGGATGCACCTTGGAATAGTGACTTTCATACCAATATTAATATTCAAATGAATTACTGGCCAACTGAGGTGTGTAATCTCGCAGAATGTCATCTTCCATTATTTGACTTGATGGCAGGCCTTGTTGAACCCGGAAGTGAAACGGCAAAAACACATTACGGATCAAAAGGTTGGACGATCCATCATCTCTCCGATGTATGGGGTTTTACAGTTCCTGCAGATGGTGTTTGGGGGATCTGGCCTGTTGGAGCAGCATGGTTATGTCAGCATTTATGGGAGCATTTTTTGTATGGCCAAGATCTCTTATTCCTTAAAGAAGTCGCCTACCCTTTGATGAAAGGGGCAGCTAGATTTATGCTTGATTTTTTGGTGGAAGCGCCAGAAGGTACACCTGTGGCGGGCAAACTTGTAACAAATCCTTCTCATTCACCAGAGAATAGCTTTATCAAACAAGATGGAACGCAATCTATGTTTACTTACGCAGCAACAATGGATTTGCAAATAATATGGGATCTTTTCACCAATTGCATTGATGCAATTAACACCATCAAAAATAAAAATGAGTACAACTTTCTTCAGAAACTCGAGTCTGCGTTGGATAAATTAGCACCACTACAAATCAGCAAAAAGACAGGACGTTTGCAAGAATGGATTGAAGATTACGATGAACCAGAGCCCGGACATCGCCATATGTCTCATTTGTACGGACTACATCCTGGCCGGCAAATTACATTACGCGGAACTCCTGAACTTGCAGCAGCAATACGAAAATCTCTTGAACATCGATTGGCTCATGGAGGTGGGCACACTGGTTGGAGTAGGGCCTGGCTAATTAGTTTTTGGTCTCGGTTAGAAGAAAGTGAAAAGGCATACAATAACCTGGTGGACTTATTAACTAAATGTACGCTCAAAAATCTTTTTGACACGCATCCACCCTTTCAAATTGATGGGAACTTCGGAGGAACATCAGGCATAGCAGAAATGTTGCTGCAAAGTCACAATGGTGAACTCCACCTCTTGCCTGCCTTGCCTCAAGCTTGGTCAGTAGGACATATCAAGGGACTACGAGCCAGAGGTGGGTATGAAGTAGATATTTCATGGCAAGACGGCAAACTTTCGGAAGCTGAAATCAGAACGACTGTTGGCGGTTCCTGCCGAGTACGGACTTCTTTGCCAGTTAAAATTTATTTGGCTAATCAAGTCATTAAAACTCAAAAACTTGATGAGAATTTGATCCTTTTCAATACGGAGGAGAACAGCAATTATCAGTTAAAGCAATGATTTTTAACATAGTCACCCATCCCTCTATAAAGATTATAAATTGAAGTTCTTCCGTTTCTCCCCTCACTGTATAATGCTAATTTTGAACCTAACTGTCCCGTAGCCATACATCGGTTTTTACTGGAGTCAAAAAGTCCAATTATGGTATGATGAAGAGGAAAGATAATACACTGACGGGAGAAACAATTCCCGCTAGTTTTCATGGCGAGCTATCTCCGTTACGTTAAAAGAGACATAGCCAAATAATGGATGTTTGAGCATTGGAGTATTAAAGGTGAATCACCTGTAATCTGGTGCAGGTAAAAAACCAATAATCTCGACTAAATCAAGAGACGGCAAAGAAAAAGCAAGAAAGCAGGTGTCAATTTCGATATCGGAACTCATGCTAATCGATTCATGCACGCGATGTCAGAGGAACCTTGAACATATTAGCGCCTTGTCAACAGATGAAATCAACCAACTGATAGGAAGTGGAACAGAAGCTTTTCTCTCCTTTATTCTACTAAAAAGCAACAACACTTGGGGTAGGATCAAGTTAATTTCGGCAAATTAAATTATGGAAATTACCAAAGTACAATTGAATCAACTTGACCAGTCCGGTTTTTTTAAAATGGACCAAGTGATCTCCAAAAAAGAGTTCCAAGAAATCCATACGAGGATAGAAGATATTACCCAAGGCCGAATACAGTATTCAGGAATGTCGTTTCAATTAGATGGAAGTAGTAAAGCATACGGCTCTGTTCCAAATGGTGGTGGGTTTCAGGGGCCATCTGACAACTATCGTAAGATTCAAGGATGGGAAAAAGATCCTGTGTTTCTCAAATACATGCAACACCCAATTTTCAGAGACCTAACCCAGAAATTAATAGGAGATCAGGTTTCCATCTATCGCGCGATGTTCATGAATAAGCCTCCACAGAATGGCACCAATCTCCCTTATCACCAAGATGGAGGTTCGGGCTGGGGATTATCAAGTTATCGTGCGAATCAATTTGTCACAGTCTGGACAGCGATTGATGATGCCCATATCGAAAATGGCTGTGTCCAAGTGATTCCAGGCAGCCATAAACTTGGATTACTATCTGATCGAGGTCACACGATCACAGAGGAACAAGTTAAAGAATATGCCCCGGAGGAGAAATCAGTTTATCTGGAAGCCCAAATGGGAGAGATTTTCGTCCTTCATAACTTTGTGCTGCATAAATCAGGGATTAACCAAACAAATAAACCTCGTCGTGGATTCAGCGTTTGTTACATGGATGGGACTATCACACGGATCAATGATCCAAATCATAAATTTCCTGTCTTGTTCGGAGAAAATGCGATAAAAATAGCAGGCTGATCTCAACCAAGTCAGCCTGTTTTGAAAGTTACAGTCCCCTCTTCTTTTAACTCATGCTCCTGTGGAAGTTAGATTTTTTTGAGACATCGATATTAGTTCTATTGAAAATCTTATGTCTAAAATACTAGTTACAGAAAATATTATTGGCAAACAAATGGAGATATTGAAAAAAACTTTCGATGTTAGATTTGATCCAGAATTATGGAAGTCTCCAGACAAGTTGAAAGAAATTATTCTCGATTTCGAAGCGCTGATTATCCGAAATCAAACCATGATTACTTCTGACCTCATCACTGTAGCCAACAAATTGAAGGTTATCGGTCGACACGGAGTAGGAATCGATAATGTTGATCTTAATGCAGCGACCCAAGCTGGAGTCTTAGTGACCTACGCACCAGAGCAGAATGCTATCTCCGTAGCGGAATTAGTAATAGGATTAATCCTCTGTTTGGCCAGGAAAATCCCTGAAGCAGATCGCAGTACTAGAAAAGGTGAATGGGAACGACAACGCTTCACTGGAACCGAGATTTTCAATAAAACTATCGGAATCATTGGTCTAGGTCGAATCGGTTATCGTGTTGGTACAAGAGCACGAGCCTTCGGTATGAATATAATCGCATATGATCCTTACATTAACCAAGATAGCTTAAATGTCTCCGAACTACAAGCACCTTTGTTAAGTCTAAACGATTTATGTCATCAAGCTGATTATGTTACTTGTCACCTACCTCTAACTGATGAGACAAAAAAAATATTCAACTATGAGATGTTTTGTTCTATGAAACCGACAGCTTTTTTTCTTAACTTATCTCGTGGAGGAGTCGTTAATGAAGAAGGATTACTTCGTGCGTTGCAAAACAAACAAATTGCGGGTGCTGCGCTTGATGTCCGACAGGATGAACCACCGATGAAAGATATGTTTTCTGAAATGGAGAACGTTATTTTAACTCCTCACGTTGGCGGGATCACTGAAGAATCTAGAGAGAGAGTTGTTTCCTGCGTATGTAAAGATGTCGCTGCTGTATTACAGGGAGAGAGACCTATTCACGCAGTTAATTCAATAAGGTTCTAAAGCCCAAAGAACAGATGATTATGGATAGATAAAAAATGAAACAAACGTTTACATATGTTACCCACCTTGAGTGCAGTATGAACGGAGACAATTATGAGGCTAATCAACAGCACAATTTATCTAAAGCGGGCAAACCGTTGCTGGTAAAATACGACTTAAAGTCTTTGTCCAATAGTTTATCTAAAGAAGAATTGGCATACCGCCCAGAGACCATGTGGCGTTATGGCGAATTTTTACCTATCAGATACACTGAAAATATTGTCAGCCTTGGCGAAAGCATGACACCATTGATTCATACACCGCGCCTTCAGTCAGGCAACGGAAATATCTACATCAAGGATGAAGGCCGTTTACCAACTGGTTCATTCAAAGCCCGAGGACTATGTGTGGCTGTTTCAATGGCTAAGGAACTAGGCATTACCCGGATTGCCATGCCGACAAACGGGAATGCAGGCGCAGCACTGGCCGCTTATGCATCACGCGCAGGTATTGAAACCTACATTTTTTGCCCTGAAGACACCCCACAGGTAAACGTACGCGAAATCGCTGCCCAAGGAGGGAAAGTTTGGTTAGTTAATGGACTTATTAATGATTGTGGCCGAATTGTGGGAGAAGGCAAAGAAAGTATGGATTGGTTTGATTTTTCAACACTTAAGGAGCCTTATCGTATTGAAGGTAAGAAAACTATGGGATTGGAATTAGCTGACCAGCTTGAGTGGCAATTACCAGATATTATTTTTTATCCAACGGGTGGTGGAACAGGGTTGATTGGCATGTGGAAAGCTTTTAATGAAATGAAAGAAATTGGTTGGATTAATGGGAAACTACCACGCATGGTCGCTGTACAAGCAACGGGATGCGCACCGATTGTACGAGCTTATGAAGACGGAGCCGAACAAGCTGAATTATGGGAAAATGCCCATACTGTTGCTGCAGGAATTCGTGTGCCAGCCGCGATAGGTGATTTCTTGATCTTACGTGCTGTAAACAAAAGCAATGGATTTGCAACTGCTGTAGACGACGAAAAAATCCTAGAGGCGCGCGATGAAGTAGCTCAACAGGAAGGCATCCTTATGTGTCCAGAAGGCGCCGCAACTTACGCTGCCTATAAAAAAGAGCTCAGTAGCGGCCGTGTTGATCCATCAGAATCAGCGATTTTATTCAACTGTGCAAGTGGTCTAAAATATGAGCTCCCGCTAATATCAAAATTTCTAGACTGCACTCAGCAGCCAATAGACTATTCAACATTTTTAGACTAATATGGTGCAGAATTTTGACCGTTTCCAACAACTTCTTCGCGCCTTCAATTGTAATAAAATTCCCGCCATAGGTCCCAGAAGCACCTGTATAGAAAAGAGGAATAATGTCTTCGAGCTAATAAAAAAGCAGATCAAACCTAGCCTTAAGAAACGGATGGAAAAGAATTTGCCGGCAATCATCCTTCTATCTACACATCTTTTCTGATATTAGAATAAATTGAATCACAAATGTGACTAAATCCGGAAATTGCAATAAATCTAACTAATAAAGATTATGT
>Ga0257112_10000852_pt1 | contig 12005 bp, 9 predicted proteins | sample LP_taG_5_FD_191565 | JGI IMG/M metagenome (GOLD analysis project Ga0257112, IMG submission 191565) | Marine microbial communities from Northeast Subartic Pacific Ocean, Canada - LP_J_2015_P26_1000m | ecosystem: Environmental > Aquatic > Marine > Oceanic | place: Canada: Northeast Subartic...
GCACTCCTGCCCCCTCGTCTGAAGATGGTCCGTCCTACGGTTGGCGGGTTCATCCCACTATCGACTCCAAGTGAGAAAGTTCATCCAAATGATAAAGCGGTGGATCACCTACGTCGATCCTCCACACAACTGATGGCGGATCGCATCAGGGCCACCGACCATCGCGCTAACGGCCGCCTCCCGGTATGATGGGCACGCCATGCGACCGATACCCCTTGCCCTTGCTGCCGTGTGTACCGCCGCTCTCACCGGTGTGGCGTCGCAGCCGCTGTACGCTCAGGAGGCGGAGGCGGTCAATCGCGTCATTGAGCAACTCCGGCAGGGCCAGCCCGCCATCGGCACCTTCACACGCGCGGCCCGCCCCGACCTCGACTTCGCGGTCATCGACGAACAGTACGGCGATTTCGATATCGACGGGGTTCGCGAGGCTGTTGTCGCAATACGGGCGGGATCAGCTACACCCGCCATCACGCCGGTCGTGCGTATTCCGCTCGCAGAGAGAGACACGCCCGAAGCGGTGGTCAGGCAGGTGCTCGACGCCGGTGCGTCGAGTGTGATGTTCCCTGACATCGAGACACGGGCGCAGGCCGTATCCGCTGTCAACTCGATGCGCGTCGGGCGGGCTTCCGGTGCGGACGTCTGGCCGCTCGATCCGAACGGGACGCTGGTCGCGATGCTGCAGATCGAAACCTTGGTTGGAATCGCGAATCTCGACGAGATCCTCGATGTGCCGGGGATCGGCGTGATCTTCCTGGGACCCACCGACCTCGCCGCGTCAGCCCGCGAGGACGGTCCCAACGCTCCGCGCGTCGACGCCCTAGTGCATCAGGTCCTCGAGGCTTGCCTCGAGCGTAATATCCCGTGTGGTTATCCGATCGTGGCGAGCACGCCCGAAGACGCCGAGCGCCAGACGGCGAGACGGCTTGCGGAGGGCTTCAAGGTGTTGGCGGTCATGACCACGGTGCGATAGGCGAGCCCTGCTGCATCACAGTGGTGTTTTCAAGTCCCTCACCGCACCGACGGGGCTTCAGTTGGAAGAACCGGGAAGACCTGACCCTCAAAAACAGTCCCCCAGACTTCGATGTCTTTCACGTCGTCGGGTGACACGGCGAAGGGATCCTCCTCCAGGACGGCGAAATCGGCCTTCTTGCCGGCGGCGATGCTGCCGATTTCGTGGTCCATGCGAAGCGACCACGCGGCGTCGACCGTGACAGCGCGCAGCGCCTGGTCGAGCGTCAGCGCCTCGTCCGGCCCTCGCACCGTGCCGCTCGCCGTCTTTCGCGTCGTCACCGACCAGACGGCTAGGAGCGGCCGCACCGGTCCCATCGGCAGGTCGGAGTGCAGCGTGACCCTCACGCCGTTCCGCACCAGCGACCCGAGGCGGATCATCTGGTCGGCACGTTCCGGGCCGATCCCGACCTCCGCGTATTTGTCACCCAGCTGCCACAGGTAGTACCCGGTGGCCGACACCACACCGTTCAGCCGCCCGAGCCGGGTGGCCTGATCCTGCCGCGAGAACCCGAAGTGCTGCAGGATGTAGCGATGGTCGGGGCGCGGGTACTCCTCGAGCAGGTCCTCGAGCGCATCAAGCGTGACATCAACTCCTAGATCCCCGTTGACGTGTATGTTGATGTCGAACCCCGACTGCCAGAACGGCTCGATCTGGGGCTTCAGTTGTTCGGGCGGCATGAGCCACTCGCCCTGGTGGCCGTCGATGTAGCCGGGGGGGCCCATCTGCATGTACTGAGCGAACATCGCGCCGTCTAGCATGAACTTGATGCCCTTCGTGTAGATCATCCGCCCCGTGTTCGACGCCTGATCGCTTTCAAACTTCTCGGACAGCGTGGCTCCAGGCCTGCGGTTGAACCCACCTGGCCTAGGGACCATGAGCGTCCGAAACGGTATCCGCTCGGAATCGAATGCGGTCCACGTAGCGGAGCCCGGCCTTGGCGCACTGCCGGCGGTGGAGATCGTCGTCACACCACCGCGATGGATCAGGTCGGCCACCAGGGCCAAGCCGTTGTCTGCTGCGTCGCGATCCCGCAGATAGCGGGCGATACCCCCTTGGACCACGGACTGGCCGCGTTCCCAGAACCGTCCAGCCTCCCAGTCGACGCCATCGGTCACCCTTGCCGCGGCTGCCGCGGTGATCTGCGCCGCGTCGAGCGCGGCCGTGTTCAAGACCACCTCGTGCGAGGAGCGCTGCGTCACCACGATCGGGCGCGTCGCGGAGATCGCGTCCAGATCCTGGCGCGTGATGAGCCCATGCCAGAAGGCGTTATAGCCCCATGTGAAGAAGGTTTTGTCGGAATCCGGATCCCGATCGACCAACTCCCGGAGCCGTGCCAGATAACCCGCCCGATCCGTCACGCCCTCGATGAACCCCGAGGGCAGATCCCAGTCCTCCGGGGTGATGATCTCGTTCCGCGCCAGCAGCGAGACGGCCAGGTCGGGATGCAGGTGCGGATCGATGAACCCCGGCAGCAGCACCTTGTCGCGAAACGTCTCATCGATCTCGTAGTCGAACGCCTCGAGCCACGGTTCGAGCGTTTCCATCGTGCCGACGGCCACGATCCGGTCGTCTCTGACGGCCACGGCCGTCGCGGAAGGGAGGGACGGGTCCATCGTGATGATCCGGCGGGCCGGATAGACCGTCAGTTGGTTCGCCGAGGCGCTCGCTGGGATCAGAACCCACAGCGCCACCCAGAGGACCGCCAGACGAAGGATGGTGCGTGCTGATGTCTCCCTCATTGTACGTCCTCCTTCTCGGATCAGTACACCGCCCTCCGGTGAGCAAAACCTGCTCAGGTAGACCACAATATGAGGCGCATGACCGCTTCGCTAGCGGCCGCCGGGCACCGGACCCAGGCGCGTACCTGGTATTCGGGTGCCGGTGAAGCGCCAAAGTGGCTATCATTCGGGCCGTTTTAGCCAACCGGACAGGAGCGTTCATGACGTCGGAACTGGGGACAGCGGACCACCCACTCAGGGTGGCCATCATCGGGTCGGGGCCAGCCGGGTTTTATACCGCCGACCACCTTCTCAAGCAGAGCGATAGTCACGTCCAGGTCGACATGTTCGATCGTCTCCCGACTCCGTTCGGCCTCGTACGTTTCGGCGTCGCCCCGGATCACCAGAAGATCAAGAACGTCACGCGGGTGTTCGACCGCATCGCCCAGAAAGAGACATTCCGGTTCTTCGGCGATGTGGAGGTGGGAAACGACATCAGCTTGACTGACCTCAGCGAGCACTTTCACCAGATCTGCTTCGCCACCGGCGCCGAGACGGATCGGCGGATGGGCATCCCCGGCGAGGATCTGGCTCGAAGCCGCACCGCCACCGAATTCGTGGCTTGGTTCAACGGCCACCCCGACTACCGGGACTATGAGTTCGATCTCTCCGCCGAACGCGTCGCCGTGGTGGGCGTCGGAAACGTCGCGGTGGATGTCGCACGGATTTTGTGCCGCACGCCCGATGAGCTGGCCGAGACCGACATCGCCGACCACGCGCTCGAAGCATTGAGCCAGAGCAAAGTGCGTGAGGTGGTCATGCTCGGCCGGCGCGGGCCCCTCCAAGCCGCTTTCACGAATCCGGAAGTTCGGGAGCTGGGCGAGTTGGTGGGGGCGGACATTCACATCCCTCCCGAGGACATGCGCCTCGACTCCCTCAGCCAGGCCGAGCTCGAGAACACGGATGACGACACCTTGCGGAAGAAGGTCACGATTCTCGAGGACTTCGCCCAGCGGTCCCCTGAGGGTAAGGAGTGCTTGCTCACGCTGCGGTTCCTGGTCTCGCCCACCGAGTTGATCGCCGGCGACGACGGCGGGGTCCGGGCCATGCGAATCGTGCGCAACGAGCTCACCTCGGACGGGGGGAAACTGCGCCCTCGCGCCACCGAGCAGACCGAAGAGCTTCCAGTGGACCTGGTCTTTCGATCGGTCGGATACCGGGGCCTCCCCATGGAGGGTCTGCCCTTCAACGAGAGCTGGGGGGTGATCCCGAACGAGATCGGCCGTGTGACCGAGCCGGAGACCGGCCAACCCGTGCGTGGGATGTACGTGAGCGGATGGATCAAACGCGGGCCGACCGGAGTGATCGGCACGAACAAAAAAGACGGGACAGAGACCGCCGGCGCCATGTTGGAAGACGCCGGTTCGTCCTCCGTCCTCGATCCGGCGCATCCCGATCCGTCGGCCCTAGACGCGCTGGTTCGGGAGCGTCAGCCGCACGTGGTGAACTACGCTGACTGGAGCCGATTGGATGAGCTCGAGCAGTCGCGAGGCGAGGCTGGCGGCCGGCCGCGCGTGAAGTTCACGTCACGGGCCGAAATGCGAGCCGCGCTGACCGGTACCTGATCGGCCTACGACCCCAAGAGGCCTCATGTTGACCGGCTCGATCCCGCCGCTCACGTTATCCCCAACCGGCAACAGGACTGACGGGTGCTGGCCCGCCACACAGTCACGACGGAGTGTACCATGAAGCGGATTCGCGCTTCCAGGGAAGTGGATGTCGTGGGCCAACAACACGCGCACTCCAACACACATGCCATACCGAGGCGGCATTTCCTGACAGCCGCCGTAGCAACAGCTGCAGGCTTGACTACCGCCCTCTCCGGCCGGAGGGCGTTTGCATCAACGCCCACCTCGCCCGACGAAGGGCAGGCTACGGAGGTTCTGATTCGTGGCGGGAGGGTCGTTGATCCGTCACAGGGATTGAACGGCCGCTACGACGTCGGCATCCGGAGCGGAAGAATCGCCGAAGTGGCACAGGTGATTGATCCTGAGGGTTGGCGGGAGGTCATCGAGGCGGGCGGGCGAATCGTGACGCCCGGCTTGATCGACCTGCATGCCCATGCTTTCGAGGGTGTTTCCCACTACGGCATAAACGCAGACAAGTATTGTCTCAGCCGAGGCTCCACCACGATCCTGGATCCCGGATCCGCCGGGGCCCAGACCTTCCCCGGGTTTCGGAAGTATGTCATCGAGGTGCAGTCCACCCGAATTCGCACGTTCTTGAACATCTCCGCCACGGGTATGGTCACCAATCTGAGGGGAGAGCTCGAAGACTTGGAGCACGCCAACGTCAACCGCGCCATTGAGACCATCGAGCAGCATCGAGATCTGATCTTTGGGGTGAAGGTCCGTGCGGGCAGAGGTCAGTCCGGACCGAACGACTTGATCGCGGTAGAGCGAGCGCTCGAAGTAGCGGAAGCCTTCGGACTGCCCATCATGATGCACATTACCTCGACCGTGACACCCATCGATGATCTCCTTGGGTTGTTGCGACCCGGAGACCTGCTGACCCACAGTTTCCGCCGATCCGGAACGCCGGAATCAGCTAACGACGGGATCCTGACGAGCGAAGGAATCCTTCGCACCTCTGCGCGCGAGGCCCTGGAACGGGGCGTGCTGTTCGACGTCGGCCACGGTCAGGCAAGCTTCTCATTCGACACCATGGAAATGGCGATGCGCCAGGGCGTGTTGCCGAGCACGATAAGCAGTGACGTACACGCTTATAACGTCGGTGAAGAAGGGCCGGCGTATGACCTGGCAACGACCATGTCCAAGTTCCTGTACCTCGGGCTCTCGCTGGAGGAAGTCGTGCGGAGGACCACGGTAACCCCCGCCGCCGCAATAGGATGGGACGTGGAGATCGGAACTCTTCGTGTGGGCGCGGAGGGCGATGTCGCCATCTTCGAGATGCTGACCGGCGAGCATCGGTTCGTGGATGCTTTCGGCGGAGTGAGAATCGGCAGCGAAAAGCTGGTACCCTGGCGAACCATCAAGGGCGGACGGACCTATCTTCCGCAGTGGTAGCCCCGAAGGTACTAGACCGCTCTCCCCTCGCTCAGGGCTCCTGGCGGTTCTTCTAGAAGCGGCGGGGCACACGGATTAGGAGACCGACGATGCGATCAAAGATCAAGAAAGTCGCGAAGGCGCTTGGCATAACCCTGCTCCTCGTTGTGGGAGGCGGGCTCCTCTCACTTCGCCTTCTCGGCTACGAGCCCAGCGATCAGCGCCCTGGTTTGTGGTTGACTGGGGAGCGGGTTACCGAGCCGGTGACCGATTGGTCGTTCACGGAAGACCACCTGGAGATCTTCGTTCAGACCCGTACGCCCTACCTGATTCCACATTCCATTACCACCTACTGCGCGTTCTACGAGGGCGACCTCTACCTGTTCTCCGCCTACTACCAGGGCGGAGTGTTTCCGGACGAACGCGGCTGGAACCGCAATGTGATGCGCGACCCGCGGGTGCGCCTGAAGATCGGTGATCGCGTCTTCGACCAGACCGTAAGCCACGTGACCGACCCCGAGACCCGAGATGCGGTTCACGCGAACGCGGTCGCCAAGTATTCGCAATGGACCAGCCCGGGGCTGGAGAACGTCCACATTCTCCTCGTCAGGGGTTAGGTCGTTCGCGCCTTGCCGGATTGGCGAGCATGCCTAGGTGGTGCGTGAATCAGTGCTTGCACGTCGAAGCGAGGAGCCTCAGTATGAGAGATCTCACACAAGAGGAAGGTCGCGATGAACCCCTCACGTCGTAGGGCTTGGTACCAGGCGCTTTCGAGTCTTCCCTTGATCGCCGTGATGCTCAGCATTGGCGCACCCGTTGGCGCAGCATCGCTGACCACTCAAACGTCGCTCCCGCTAAGAGATGGTAGTCTCGCCAACGCCGAGCCATATCTCTACGCAGCGGCGGATTTCGGGATCGATCCAGCGGCGGTGACCTACTACAAGGACATCGCCCCCATTCTCCGCGAGAACTGCGTGAAGTGCCACACGACCAACGGCATGGCACCCATGGCGCTCAGGACGTATCAGGAGGTGCGGAGGTGGTCGCAGAGGATCAAGGAACGGACCGCCATCCGGGACCGCAGGGGGGCGATGCCACCGTTCTTCATAGAAAGAAACATCGGGATCCAGGAATTCCGCGACTCCGAGTACCTGAGGGACGAAGAGCTGGCGAAGATCCAGGCTTGGGTGGACAACGGATCTCCCGAGGGTAATCCCGCCGACGCCCTGGCGCTCAGTGAGTCGAGTGGGGAACCAGTCCAGAGTTGGTCCGGTGGCGTGCCGTGGGAACTCGGCGAGCCTGATCTGATCATCCCGATGGACCCGGTGACGGTGCCGGTGGTCGGCCCGGACCAGTGGGGAGATTTCGGCATGCTCCCGACCGGACTCTTCGAAGACCGATATGTGAGGGCCGTGCAAGTCCGAGAGGTCAGCGATCTCTCCTTCGACGATCCGGCCCTCGAAGGCACGGTGGGCGGACGTTTCGTCTGGCACCACATGAACTATGGGGTTCGCGTTCTGGATGAGGATGGGAATACTACGGGCGCAAGGATCAGCTACCCCATTCACGAAGTAGGGCGGAACGCGGACATCTTCCCCGAGGAGGTCGGCTATCCCTTGCCGGCGAACTCCGTGATCCATCTGAACAACGGCCATTTTCGACCCAACCAGGTTCGAGAGACCACGGCGCACCTCGAGTTCGGCTTCTACTTCCATCCGAGGGATTACGAGCCGAAGTACCGGCGTGCAGGAAGCCTGGCCATGGGCAACGACGTCGACGTCTACGCGAGGCCGGGAGAAGCGAACCAGACGCACGTGACCTACACGGTGCTGAGTCAGCACACCAAGCTCTACGCCTGGGAGCCCCACCTCCATGCCCCCGGATCACGATCCTGCGTGGAAGCCATCTGGGGGCCCGTCGTGCACACCCTCAACTGCGTGGGCTACGACCACAATTGGGTGAAGCAGTATCTGTACGCCCCCGGCTACGAGCCGCTGCTGCCGAAAGGCACCGTGGTGCGCTACGTCGGCTATCTCGACACCACGGACGACAACGAGAACATGGCCGACAACCGAAACTGGCAAGGAAGCGGCCGGCGCTCGACGGCGAATATGTTCCTCGAGCTGGGTTGGGTGGTCCGCCTGACGGAAGAGGAGTTCCAGGCCGAGATGGCCGAGCGGCGCCTACGGATGAAGGACAGGAATGACTTCGACGTCGGCTGTCCGCTCTGCTGGGCCTTCGTGGAAGAGAATTTTGAGCGGCCGGCCGCGGATGGCGGGGGCGGCCTCCAGTGAGCGCGCGCAAGAAGTTGCGGAATAGGAAGTCGAGGAGTAGGCCCGCGTCCGAGGGAGGACGTTGGTGCCTACTGCTGATGGCGCCGCTGGCGGCGTTCTTCCTGTCCAACAGCGCTGCCGCCCAGACCATGCACTTACAAGGCGAAAAGTTGTTTCCGGCCTTCGACGGGTGGGAGCAGCAAGAAGACGGGTCGGTCAAGCTCTGGTTCGGCTACTTCAATGAGAACTGGGAGCAGGAGTTCGAGCTGCCGGTCGGCCCCGACAACCACCTCGCGATCGTCGACATGGGGGACAACCCGGACCTTCAGCCTGATGAGGCGTTCGAGGTGTCCTTCGATCCCGAAGACGCCGATCAGGGCCAGCCGACCCACTTCTATCCCCGTCGCAATCCCTTCCTCTTCACCATCACGGTGCCGGAGCCCGAGGAGTTCGGCGGCCGGGATGAGAGGCAGGTGGTCTGGACGCTCACGGCCAATGGCAAGACCCAGCGAGTGTACGCCTCGCTGTTGCCGAATTACGCGATTGATGGCCAGGCGATGTCCACCGATGTGGGAGGAAACCACGGCAGCACCCATCAGAATCTCCGGACCAACCTCGCCCCTGAGCTGGAGATAGAGGGCGCAAACGAAAGGACCGTTAGCGTGGGGGAGTCGGTGAGCCTGGTCGCTTTGGCCGACGATCCGGACAACTATCCCCAGGCAAGAGGGCGACGAGGGCTACGGTCAGTCGAGCAGTTGTACAACCCACCGCGGGGATCCGTCGTCAGGAGCCCACCCGGCCTGCGGCTCTCGTGGATGGTGTACCGGGGTGTCGAGGAACACGCCACCTTCCGCCCCACTCAGATGAAGACGTGGATGGACTCCCGTATGTACGCGAATTCTCCGTGGTCGCCTCCGTACATCCTTCCCGAGCCGCCCGAGGACCGGAGATGGGTGTCTGAGGTGAGCTTTGACGAACCAGGAGAGTATGTGCTCCGGGCTGTCGCCAGCGATGGTGCCCGATTCAGCTACGAGAACGTGTATGTCAGAGTGACACCCTGACGCGGGCACACCACCTAGCCGCGCGCCCCGTGACACGAGAAATCGCTTGATGACATTCACGGCGCCAAGAGTAGAAGATCGTGCGTCCTACCAGTGATTTACACGGTTTTCTTGCCGTGATTCAGCCCATCCGGTAGGCGAATGGGGCTCAGAGAGTCGCCGACTAAGCGGTCCGCTCCTCGCGCAACTCGAGCTCCTCGATCATCTGCTCACGCATCATGAACTTCTGGACCTTGCCGGTCACGGTCATCGGGAAGGAGTCCACGATCTTCACGTAGTGGGGGATCTTGAAGTGGGCGATCTGTCCCTTGCAGAAATCCTGGATCTGCTCGGTGGTCGCCGACGTGCCGTCGCGTAGCTTGATCCAGGCGCACAGCTGCTCGCCGAATCTCTCGTCGGGCACACCGATGACTTGAACGTCCTCGATGTCGGGGTGCCCGTACAAGAACTCCTCGACCTCCCGCGGATAGACGTTCTCGCCACCGCGGATGATCATGTCCTTGATACGCCCTACGATGTTGCCGTATCCCTCAGCGTCGATCGTCGCGAGATCTCCGGTATGCATCCAACCTGCCGCATCGACGGCCTCGGCTGTACGCTCCGCGTCGTCCCAGTATCCGAGCATGACCAGATACCCTCGAGTGAGCAGTTCGCCCGGCTCGCCGCGCGGAACGATCCGTCCATCGGCGTCGACAATCTTGACCTCCACATGGGGATGGATGGAGCCGACGGTGCCGACCCGACGTTCGAGTGAATCGTCCGGTGCGGTCTGGAAGCTGGCGGGGCTGGTCTCCGTCATCCCGTACGCGATCCCGACCTCGTCCATGTGCATCTCACTGGTCACCCGCTTCATCACCTCGATGGGACACGAACTGCCGGCCATGATGCCCGTGCGAAGCGAGGAGAGGTCGTAGGAGCCGAAGTCGGGGTGCTCCAACTCCGCGATAAACATCGTAGGCACGCCGTACAACGTGGTGCAGCGCTCTTCGCTTGCCGCCGCCAGAACAGCCTCGGGCTCGAAGCCTTCCGACGGATAGACCATCGTCGACCCGTGTGTGATCGCCGTCAGGTTTCCGAGGACCATTCCGAAGCAGTGATAAAGAGGCACCGGGATGCAGATGCGGTCTTCCTGCGTGATCTTCATCACCTCGCCCACGAAGTAGCCGTTGTTGAGGATGTTGTGGTGGGTGAGCGTCGCCCCCTTCGGGAGCCCTGTGGTGCCGCTGGTGAACTGGATGTTGATGGGGTCGTCGAACTGAAGCGTATCCGCGATCGCATTCAACCGGCGCTCATCCTCGGGTGTGCCGGCGTCCACGAGGTCCCCGAAGCGCATCATTCCCCGCTCGTTGTCCGACCCCAGATGGATCACGAATTCCAGCGACGGGAACCGCTCGGACTTCAGGGCGCCGGGCCCCACGCCGGGCCCCGCCTCGGACTGGACGGCGTCAGGCTCGGCCTCGTCCAACTCGGGTACCAGCTCTCGCAGTATCCCGATATAGTCGCTGCCCTTGAAGCTCGACGCGGTAACAAGCGCTCGGCATCCGACCTTGTTGAGCGCGTATTCGAGCTCGGAGAGGCGGTACGCCGGGTTGATGTTCACGAGGATCAGGCCGGCCTTGGCGGTCGCGAACTGGGTGACCGTCCACTCGGCGTTGTTGGGCGACCACATGCCGACGCGATCGCCCGGCTCGAGGCCGAGGGACAGGAGGCCCGCGGCGCAGCGGTCCACCCGTTCGCGAAGTTTCGCATACGTCCAGCGGATCGATTGGTGTCTGACGACCAATGCTTCCCGTTCCGGATATCGATCGGCAGCCCGGTCGAAGGCCTGACCGATGGTCGTGTCCAGGAACGGCGTGGAAGAAGCACCGTGTACGTAGCTCAGGGTCGGAGATGACATCAGAACGCTAGGCGCGAGCTAGGGCGCCAATCCCTCCACGGCAATCAGGAAGTCGATGTCGACGAGGCCCTCCCGAAGCTTCTTGGCCTCCTGATAACCAGGTGAGTACCAGAAGTCGAGAATCGACTGTAACGAAGTGTACTGTTCGATCATGAAGGACCCTCCAAACGGCCATTCTCCCTCCAGGACGTGCACCTCGGGACCTCGCGCCAGGTAGGACATGCCAGCCTCGGCCGCAAGCGGCCCGGCAGCTCGCCCATACGCAGCCAGCGCGTTTGGATCGGAGGTGGCGGCCCTCGTGATACCGATGATGTATCCCGGGGGCGCCACCTGAGGTGCTGCCTCCGCTGACCTCTCCGAGGTCGCAGCGGACATCTCCGACGTCGCAATCGACCCGAATACTGCGCCACACAGGAACGTGGCGAGGGGCAAGATGGCCCGTCTAAGGAGCGGGCGGTGATTCGTACGCATGGTGTGCGACTCCTGATAGCCGGAAACGGCGGCGCTACGCCTCACCATGCCCATGAGCGGCTCGAGATGCAAGCTCACAAAGGAGTCTGTTGGGGTGCCACCCGCTCGCTCGAACAAAGTAGCGGCTATGGGGAAACGCTGAGGGAGTCCATCGCAAAGAATATTCTTATCAGGAGAGTCCTGATCCGGGACAACCAGCCCTGAATATCGAAGGGGTGATTACCTGCAGTTTGGGGATCGCTTCCTTAGAGAAAGAGGGCGAAGAACTGAACACGATGAAGGCGGCTCTTATCAAGGGGGCAGACACCGCCATGTATCGTGCGAAGGACCTGGGCAACAATCAGGTCTGCCTCGCTGAACCGTCCAGCGCCTCCTGAACCATAAAGGCGGTTACCTCCTAGTCCGTCATCGCAGCCTCGTCATCTCCTCGACGACCTCGGGCCAGTTGAGAATCCAGATGAGAGGCCTTCCGGTCTGATCGCTGCCTATTTGCGGTTACCTACACGAC
>Ga0257112_10000863_pt1 | contig 11926 bp, 10 predicted proteins | sample LP_taG_5_FD_191565 | JGI IMG/M metagenome (GOLD analysis project Ga0257112, IMG submission 191565) | Marine microbial communities from Northeast Subartic Pacific Ocean, Canada - LP_J_2015_P26_1000m | ecosystem: Environmental > Aquatic > Marine > Oceanic | place: Canada: Northeast Subartic...
CATTGCTGAGTATAGACTTCCATAATTCCAATTTGGATCTATTGCCAGGGCTTTATTCAATAACTTTCCTACTTTTGGTAATTGTATAACCCATTCCGGATCTCCGCGACTTGAGCTCACCGCGCCTCCATAGGCAGCAGCTAACCAGTATAGCGCTTCCACATCATTATTACCAAATTTTACATGTTTATCTGAACTATTATTTAGCCATTCATCAAACCCTGGGTAGCGTAGAAACATGTGATTCTCTCCCAAAATTACTGCTCTTGCAAAATATTTATTGGCATCCGCATATAGTAATAATCCCTGTTTATAATCTTCATCTAATTCACGTTCAGCATTCTCCATGACAAATCCAAAAGCAGTTTGTGTTAGGATAATACAATACTTTAACGATTTTTCTGAACTATCTGATATTGCTTCATTATTAAGAATCAATTCCGACCGTTTCATCATAATCATTTCTACTGTGTTGGGACTTGTTCGTAACAGTGTACCAGTGGAACATGACTGGGTGTTTAAACAGCATATAATAATAATATACCAAATCCTAGCATCTGTTTTGATTTTAGAAAAATTAAAATAAGTTAAATAATGAATCAGTATTGGGCTCGCAATTCAGAGTAAAGTGGAAAAGAACTGCATAAATCATTTACCTCAGCCTTTACCCTAACGATATTACCCTCATCGTCGGGTTTTTCTATGACAGAATCAATTAAGTCAACAATTTTTACCATGTCATCCTGAGTCATGCATCTCGTTGTAATTGCAGGCGTACCAATTCTAATACCACTAGTGATGAACGGGCTTCTTTCATCAAAGGGTACCATATTCTTATTCACCGTAATTCCAGCTTTTTCCAGAGCATTTTCAGCTACTTTACCTGTGATAGCCTTATTGCTTAAGTCAATTAATATGACATGCGTATCCGTGCCGCCAGAGACAAGCTCATAATCTCTACTTAAAAACTCATTCGCCATGGCCTTTGCATTATCTACCACCTGCTGTGTATAAACTGTAAAATCTGGTTGTAAAGCTTCACCAAATGCAACCGCCTTCGCAGCAATGATGTGCATTAAAGGACCCCCTTGAATTCCTGGCATTACAGCACTATCAAGTAATTCTGATATATTCTTTAATCGACCAGACTTGGGTGCAACAATTTCCCATGGGTTGCCGCTATCTTTCCCCATCATGATCATACCGCCCCGTGGTCCGCGTAAAGTCTTGTGGGTTGTAGTCGTAATTACATCACAATAGGGTACTGGTGACGGATGGAGGCCTGTAGCAACAAGTCCGGATGGATGTGCTATATCTGCCATTAGAAATGCACTTACATCTTCAGCAATTTCTTTGAAATCCTCAAACTCGATGAATCGAGGATAAGCAGACCCACCGCAAATAATTAATTTTGGTCTATGTTCCCTCGCAAGCGAAAGAACTTGATCAAAATCCACCCTGCCTGTTTCTTTTTCAACCTGGTAGGAAACAGAATGATATAAATTACCGGAAAAATTAACTTTACTGCCGTGCGTAAGGTGCCCTCCATGAGCAAGATCCAGGCCCAAAATTGTATCACCCACATCGATAAAGGTCATTAGTGCGGCCATATTTGCCTGTGATCCTGAATGCGGTTGGACATTCGAATATTCTACACCAAAAAGTTGGTTGGCACGGTCGCGAGCTAGATTTTCAGCTTCGTCAACAAATTCGCAACCACCATAGTATCGTTTTCCAGGGTACCCCTCAGCATACTTATTGGTCATCACCCCTCCGGCCATTTCCAGTACAGGGTAACTGACGAAATTCTCAGATGCTATGAGTTCAAGGGTAGTATCTTCCCGAGATACTTCATTTACCAATAGTTTATATAATTCAGGATCCGAGGTTTGAAGTGGTGTTTTAGGCATGTGCAATCATAATCTACCAATTTGGATCTTTATCTAATTTTTTCTCTACCCATTTATAGCACTCTGAATCGGGTTTTATATATCCCTGCTTCTTTTTATTCGCATCAAGCATAAACCACTGGGATCGACCAAATAACACTTCGTTCTCTTCCAGCCAGACCAGTGAATTATGATACCTACGGTAATCATTTTCTTCTGCTACAATAAAACTATCATGAGCCAACGATGCAACTATTCTATCATCATTAGAAATATCGGATGACCTACATTCCTGAAAAGCTTTGTAATAGACATTTCCACGTTGCGCATAGGCCTCTCCTGATTTGGAAGAGGTGATAGCTTTTTCAGCCCACCGCATTGCCTTTCCAAAACTACCGCCGGCAATATTCACCTCCGATACTTGGATGGCAACACGAAAATCACGGGGATCAAGCTTAAACAGTTCCTCGTAAGACTCTGATGCTTGCTGGAACATTTCTTCTCGATCATAAGCCAGTGCTATTTGACGATAGGCTACTTTACTGGTATTGTCCTGTCGAATGACCTGTTTTAACACCTCGATTGCGTCTTCGGGCCTTTCTGCATTTAATAGGCGATTGGCATAGTCTAAACCATAGGACACATTATTAGGATTATTATGGAATCGTTCACCGTATATTTGGAGTGGATCTTTACCAGTCATTTCATATACCCTGGCAATATCGCCCTGTGCATTCTCATTTCCAGGATCTATTTCAAGAATCTGCCTCAGGATGTCAACTTGGTCATCATAGGCGCTTTGATCACCATAAAGTCTTGCTAACTCTGTCTTGATTGATATATCTTTGGGTAGTAAATCGGACAAACGGCTGTACTCCAATATTTCTTGTTCTACCTTTCCCTGTTTTTTGTAAGAATATGCAAGCCGCTTGCGAAGATTGACGTTGTCCGGTAAAATTTGCAGTCCTTTTAACAATACGTATTCTGAACTATCAAACCTGCCTAGGTATTCAAAAGCAACCGCATAATATTGATATACTTCTTCTGGATCATCCCGGTCACAACCGTAACGAATAATATCCCCATAAATTCTGACCGTAGACTCCCAGTCTCTATTTTTATAATACTCGGCAGCACTGCTCATTTTTCGCGGGCACATTACCGCTCGTACGGAGTCCCAATATACTTGATTCGCTGTACTGTCATCAGAAGTTGAAGTATCAGTTGGTGGTACGCACATAATACAGAATAAAGCCAGTATTAATATCGGGAAAATCTTTACTCCATAGTTAGTCGTTGTAGTTGCCATTATTTTTTTACCCTACGCTTGACGAACCAAAGATCACCGATGCTAATTCCTATATTAAAATTCGTAACTAATTTGTCACTATTGTATGAATCTGATCTATTGATCAGATTTAACCCGAAATCTATTTGGTTTTTTGTGACACCGAACTTAATGCCAAAGCCGATTGATATACCTAAATCATTTATTTTGTAATCCTCGGCTTGACCGTTACTCGATAATTGATTGTCTAATTCATATGCACGCTGAAAAATACCAGCACGGAAATGAAAACTCTCATGCCAGATCCTAGGTAAGGTCCTCGCGAATCGAATGATTCCCATATTGAAATGTTGGTAAGCAACTACCCTTTGATTTAAACCAGAGGTAAGATTGGTTTCTCTATCAGTTAGATCCGACCACGAAGAAAATTCTCCCTGCGCATGTATCATTTCAGTCAATTCCAGGTCAAACCCAAAAGCATATTCAAATGGGCTTATCTGATTGCTCAGTATCGTATCTATTGCTGCTGGTGGTATAGAATCTACACCGGAAGGTCTTGGGTAATCAGCAACGTCATAAAATCCATTGCCATTTGAATCCTCAAATGGTTGAAAAGAAAAATGATTGATACGTACTGAATGTAAAACAGTTTTAACCGATCCACTTAAACGTAATTTTCTAGAACCAAAACCAAGGCGATGTGATGAAAAATATCCATTTATTAAAGTACCATTATAAATGTTGCGCTGATTATATATGTAATCTAAAGCATGCTCACCTTCTTCAATGTTGAATACTGTTTGTCTACGGTTTGATCCAAACAAATACTCTAGTTTTAGCCCTAATTGTTCTTTTTCTGTTAGTTTAGCACCTAGAGAAAAAATAAGTTCTGAAATACCGCCCGATCCATTGATTGCTTTATTAATTATAAGGGTATCACCTTCGATAAATTTTTCATAAATATCATCGCTCCCCAAGGAATACAATTGTGAACTAAATGGTTGGAAACCAATACCAACGGCATATACACCCTTTATAGGCAAAATAAATTGAAATTGATTTAGTCCAGAAAACACATTATTGTAATCGTAATCACGGTCTTTTATTTGTGTCCCACCATAATTTACCGATAAATAGGCAAATGGTATTCCAAGCCAGGTTGAAGGGTTGCTTAGTGATATATTTTCCTGAAAACTCGGCATTAACCCACTACTGCCAATACCCATTACCGCTGCATTAGGTGCAAATGTTAATTCACCAACACCATATGCACTGTACACATCCTGACCATAACATAAGGATGTCATAATAAGGAAAATTTTGGTATATCTATTAAGGAGCGACATAGTGAATGATAAGTTTTGGTGCTAGAGAATCAAGATTGCCGATAAAAAACGAATATGTGTTGAATGGACTAACAGTATTTGCTACTTCCATCTTTAATCCTTGATTCTGAATATAACCAAAGTGATGTAACTGCAAATACTCTCTGATATTAAGGCTTATCTTTCCATTACTCGATAAGTTAACCGCAATTAAGCTCGGTTCCGTTATGAGTGGATCATCCAGCAATAATCCCTGTAGTTCGGCTGTAGAAATAGAATCAATTATTGGTTGGATTTGTAAATAAAAATTTGATTGTGAAGTATCATTTGTGTAATAAAACGATAAATCAGCTTTCGTTATTGTTGCTTGCTGAGGTAACGAAATCGAGTCCAAATTAGGTATTTGTAGGACTGCTTTATAGGCCATACCACTACCTAAATATATATTGTTTGGATTCTCATAAATTATATCGGGCGGGATAATAATTGATAAATCATCAGCCGATATAAACGTATGTGATATTGTATCTACTACTATCGAGTCTCCAGTAGAATCAACAAAAGTTGTTTCATGGCTAAATACCTTTACCTGTGGTGCGAAAGTAAATCCACTTTCACTGCTTTTGAAGGCAATAACTTCCGTTAGATTGGACTGGGGCTTTACCATTACAGTACGGTTAATGTTTTCATTTGACGTGTCTGAAAATGCATCAAAAATATGTGCAATATCGAACGAAAGTGTAGGAAAGCTTGTGGTTATCAATGAATCTGGTTCCTGTTGTGATAATGTACTACTGCCTACAAAAACCCCATGAAAGAGATCATTTTCCGTGAGGTTCAGGTAATTACTCTTACTCTCACTAAAAATTGAGTCGCCATCATCTGGAAAGTAAAATAGATCGAAAATCATATCTGTTGTAATTGAATCTTCATTGAAGGTCAAAATGAATTTCGCACTGTCAATTTCTATAGTTGTATCAACGAAACTATCCAATGTCTCGACTGGAGTTGTTATACTAGTATTTGATACCCTAAAAAGTGCAAATGGGTTTTGGAAGCCATTGCTATCAGTACCAAAGTATAACAAAGTAGAATTGCCAAGCTGTGGTGGTGTTTGATAAGTAAACCCTGTGATCTCTCTAACATATAGAGTATCATGATACATTCCATCATCCATAAGATCCACTGTAACAGTATCTTCCATGCAGCTTAGGATAATGAACATACAGGTAAAACACACAAATAATTGAAAAATTTTCATATATTTTAGACTGGGTACGAGTGATCAGTTAAAAAGTTTCTGCAATGCATCATCAATCCTTGCAGCAACTTTATCATAATCTGGTGATTCATCCCCGGAAGTTTTTATAGTTAATACTTTACTTTTTTTCTTTTTGATCGCGGGTAGTTCCAATAATTTTTTTGATACTTGGTTATTAGGTGAATCAATTGCAATTATCAAATCTACATATTCTGCGGCAGCCTCATAGGCATTTACCACCCCTTTTTTCATGCTGGAAGGTTCTTCAAGTCCAGTATTCTTAAAGGTTTTCCTTGCGATAGCCAAGTATTCCTTTTCGTAATTATGAACAACAAGTATCGATTTCATATCTGCATAAAATTCATTATCCATGTATTGTTGTTTATAAAATGCAGGCACCAATACAGATTGCCAGTCATTGCACCACATTACATCTGGTCTCCAAAATAAATGAGGTAAAATAGCTAAGGATGCTTTACTGAAAAACGCAAACCGCATATCATTATCAGCAAGTACACGACCATTTTTTGCCTTATAGATTAAATTAGTCAACGGCTTAAATCTTTGGCTATCTTCTAAAAAATATACTTGAACTCTTGTTTTAGGAATAAAAGCACTTTTAGCCGAGGTGATAACATTTTCTTCACCAAATTCGAAAGGTATCTCACGCAATCTTATTACTTCACGAAGAATATACTTTCTTTCACTAACATAACCATATTTTGGAATTATTGTACGAATGTCATGCTGCTTGTTCTGTAATAAAAGTGGCACCTTTGCTGAGAAGTCGGCCAGGGATGAAGTATTAGCGAACGGAATTATCTCCGTAGTTAAATAAAATATCTTTAATGACATTACTAAGGGTTATTCCACACTCAAATGCTTGAGTGATTCTTTGGCTCGGCTGTAGTATTCACTACTTGGGAAATAATCAATCATCCGCTGATATTCCTCTCTTGCTTTGATAAAATTACCAAGGCTTTGATATGCAAGAGCTAATTTTAGTTGAGAATCATCGTCCTTATCCGTGCCTGGAAAAGTAAATACCTTTTCAAACTCTAGCGTTGCTCGTTTGTAATTTTTTACTGAATAATAACATTCTGCGAGCCAATACTGGCTGTTGTCAGCAAGTTTATTTGATGGATCTTCAAGCACTAATTCAGAAAAACCTTTTATCGCCTGATTATAATCACCATTCTGGTAGTAGCTCAATGCTTCAATATAATTTCTCTGATATTCCGCGGTACTAATCTTTGTTGTAATGACACCACCCTGTTTTTCAGATCGTAGACTATACATCTCAGTAAAACTATTAGTTAATGTGATAATTTTATTTTCGATCATTATAAGTTGGGCAAGAATTTCAAAATTGGTGCTATCAGTATAAATTGACTTGTCTTCCAGCATACGGATCTTGTTCTGCAGAGTATTTATTCGATTGATTAGTAAAATAGCAACAGAATCAGTCTGTTTTTTTGCATCAACCGTCGCTCTTAGGGTGTTTCGCAAATCAGGCAAAAGAATACTGTTTTGCGTCTCTAGTGAATCTATTCTAACTCGTTCTCGATCTATCTTTGCATTTAGCCGCTTTAACTCACGCTTTATATCGGTCTGCTGAGCTTGGGCAGTTCCAATACTTAGTATGAGAAAAATAAACAAAATAATCCGAGGGATTTTAGTTGGGTAAATGATCATCGGGGCTATTTAAGATATTTGCAGCACAAACTGGTCCCGAATTTAGCTCTGCAAGTCCCTAACATCAATTCATTTTACTTGGTCATTCTATTGATTCGTCGCCCATTTTCATGATGAGACCGATCATTATAAAGCAGGACAATAAAAATGAACCACCCGCCGATATAAATGGTAAGGGTAGACCCTTTACAGGGATCATTCCCGTTGACATTGCGGTATTAACAAAAACATGCGCCATGAAGATTGTGCCAATACCTATGAGAACCAACCCCGGAAAACGTTCTTTTGCTAAAAAGGCCAGTTTTACAATCTTTAGCATAAAAATTGAAAAAATAATTAACATAATTGCGATTGTAATAAACCCTAATTCTTCACCGATAACGGAAACTATAAAGTCGGATTCCTGGACCGGAAGAAATTTTAAGTGTGTCTGGGTTCCCGCTCCTAATCCCTTGCCGAAAAACCCGCCAGATCCAATCGCCACTTTACTTTGTATTGTTTGATAAGCTGCTCCTAGCGGATCTAATTCAGGGTTAAACAAGGTTAGAATCCTCTTCTGCTGGTAAGGCCTTAAACTGTTCCACAGAAATGGTGATAATAATCCTAAAAATAAATTACCAAAATATAACATAACTCCAAAAAATAACCTTGGTCGCGTCAGGTATATTGTACCACCCATTAAAATCGCCCAGACAGTAAAGGAAGTAGTGTGAAATGCAGTAGCAATACTTAGTAAAGGAGCCACCAGTATGAACAAGTGAAATGGCCTGGCACCTACCCAGTATAACATAGGCAAAATAGGCATCAAAAGTATTATCGCTGTTCCAAGGTCTGGTTGCTGCAAAACAATTATAGCAGGTACTAAGGCAATAAATATTGGGAATATTATTGTCGTGAACTTTTTCATTTGCAGATTATGATCAGAAAGATAGCGCGCCAGAGCAACCACCACGATCCACTTGGCAAACTCAGATGGTTGGATACTTACGGGTAAACCAATATTTATCCAACGATGAGTACCTGCAATGGTCTCAAAAAGAAACGGGATCAAAACCAACATCAACATTAGGCTATATGCAGCATATATATACTTGTGGATCATATATTTCGGAATAAATAATATCGTTAGAAACCCTACGAGTGCAGGTATCAAAAAAAGTAGCTGTTTTGTAAAAGCTGTAATTGCGAGGTCACCAATTTGATTCATACTAATACTAAATAAAGAAATCAGTCCCAGACATGTTAACATTATGGTAAAAATTATTATCGAGATAGGCATATCCGATGTCTGATTATATACCGCTTTAAACATTATTTTACTGCAAGTCTATTTTCAATATTTTTTTTAAACAAATGCTCGAAAGCGATGCGCGCGATCGGTGCCGCAATTTTGCCACCTCCTCCACCGTTTTCTACCAATATAATGGTAGATGCCATTTGATTTCCGTCTTTAGCGTAGCCAACAAACCAGGCATGATCGTCCCCATGTGGATTTTGAGCAGTGCCTGTTTTTCCATATACATTTATACCATTTATTTTAGGATCCGCAGCTGAACCAGTTCCATATTTATCGGTAACAGCGTGGAATAAATAATCTTGAATATATATCCACGTTTGTTCATTCAAATCCATTGAATTTGTTGGTTCGGGCACTTTAGATAGCAGAAAATGCGGTATAAATGTGTTCCCTTTAGTCGCGATCTTATTAATGTAAACAGCCAGTTGAATTGGTGTCGCAAGCAGGTCTCCCTGACCCAGGGCCAGATTTAATAAATGCCCACGCGACCAACCCCTGCTCGTGTATCGCTTATTCATATAATCCCTTGTAGGTAGCAATCCAGCTAATTCGTTGGGCAAATCAATACCCGTTTTCCTACCAAAACCAAAATTCCGGCAAAGGTTTATAAATCTATTCAGCGATATACGCTGCACAGCTTGATAAAAGAAAATATTACAGGACTGCGTAATGGCCTGGTCTAAATTAACCTTTCCATGTCCACTCACTTTCCAGCACTTAAATACTCGGTCACCAAATTGATAAATGCCGGCGCATTCAAACTCTTCATTTTGTTCAATCATAAGCCCTTCTAAAATTGCAATTGCAGTAATCATTTTGAAGGTGGATCCGGGTGGATATAACCCATTTGTAATACGGTTCAGCAAAGGTTTGGTTGGATCATTAACTATTTCACGCCATTCCCGTAATGTAGTATTACCTGTAAAAATATCCGGAGAAAAATCTGGAAAACTTACAAAAGCGAGTATTTTTCCCGTTGCCGGGTTAGTAACCAAGGCTATACCTTTATAATTGGACATGGCTTTTTCTAGCGTTTTCTGCAAACCTAAATCAATTGTTGTAAATACGTCCTTTCCAGGGATCGGTTTAATATCATTTATGTCTTTAACTATACCAACTTCTCTACCGAATGCATCCACTTGCAAGAATGATAATCCTTTTTCACCTCGTAGTTGGTTTTCGTATTGTTTTTCTATTCCCTGCCAGCCAATTAAGTCACCTACATCATATTGTTCAGTATCACCCATATTGCTTAGCAATGACCGATCAATCTCTTTAACGTAGCCTAGCACATGACTCATATGCACACCTGAGGGAAATGACCGTTCCGGAAACTGAATGTAATTTATCCCGGTTAATTCGTGTTTATGTTCTTCTATGCAGCTTAATTGATCGAAAGTTAAATCTTTAGTAATTCTAGATGGAATGAAGCGTCCCCGAAAATATCTATCGAAATTATCCATTAAGATTGTGGTATCAATAGCGGTACAGTTGCTGATAACTGAAAAATTCCAATTTTCATTACCCATTTCATTGGGCAGTCCTGTGAGAATATATGTTGGATAGTTATCCACTAATATTTGGCCATATCTATCCAGAATCATACCCCTCGGCGCAGCAGTTGGTATGGCACGTATACGATTAATATCGGCCCGTTTTTTATATTCATTGTGACCATATACCTGTATATGGAAAAACCGAATTAGCAAAATAGAAAAAACAAAAATAATTATACTATTTGCCACCAACAATCTAGATCTTGGTACAAGGTTTTTTGACTTAAGCACCTTGAATCCTTTTTATCGGAAAAAAGAATTGCAATATTAACAAGATAATCAGTGTATAAGTCATTGTCAGAAACCACCGTAATAAATATTGTAACATATCTACTTCAAATAGCAGTTGATAGCGCACATAGGTGAATACAAGAAAATGAAATGCAATAATGCATAGCCATGCTGCATGGAATGCGAATAACGACCAACGGATATATTTATCCTGTAATTGACCGGCTAAATAACCTGTAATCGAGTAGGTCATTGAACTAAGTCCAAAATACGAAGCCAATGGGGTCAAGTCGATGAATATCCCAATGATAAATCCGGCAATGACACCATAATAAGAACCAAAAGATAGTCCAAAATACAAAATAAAAATAACCACGAAATCTGGACGGTAATATTGAATCGCCAATAATTCAGACAGAAAAAACTGTAGCAAGAATACACCAACTAAGATTAGCCAAGGTCTTATTCGATCCATACTACTGATCCACAATCACAAACAAATTAATAATTGACCCAATATTTTCATTGATTTGTACTACAACAGATTTTTGAAATCTGCCCCGCTCATCGGTGATGTTCACAATCTCTCCTACTGGAAGATCATTAGGAAATATGTCGCTAAAGCCAGAGGTTACCACTTTATTCCCAATATTCACATTTGCATTTTTCTGCACCTCCTTGATTAGATATAGGTCACCATCAAGCCAACGCAGGATACCGGTAGATCCAGACGGCATAATACGAACGCTGAGTCTGAAATTGACATCATTGATCAACTGCACAATGGCAGCATTATCTCCGACAATAGTCGTCTTTCCAATAATGCCTTTGGGTGTGATGACAGGATCATTTTCTTCAACGCCAGACTCTAGGCCTATATCTATTGATAATGATGATGATACATATGGCGAAGCACTCATATTGATTACCCTGGCTGGTAGGATTGTCATTTTACTCTCTCGTTGAAAATCCAGTAATTCTTCCAACCTGATATTTTCTTCCAACAGATAACTCATAGATTCCATCTGGAAAGACAACTGCAGATTTTTCTCCCTCAGTAAGGCCGCTTCCTCTTCAATAAGTGCCAGTGATCGTATCCAGGTGATCGGAGAATAAAAAATGGTAAAAAAGCGATTTGCTTTACTACGTAGTAAACGAATGTTATCTGATTCTCCGTTACTTAACATTAGTAGCGAAAGGATAACACTCAATACTAGGGTGAAAATATCTTTACGTTTTAGGAGTATGAGGTAAAGGATCCTCATGATTGAAAAGCGTTAAATAAGAACCGCTTCGTATTTTTTAATATCCTCCAGTACCATTCCGGTACCTCTTACAACAGAAAGAAGTGGGTCTTCAGCGATATTGACAGGAACATTTGTAC
>Ga0257112_10000870_pt1 | contig 11865 bp, 9 predicted proteins | sample LP_taG_5_FD_191565 | JGI IMG/M metagenome (GOLD analysis project Ga0257112, IMG submission 191565) | Marine microbial communities from Northeast Subartic Pacific Ocean, Canada - LP_J_2015_P26_1000m | ecosystem: Environmental > Aquatic > Marine > Oceanic | place: Canada: Northeast Subartic...
CCCCGCCACCAAGCGAAAGGCCCGGGGACACAATGTTTCCGGGCCATTCTGCTGTCCAGGGTCGGTTGACGGCCAAGGCCCTCGTCGCAGGAAAAGTCACGAGGCCGACCGATCGGGCCACCCGGTGGGCGGCGGTGCGAAACCCGGCGCGAAACCCGGTCGACCACCGACGGTCAGGGTACAGGTGGCTGCCCGTCAGGCCGGTTTGGGCGGAAACGGGTTGGCTGAATCTAACCAGAGGGGTGGGCTGGCCATGTCCGGGCTGGTTTCGCTGGTCGGCCCGTGGCGAGCCTGAAGACGGCTCTCATCTGGTCACGGGCGGAGATCGAGGCTTGGGCGAAGAAGACCGGTCGACTGGCGTGATCGTCCCGGCGACCCCGACTGGCAGGACAGCCAGAAGGGCCTCCTCAGCTACTTGACGAACTGGCCGAGGCCCGCCCGCTCGGCGAACGTCGGTGTACAGCAACCGCTGTGGCCAGGGGACACCGGGGAGATCACCACCGGCGTGACTTTTTTCTCTGGCCACCAGCCCCGAGAGGCTGCTCCGAAGTTGGGGCTTGACAAGTGGCGGGAATTGGTCAAGGGTTGAGAGCGCTCCCAAGAAGAAGACCGTGGGGGTGTACCCAACAAGGAAGTTTTGTAGCACTCACAGGAGAGAGTCCTGGGAGCGCTTCCAAAAGGAGTGTTGTGCCAGAGCGACCAACTCTCGAAGAGATCGGGCGAATAGCCGGCATGTCGCGTTCCACCGTGTCTCGGGTCATAAATGGTGGGGTCAACGTGAGCCCGGCGACAAAGAAGCGAGTCGAGGAAGTTGTCGCCCGGACCGGATACCGCCCTCATCTCGTGGCGCGATCTCTCGTGTCCAATCGCACCGGAGTGATCGGACTCGTGATCCCCAGCGATTTGGAGACGCTGTTCTCCGACCCCTACTTCGGTCGCCTCATGCTCGGTCTGACCGACTCGGCGAACCGGATGGACATGACGTTGGCCCTGTTTCTCTTTGATCACGACTCCAATGAGAACTTGATTAGGTCAAAGGTGGTGAATCCGGGCCTCGTCGATGGCGTCATCATCACAGCAACGAGAATAGAAACTCCGCTCATCGATCATCTGCAAGAGGCGGACATTCCGACCGTCGTCGTTGGTCGTCTCATCGACGGACCTGCGATGTCCTCTGTCGATGTCGACAACGAGGGAGGTGCCCGACAGGCTGCTCTGCACCTTGCCAGGCTTGGTCGAGAACGAATTGGATTCATCGGTGCTCCAGCCCACACGAGCGCTGGCATCGACCGCCACCGTGGATTCCTTGACGGGCTGAAGGAGGCCGGTCTCAGCCTCGAAGGCAGAGTTCAAGAGGGCACGTGGACCCAGGAATCTGGCCGAATAGCGATGGAGAAATTGCTTGGCGACCGCCCCGACGCCGTCTTCGCCTCGTCGGATCGAATGGCAGTCGGCGCGCTGCGCGCCGTTCATGACGCTGGACTTCACTGCCCCAACGACGTGGCCATTGTCGGGTTTGATGGCCTGATTTCCCCGGATCAGACCGTGCCGGAGTTGACCACAGTGACTCAACCTGTCTTCCAGGTCGGCGCGCGGGCTGCGGAGCTGCTCAACGCAGTGATCGACGGAACGGTGGGCGTACCCGAGCGAATCATCTATCCGACAGAGCTCGTCGTACGTCAGTCGTGCGGCGCTTCTCGATTGGAGGGGTCGTGACCGGAGCATCGGCACCATTCGCCAACAATTTTTCATCACCACCGATGGGAGCGCTCCCAAGTTTCGGACGAGATCTCCGCGCCCAACGGCATGGAAGCTCAGTTCCTGCCCAATTGGCGAACAGCGTCATGTGGACCAACCAAAGAGAAACCAACCAAAGAGAGAAGAGAGAGGCATCAGAATGAAGAACCTAAGAGTGGGGTGGCTGTCCGCTGCCCTCTTCAGTTTGGGTTTGTTACTTACTGCATGCGGCAGTGACTCAGGTGACAAAGCCGCCCCGGCGACGACCGAAGCCCCGGCGACGACCGAAGCCCCAAGCACTGCTCCCGTGGAGGATGTCACGTTGCGGGTGCTTGTCCATCAGAACCCGCCCATGGTCGAGTTCATGGAGTCGTTCAACGACCAGTTCGAAGCCGCAAACCCCGGCGTGACGATTGACATGTCGGTGGTGGCGGCCAGTGATCTGAGCCTCGCCACGCAGACACGCTTGTCGGCTAACGACATCGATGTCTTCGACATCTTCGGGTTCTCCAACGCGGCGCAGCCCTACATGTCGGACGTGACACCGCCGAACTGGCAGACCCTGATCGAAGCCGGGCTCCTGATGGACCTCACCGGACAGTCCTTCGTCGACAACTACGACACGGCCAGCATCGCGGATGCCGGCTCGGTCGACGGGAAGGTCTATTCGATCAACCTTGGTCGCGTGTCCTACAGCGGCATGTTCGTCAACGAGGACCTCTTCGCAGCCAACGGCATCGATGTGCCGACGACCTGGAGCGAACTTGTCGCAGCCTGCGATGCCTTCAAGGCTGCAGAAGCCTCGTGCATGACCGCTGGTGGAGCCGACGGCTGGCCGATCTTCGTGGGTGCGTATGGCCTCCTCGGGTCCATGTATCCCGATCAGGCTGCGCTCGTCGAGGGTCTGTGGACCGGGGACATCACATGGGACGACGAGAAGTCGGTCGAGATGCTCAGTCGGATGCAGATCTTCGCGAACGACATGCTGGAGGAAGGCGTGACGGGCCTGTCCCATGACGCTGCTCCGGCACGCTTCGCAGTCGGCGATGTCGCCATGATGCCGACCGGAGTGTGGCAGGCCCCGGCCCTTGACGGCGTCGAGTTCGAGTGGAGCTACATCCCCTTCCCGGGAAGCGACAATCCCGAAGACAACCAGTACCTGTTCGGCAAGTACGACCAGGGTTGGGCCATTGCAAACGACACGCCGAACAAGGACGCCGCGTTGGGGTACCTCGCGGCGTTCTCCGAACCGTCCAACTACCAGGACTTCGTGAACGCGGTCGGTTTCATCCCGACCCAGCCCACGGCCTCGCTCGAGACCAAGCTCGGCGAAGAGGTTGGCCCCTATCTCGAGAACTATCGAGTCGGGTTCGAGCAGTACTGGGTGGCACCGAAGGGCGTCGGCCAGTGGGCCAACGCCTCCCAGGCTGCTGCCTGGTTCCAGCCGTTCAACGAGTGGGACGACCCCGCCGCACTCGCAGCACAGGCACAGGCCGACCTGCAATCCGGCCTTGGCACTGCTCCCGTGGAGGATGTCACGTTGCGGGTGCTTGTCCATCAGAACCCGCCCATGGTCGAGTTCATGGAGTCGTTCAACGACCAGTTCGAAGCCGCAAACCCCGGCGTGACGATTGACATGTCGGTGGTGGCGGCCAGTGATCTGAGCCTCGCCACGCAGACACGCTTGTCGGCTAACGACATCGATGTCTTCGACATCTTCGGGTTCTCCAACGCGGCGCAGCCCTACATGTCGGACGTGACACCGCCGAACTGGCAGACCCTGATCGAAGCCGGGCTCCTGATGGACCTCACCGGACAGTCCTTCGTCGACAACTACGACACGGCCAGCATCGCGGATGCCGGCTCGGTCGACGGGAAGGTCTATTCGATCAACCTTGGTCGCGTGTCCTACAGCGGCATGTTCGTCAACGAGGACCTCTTCGCAGCCAACGGCATCGATGTGCCGACGACCTGGAGCGAACTTGTCGCAGCCTGCGATGCCTTCAAGGCTGCAGAAGCCTCGTGCATGACCGCTGGTGGAGCCGACGGCTGGCCGATCTTCGTGGGTGCGTATGGCCTCCTCGGGTCCATGTATCCCGATCAGGCTGCGCTCGTCGAGGGTCTGTGGACCGGGGACATCACATGGGACGACGAGAAGTCGGTCGAGATGCTCAGTCGGATGCAGATCTTCGCGAACGACATGCTGGAGGAAGGCGTGACGGGCCTGTCCCATGACGCTGCTCCGGCACGCTTCGCAGTCGGCGATGTCGCCATGATGCCGACCGGAGTGTGGCAGGCCCCGGCCCTTGACGGCGTCGAGTTCGAGTGGAGCTACATCCCCTTCCCGGGAAGCGACAATCCCGAAGACAACCAGTACCTGTTCGGCAAGTACGACCAGGGTTGGGCCATTGCAAACGACACGCCGAACAAGGACGCCGCGTTGGGGTACCTCGCGGCGTTCTCCGAACCGTCCAACTACCAGGACTTCGTGAACGCGGTCGGTTTCATCCCGACCCAGCCCACGGCCTCGCTCGAGACCAAGCTCGGCGAAGAGGTTGGCCCCTATCTCGAGAACTATCGAGTCGGGTTCGAGCAGTACTGGGTGGCACCGAAGGGCGTCGGCCAGTGGGCCAACGCCTCCCAGGCTGCTGCCTGGTTCCAGCCGTTCAACGAGTGGGACGACCCCGCCGCACTCGCAGCACAGGCACAGGCCGACCTGCAATCCGGCCTTGCCGCCGGTTCCTAGACCTACTAGGGAGAATGGATTCCCCGTCGGATGACCCCTCCCCTCCGACGGGGGGTCCATGTCTCTAGAGCCTTTGGATGAAAACCGGACCAATAGTGATCGTCAAGCGCAACTACCTTTTTGCCAGAGGTTGGAAGAGCGCGGCCCCCATCTTCCTGTTCCTGCCGGGGTTCCTCGCCTATCTCCTCATTGCAGTCGGGCCGTCGCTCGCGACCGCCGTCTACTCGTTCACCGATGCCACAGGCATTCGGGGGATAGCGATCAACTGGATCGGCTTCGACAACTATCACGAGTTCCTCCTCCGGGGAGCGAAGTCGCGGGACAACATTGCTGCGCTCAAGCGCACGGTTACCTTCTCCTTCTTTGTGACAATCATTCAGTTCGGTTTGGGGCTGTTGTTTGCAGTGCTCTTGAACCAGGGCCGGAAGGGGACGATGCTCTTTCGGACGCTCTTCTTCATGCCAGTCATCCTCGGCGTCGCCATCCAGGGGCTCATCTGGAAGTTGTTCCTCCTTCCGCGGGGCGGCCCTGTCGCCCAGGCGCTCGACCTTGTCGGGACAAGTTCGGAGTTGCTCGGCGGTCCACCCAGGTCGGCCCTGGCCTGGGTGATTGTCGTGCAGATCTGGTCGAACGTCGGGATAACCATGGTGATCTTCCTGGCCGGCATGCAGACGATTCCGCCGAGCCTCTACGAGGCCGCTCGCATTGACGGCGCGAACGGCTGGCAACTGTTTCGCAACATCACCTGGCCACTGTTGACACCGGCCGCCAACACCAACTTCCTCCTCAACATCGTCGGTTCGCTACAGGCATGGCAACTCTTCCTCGTTCTCATCGGGTATCGACCCGGCACTCAGGTGCTCGGATATCTCGTGTTCGCGGAGGGTTTCGGCCAGACCTCAGGCTCGGTCACCAGTGCGTTCCGCCAGGGTTACGCGGCTGCCGCGTCGGTCGCCCTGTTCATGTTGGTGTTGATCGTCGCCCTAGCCGCCAACTTCTTGGTAACGCACCGAGAGAAGAAGTACCTCGGATGACTGCTGTAGATGCAGCGCGTTCCGATGCGCGCAGGCCGAAACGTCGGGTCAAGGCAGGCACGATCGCGTGGTACGTGATCCTGCTGGCGTTCTCTGTGGTCTACATCGGCCCGCTGCTGATGCTCGTGACCACGTCATTCAAGACCCTCGGCGAGTTCTTCAAGGACCCCACTGGGTTGCCCGAGAACTTTGGTCTCACCAACTTCACCTATGCCTGGGAAAAGGCGAACTTCGCCCAGTATCTGCTGAACTCGACCCTCTACACGGTGGTAGCCACCGCGATCTTTGTCGTGACTTCGGTCTTCGTCGCCTTTCCGATCGCCCGCGGCTACTTCAAAGGCGGACAGTTCCTACTGACGCTGTACTTGATTGCTCTCTTCTTGCCGCCCGCATTGATTCCACAGTTCCAACTGATCTTGAACCTTGGACTCTTCAACTCACGGACCGGCTACATCCTCCTGTTCCTCGTCAACCCGATCGGCATCATCATTCTCGTCAACTACATGAAATCGATTCCGCAGGAGCTCGTTGAAGCCGCGGCGGTCGACGGATGTGGGTATTACCGGTTCATGTTCAAGATTGTCTTTCCGATGATCCGTCCGGCGATCGCAACAGTCACCGTGCTGCACGCCATCGGCATCTGGAACGAACTGATCCTGCCCACGATCTACCTGACCAACGACAACCTCTATCCGGTCACCCGTGGCCTGATCGCCTTTGAGGGCCTCTACGGCAGCAACTGGCCGGCGCTGGCCGCGGCAGTGCTGATGCTCATGACCCCCATGCTGCTGCTGTTCTTGTACCTACAGCGCTACATCATCTCAGGGCTGACTGCAGGAGCAGTAAAGGGTTGATGTGTCCAACGTTCACCGATTTTCGCGTGCATTTGGGATGCTCGGTGGTTCTGGCGCTCATGCTCGTAGCAGGCGCTTGTGGGGCCGACGATGCGCCGCAGCCGGAGTTGGTGGCTGAGGTGGCTTCGGCTGAAGGGTTGTTGCCCTACGAGGAGCCGGCCGCTGCATCGACGACCGTGCCCGCCTCGACGACTACGCCCACGTCGACCGCCGCGCCGGTCCCGGCCCCCGCCTCGATACCGATCGAGCCCAAGGAGGGATGGGAACTCGCCTGGCACGACGAATTCGACGCCGACAGGATCGACCCCTCGAATTGGACGTTCGACATTGGCGGCTGGGGTTGGGGCAACGGCGAAGCCCAGTACTACACCTCACGCCCGGAGAACGCGCGAGTCGAGAACGGCTTGTTGGTGATCGAGGCCCGGCAGGAGAAGTTCGAGAACTCGTACTACACGTCGGCGCGGCTCATATCGCAGGGCCTACGGGAGTTCCAGTACGGCCGCTTCGAGGCTCGGCTGAAGGTTCCGGAGGGGGCCGGCTTATGGCCGGCGTTTTGGATGCTCGGCGCGAACTTCGACCGCTCAACGGACAATCCCACCGACAGCAACTGGCCCTTTGTCGGAGAGATCGACATCATGGAGTACATAGGGCGTGAGCCGGATCTCATCATGGGGACGATTCATGGCCCGGGGTACGCGGGAGCGATCGGCCTCACCAAGTGGAACCGCCAGGACTATCCCATCGCCGACGATTTCCATACCTACGCGATCGAATGGGATTTCGACGGGATTCGTTGGTTCTACGACGGTGAGCTCTACTCCACCCGGAACCGTGGCGATGTGGGAAAACGCGACTGGGTCTTCGACCACGATTTCTTCCTGGTCCTCAATCTGGCGGTCGGAGGGCAGTTCCCAGGCCCGATCGGCCTCGATGTCGAGTTTCCCCGACATCTGTATGTCGACTACGTGCGCGTCTACCAGCCGATCCCAGACGCTGCGAACTAAGCCCGTTGGAAACCGAGGACATCACAGTGCACGTACAAGACCAAACCGACTTCGCCACATCGCAAGCGTTCGCCTCCGACCTCGTCCAGGAGATGACCCTCCCCGAGAAGGCGGGTCAACTGGCGCAGGTCGAAAAGAACTCCATCACACTCGATGAGGTGACTGAGTACGCGATCGGCTCGGTGCTGTCAGGTGGTGGCGGAAACCCCAACCCCAATACTCCGGAGAACTGGGCCTGCATGGTCGGCGGCTACGTCGAGGCGGGCCGCCGGTCCCGCCTCGGTATCCCCGTCCTCTACGGGGTTGACGCAGTCCACGGGCACAACAACGTCGTCGGTGCCACCATCTTCCCCCACAACATCGGCCTGGGCTCGGCCGGCGACACCGACCTGACCGAGAGAGTCTTCCGGGCAGTTGCGTTGGAGGTGGCGGCGACCGGGATCCGATGGTCGTTCGCCCCGGCGGTTTCTGTGGCGCGTGATCCGAGGTGGGGCCGAACCTATGAGTCATTCGGGGACGATCCCGCACTCGTCGCCGAACTGGCAGCGGCCGCGCTGCGCGGGCTGCACTGGGACCGACTGGACAACGTCGGGACGGTGCTCGCGTGCCTCAAGCACTTCGTTGGTGATGGTGGGGCTGCTTGGGGTTCGGTGGAGCGGATCGACTGGAACGACTGGTGGAACGCTTGGCCCAAGGAGTGGCAAATCGATCAGGGCGATACTCGGATCGACGAAGCGGACCTCCGAGCGTTGCATCTCCATCCATACGAAGTCGGTGTCGCCGCAGGGGCCCTGTCGGTGATGGTGTCACTCGGCTCCTGGAACGGTAAGAAGATCCACCGCCACAGCGAGTTGATCACAGGCGTGTTGAAGGGGGAACTGGGATTCGAGGGATTCGTTGTCTCTGACTGGCTCGGCATCAGTCAACTCGACGCCGACCCGTACCGATGTGTGGTCGACGCCATCGGAGCCGGCGTCGACATGGCCATGATCCCGATCGACTACCGCCTATTCATCGCCAACGTCATCGCAGCAGTTGAGGTCGGAGATCTAGATCTTTCCCGAGTCGACGATGCAGTTCGCCGAATCCTCACCGTGAAGCACGCTCTCGGGCTCTTTTCCGTCGACACCGTTCCCGCGCCGCCGATCGACATTGTCGGAGCCGACGAGCATCGCACGTTGGCGCGGGAGGCCGCAGCCAAGTCGGCAGTGCTCCTCACGGATCCCAACGGTGTTCTGCCGATGAGGCCAGGTTCCGTACTGGTCGCCGGCGCCGGCGCCGACGACGTCGGGCTGCAGTGTGGCGGTTGGACCATCGAATGGCAGGGCGCCGTCGGCCCGATCACACAGGGCACAACGATTCTTGCCGGACTTGAGCAATCCGACGCCGAACTCAACCTGGTCTATCGACCGGATGGCGACTTTGAACCCGGACTTCGTGCACCCACAGGTATCGCTGTCATCGCCGAACCGCCCTACGCGGAAGGGTTCGGCGACGACGAGAACCTCGCCATCCCGAAGTCAGACGTCGATCTGATCGAAACGCTCCGTCAACACGTCGACAGCCTTGTTCTGGTGATCCTCTCCGGTCGGCCGCTGCTGCTGGAACCGGTGATCGACCTGTGCGACGCGGTTGTCGCTGCATGGCTGCCCGGATCCGAGGCTTCGGGGATCGCTGACGTACTCACCGGAGCGAAGCCCTTTAGTGGCCGCCTGCGGAGACGCTGGCCACTAAGTGCGGAGCAGGCTGCCGACCCGGACGGCGACTGGCACCCGCAATGGGACTATGGACACGGAGTTGTCTCGTGAAAGCACGCGTCGAGTCGATGGGCGTGTTCTGCACGGAAGGCGGCCTCGTAGAGATGCAGCAATCAGTCCCAGAGCCCGCTTGCCAACCCGTTGGCAGACCAGAAAGGAACCGCGACCATGGCATCGGTCACTCTCGAACAAATTGACAAGGTCTACCCCAACGGGTTCGACGCGATCCATGGGCTGAGCCTCGAGGTCGCCGACAAGGAGTTTCTTGTTCTCGTAGGGCCATCCGGCTGCGGAAAGTCAACAGCCCTGAGGATGATCGCGGGGCTTGAAGAAATTTCGGGTGGTGTGATGAAGATCGGCGACCGGGTAGTGAACGACGTGGAGCCGAAGAACCGCGACATCGCAATGGTCTTCCAGAATTACGCCTTGTACCCGCACATGTCGGTTGCAGAGAACATCGGATTCGCGCTGAAACTGGCGAGGTTGCCGAAGAACGAGATCGCAAGCCGGGTAGCGGAAGCCGCACAGATACTCGAACTCACCGAGCAACTCCACAAGAAGCCATCGCAACTCTCAGGTGGGCAGCGACAGCGGGTGGCCATGGGGCGGGCGATCGTGCGACAGCCCGCAGTGTTCTTGATGGATGAACCGTTGTCGAATCTCGACGCCAAACTTCGGGTCCAGATGCGTGCCGAGATCTTATTGCTCCAGCGGCAACTCGAGGTCACCACCATCTATGTCACACACGACCAGGTTGAAGCCATGACGATGGGCGATCGGGTGGCGGTCCTGAAGGACGGGTACCTCCAACAGATCGACACTCCGCAAAACCTTTACGACCAACCAGCCAATGTCTTCGTGGCCTCGTTCATCGGATCACCCTCGATGAACCTCTATGAAGCGTCGCTTGATGGTGACGAACTCCAGGTGGGATCGCACACGCTGACGCTGCCCTCGTCCGTCTTCGAGCGACGTCCGGCGCTACGCGGCTACGACGGCCAAGGGCTCATCGTCGGGATACGGCCAGAAGACATCGAAGACGCATCATTGGTATCGCCTGTACCGAGTGGAACCAGCATCACCTCGACCGTCAAGCTGACCGAATCACTGGGTAACGAGATCGTCGTCCACTTCGCCCTTGATGCACCGCGAGTCGATCCCGGAAATCCGGACGCCGGCGACAACGTCAGTGGTGCTGACGCCGTCGCCAGATTCGACTCTCGGAGTCGTTGCCGCGTCGGCGATTCGATCGAGATCGCCGTGACCTGCGAGAACCTCTACTTCTTTGATCGCGCTGACCACAGCAGCATCCAGAATTCTGCCCAGACACATCTGGGGATGCCGTGGCAAGGGTAGGGGTTCTCACCAGTGGTGGAGATTGTCCGGGGCTGAACGCAGTCATCCGTGCCTTGGTTCGCCGAGGTGAGCGTCATTGGGGCGACGAACTGATCGGCTTTCACGATGGTTGGGTCGGCGTGATCGAGGGCCGCCACCAGACACTTGACGTCGAAGTAATGCGTGGCTTCCTCACGCGAGGTGGCACGATGCTGGGCACTTCAAGGGTGCATCCCTGGTTGACCGAAGACGGGGCCGAGCGGGCCCGGGCAACGCTGGCCGACGTCGACGTCGACGCGCTGGTCGTCATTGGCGGTGAAGGTTCGTTGGCGATCGCGTACCGGGCCCAGGTCGAGGGCCTGGTGCCGGTGGTAGGTGTGCCCAAGACCATCGACAACGACATCCCGTGTACCGACCAGACGTTCGGATTCGACACGGCCGTCTCTGTTGCGACAGAGGCCATCGACAGGTTGCACACCACCGCTGAGTCGCACGACCGCGTGATGGTCGTCGAGGTCATGGGCCGCCACGTCGGGCATATCGCGACCTGGGCGGGCATCGCTGGTGGGGCGACGGTCACCCTCGTTCCCGAGCATCCGTTCGAGATCGAAGCGGTAGCGGAGATCGTTCGCAGGAGGCACGAGCGAGGTCGCTTCGCGTCGATCGTCGTCGTCGCCGAAGGCGCCCGGCCGGCGCCGGGTTCCCTTGAGTTCCCCGAACCGGAAGTCGACCGCTTCGGCCACAAGCGACTCGGAGGTATCGGCTCAGCGGTAGCCGTTGAGATCGAGCGGCGTACCGGCTACGAAACCCGGGTGACGGTGCTGGGACATGTCCAGCGAGGCGGTTCACCGACGGCCTACGACCGGGTGCTATCGAGCAGGTACGGGACTGCGGCCATCGACGCCGTCCACGAGGGCGGCCTCGGTGACATGGTGGCCCTGAAGGGTGGGCTGATCAGCCGTGTCCCATTGGCTGACGTCGTGGGACGCATCAAGCCGGTGCACGAGCAAGTTTGGGACACTGCCAACAGCCTCTTCGAAGCCCCGTTGGGACAGTTCTAGGAAGCGTCTGGAGCCCTTGATGTCGTTGCGATTGGTGTTGCTGGACATGAGCGAGCGGGTCTGGGCGAACTCGTCGGCTTCCCGGGAGGCCACCCCAACCGGCCGGACCAGGACGCCGAATTCTCCGCGTAACTGGAACTGCCATTTCGCGAAACTGGCCGAAGGGCCGTACCCACGTCTACCTGCGGCTGCGGAGTTTCGATCCGCCGCCCACCCGGTGCACTCATTGGAGCGTCCGACGGCCTGACCCTGCCTGTCGGGACAGGTCACTCGATCGGTCTCGGATCGCGCACCTCGTCGAAGCGGTCGACGTCGCGCAGGGCCGGGAAGCAGAACC
>Ga0257112_10000881_pt1 | contig 11752 bp, 11 predicted proteins | sample LP_taG_5_FD_191565 | JGI IMG/M metagenome (GOLD analysis project Ga0257112, IMG submission 191565) | Marine microbial communities from Northeast Subartic Pacific Ocean, Canada - LP_J_2015_P26_1000m | ecosystem: Environmental > Aquatic > Marine > Oceanic | place: Canada: Northeast Subartic...
CAAACTTAAGTAAATTTTTTTACCATGGTTTAATGTATGTTTTGAGAATATTTTTTACTATAACGAGAAGAAAAAATTAAAAATGATAGAAAAAATTATTTATAAAAAAAAACTCTTGGCTCTAATTGTTAGAGGAAAATATAGAAATAAAAAAGGAATAACTTTTTTTACACCAAAAGAGTCAACTCAGCAATTTGGTTATATGAAACGTGAAAAAACATATATAATAAAACCTCATTTACATAAAAAAAGGTTAACAAGAATTTTTTATACAACTGAAGTTATATTATTATTAAAAGGCATTGTTAGAGTAGATTTTTACACCCATAGCAAAAAGTATTTATTTAGCAAATTACTGAAGCAAAAAGATATCATTATGTTGGTGTCTGGAGGTCATGGTTTTAAAGTTTTAAAGAATGCTGAAATGTTAGAAATTAAGCAAGGTCCTTACAATTTAATTAAAGATAAAATAAAATTTGAAAATATTAATGAAAATAAAATCAAGATCAAGAAATAAATTTATACCAGTAAACATCCCAAAAATTTTTTCTCAAGAAAAAATTTACGTTAAAAAATGTTTAGATACAGGCTGGATATCGTCTGAAGGTCAATATGTTAAAAAATTTGAGGATAATTTTTGTAAATATAATGAAAGAAAGTATGGAGTAGCAGTTTCAAGTGGAACAGCTGCTTTAGAAATAGCCTTAAAAGCACTAAATTTTAAAAAAAAAAGTGAAATCATTATTCCAACATTTTCAATTATTTCAACCGCACTATGTGTAGTTAAATTAGGTTTAAAACCAGTTCTGGTAGATTCAAATTTATATACATGGAATATGGATCCTGAAATCATAATAAAAAAGGTTACAAAAAGAACGAAAGCTATAATAATTACACACATTTATGGATTTTCAGTTGATATGAGAAAAATATTACAAATAGCAAAAATAAAAAATATAAAAATCATAGAAGATGCCGCTGAGATGATTGGACAAACGTACTATAAAAAAAAATGTGGGAGTTTTGGTGATATTAGTACTTTTAGTTTCTATGCAAACAAACATATTACAACGGGTGAGGGTGGAATGATATTGACCAATAATAGAAAAATATATGAAAAGAGCAAATCTTTAAGAAATTTATGTTTTGGTTTAGGTATAAAAAGATTTGATCATGATGATATAGGATGGAATTATCGCATGACAAATTTACAAGCCGCTGTTGGTTGTGGACAATTAAAAAATATATCATGGATAATTAAAAGAAAAAGGGAAATTGGTAAAAGATATATTTCTATTTTAAGCAAGTGCAATAAAATTTATATTCAGCCAGAACAAATTAGGTATTCAAAAAATATTTTTTGGGTATTTGGGGTAGTATTAAAAAAAAATACAAATATTTCAAGAGATCAATTGGTAAAAAAACTTTTAAAACATAAAATTCATACCAGGAATTTTTTTTATCCTATGCACAAGCAAAAAATCTTTAAAAAAATGAAATTATTTTCAGCAAAGGAAAGATTTATAAATGCTGATTATTTGTCAAACAATGGATTTTACTTACCTTCAGGATTAGGAATTTTAAATCAACAAATCGATTTTGTTGGAAAAACTTTACTTAAAATTATAGAAAATAAAAATTAACTCTTATTCTCTTTTAGAGTATTTATATGGTGAAAAATAATTGACGCGGAATTAGATATATTAAGACTTTCAATTTTTTTATTTATTTTAATTTTTAGTAAAAAATCACAATTTTTTACTGTCTGGTATTTTAATCCATATCCTTCAGAACCAAATAATAATACATTATTACCTCGCCAGTCATGTTCTGTAAAATTTTTTTTTCCATTTTTATCAAAACCACATATCCAAAAATTTTTTGTTTTAAGATATTTTAAAGTTGTATTTATATTTGATACTTCAAATATGTTAATATGTTCCATGCAACCACTTGCACTTTTATATAAAAGTTTGCTTTCGCTTGGAAAGATCCTTTCCTTAATTATGAGACCATCTATGTTGAAAGATGCAGCGCTTCTTATTATCGAACCAATATTCCTTGGATCGCTCACATCTTCTAAGGCCAACAATGTTATACTTTTTTTATTTTCGCTTGAATTTAAAAAATCTTTTAGATCTTTCTCTTCTATATGCTCGACTTCAGCAATTAATCCTTGATGTGATATTTGATCTTTAGAACATAAACGATCCAACTCCCTTTTTGTTTTGTAAAATAATTTGATACCTTTTAATAGATCTTTGTTTTGATTATTTCTGTTTAATGTCTTTTTTGAATCTTCTGTTAAAAAAATTCTTAAAACATTTCTTTGATGATTCTTTAAAGCTTCTGTAACGGCATGCTTGCCAGCTATTAAAAAAGTTGATTTTTTCATGTCTTTTTACCAAATTAAGAGAATTAATAGCATATTAATTGCTAAAATCATTGATTGCATTTGATTATGAGAATGCTTATAAAACCTTGTTGAATGAGGCTTCATTGTATTGGTAACCTCCATAACAACGGAGGGGTACCAAAGCGGTCAAATGGGGCGGGCTGTAAACCCGTTGACTTCGGTCTTCGAAGGTTCGAATCCTTCCCCCTCCACCAAATCAAATGAAGTTTTGGTCAACTTAAGAGTGTGATATGTTTGGAATTAAGCGGGTGTAGTTCAATGGTAGAACACCAGCCTTCCAAGCTGGTCGTGAGGGTTCGATTCCCTTCACCCGCTCCAAGATTAAAATGAAAAAGGGAAATTAAAGAGGTAACAAAAATGGCTGAGAAAAAAAAATTTAATAGAAATAAACCACATGCCAACGTGGGTACAATAGGTCACGTGGATCATGGAAAGACAACTTTAACAGCTGCTATAACAAAAGTCTTAGCAGAAACGGGTGGAGCTGAATATATTGCTTATGATCAAATTGATAAAGCTCCTGAAGAAAAGGAAAGAGGCATAACAATTGCAACAGCCCATGTCGAATATGAAACTGCTAAAAGACATTATGCTCACGTAGACTGCCCAGGTCATGCTGACTATGTAAAAAATATGATTACTGGTGCTGCGCAAATGGATGGAGCAATTTTGGTAGTTAATGCGGCAGATGGACCAATGCCACAAACCAGAGAACATATTCTTTTGGCTAGACAAGTTGGGGTCCCAGCAATCGTTGTTTACTTAAATAAAATAGATCAAGTTAAAGACAAGGAACTTTTAGATTTAGTTGTTGAAGAAATTCGTGAACTTTTAACGTCTTATAAATTTCCTGGTGATAAAATTCCAATTATACAAGGATCAGCATTAAATGCTGTTGAAGGTAAAGATGAAGCAACTGGAAAAAATTCAATTCTTGAACTGTTAAAAGCAATTGATGAACACATACCACAACCAACGAGACCAAAAGACAAACCTTTTTTAATGCCTATTGAAGATGTCTTCACTATTTCTGGACGAGGTACTGTAGCAACGGGTCGAGTTGAACAAGGCGTTGTTAAAACTGGTGAAGAACTTGAAATAGTAGGAATTAAAGAAACTAAAAAGACTGTTATTACGGGCGTTGAAATGTTTAGAAAAATTCTTGATACAGGTGAAGCTGGAGATAATATTGGAGCTTTGCTAAGAGGTGTTGAAAGAGAAGATATACAAAGAGGCCAAGTATTAGCTAAGCCTGGATCTGTTACTCCGCACACTGAATTTGAAGCTCAAGCATATATTTTGAAGAAAGAGGAAGGCGGTAGACATACACCTTTTTTTACAAAATATAGACCACAGTTTTTTTTTAGAACAACTGATGTAACGGGTGAAGTTACTTTACCATCAGGGACTGAAATGATTATGCCTGGTGACGATTCAAAGTTTAATGTTAAATTGATTACTCCAATTGCAATGAATGAGAAATTAAATTTTGCTATTAGAGAAGGTGGTAAAACAGTTGGAGCTGGAGTAGTAACAAAAATTAAAAAGTAAGCTACTAGGAGCGTAGCTCAATTGGTAGAGCGCCGGTCTCCAAAACCGGAGGTTGGGGGTTCGATTCCCTCCGCTCCTGCCAAAAGGAAAAAATAAAAATGATTAATCCATTAAAATTTATACAAGAAGTTAAACGGGAAGCTTTCAAGGTTTCCTGGACAAAGGGAAGAGAAGTTGCAATTGGATCATTAATGGTATTTGTTTTAGCAAGTATAGCAGCAGTGTTTTTTTTATTATTAGATCAAATATATAAATTTTTATTGGATATAATTTTAACTATTAACTTTTAATATGAAAAATTGGTATATAGTTCAAACTTTTTCTGGTTTTGAGCATAAAGTGTCTGAAGCATTAAAAGAAACTATAAAAATAAAAGAATTGGATAATAAAATTACTGATGTTTTAGTGCCAGTACATGAAATTACAGAGGTTAAAAGAGGAAAAAGAGTTCAAAGGAAAAAAAAATATTTTCCTAGTTATGTTTTGGTAAAAATGGAAATGAGCAAAGAGCTTTATCATATGATAAAAAATATTCAAAAAGTGACAGGTTTCTTAGGAGCTGCAGGAGCGCCAGCTCGTGTTTCAGATAAAGAAATTGATAAAATTTTAGGTAATATTAAAGAAGGCTCCTTGGTTCCAGAACCTATTATTAGTTTTGAAATTGGCGAACAAGTAAAAGTGTGTGAAGGTCCTTTTGCTTCTTTTACTGGTCTAGTAGAGGAGGTTGACGAAGAAAAGTCTAGACTTAAGGTATCAGTTTCAATTTTTGGAAGACCGACTCCAATTGAACTAGAATATAACCAAGTAGAAAAATCATAATATGCCAAAAGAAATCAGCTCATATGTTAAATTGCAAATAAAGGGTGGACAAGCAAATCCAGCTCCTCCAGTAGGACCTGCATTAGGCCAACGTGGAGTCAATATTATGGAATTTTGTAAAGCTTTTAATGAAAAGACTAAAAGTTTTATGGGTAAGCCTATACCGGTTATAATAACTGTATATAAAGATAAAAAATTTGATTTTACAATAAAATCTCCACCGGCGTCATATTTTATTATGGAAGCAGCAAAACTAAAAGGTGGTTCAAAGGAACCTGGCAGAGTTATAGTTGGTTCAATTACAAAAAAACAAGCTGAGAAGATTGCTCAAGAAAAAATGAAAGATTTAAATGCTCATGATATTAATGAAGCTATTAAAATAATCAGTGGATCTGCAAGATCAATGGGAATAGAAGTAAAAGAATAATGAGAAAAAGAGCATCAAAAAGATATAAAAAATTAATTGAAAATACAAAAACTAAAAGAGTAGAAACTTTGGAAGAGGGTGTCAAAAAAGTAAAACAAAATTGCACTACTAAATTTGATGAATCTATTGATGTATCACTAAATTTAAATTTGGATTTAAAAAAAAAAAAGGAAGAAGTAAATTTAAGAACAGTAGTAAATTTACCAAACGGTAATGGAAAAAAAATTAAAGTTGCTGTCTTATGTGAGGAAAATAAAATTAGTGAAGCTAAAAACTCTGGAGCTGAACTAGTTGGGTCTGATAATTTAATTCATAATATCGTTTCTGGAAAAATAAATTTTGATAAACTTATTGTAACTCCAGCGATGATGCCTAAAATGGGAAAATTAGGAAAAATTTTGGGACCAAAAGGATTGATGCCTAACCCAAAGCTTGGAACTGTCACTAATGATATTAAAAAAACTGTAAAAGCTTTGAAAGAAGGTCAAATCGAAATTAAGAATGATAAGGATGGAAATATTGGGGCTTCTATTGGAAAAAAGAGCTTTAAAGATACAAAAATTATAGAAAATTTTAATGCACTCATTCAAACCATACAAAAAGAAAAGCCAAATGGAATTAAAGGAGACTTTATTTTGTCTTCGTATATAACATCTACCATGGGTGTTTCATATAAATTGAAGGTAAGAGGTTAAAATTATGATGAATAAAAACAAAAAGAAAACTTATATAGAAGAAATGAAAAATTTTTTTAGTAAGACTAGTTCTGTTTTTGTAACTCACTATCAAGGTCTAACGGTAAAACAAATTGACGATTTAAGATCTGAAATGAGAATACATGGAATTCTTTTCAAAATAACTAAAAATAGAATTACTAAGCTTGCTTTAGAAGGAAGCAAATATAAGAAACTGGAAAATTTGTTTTCTGGGCCTACAGCTGTAGCATTTTCTGAAGATGCTATCACTTCCGCAAAAATATTAACTAAATTCGCAAAAAAAAATCCAAATCTTAAAATTATTGGTGGAATCATGGAAGAAGAGACTCTTTCAGTTAAACAGGTGGAAGAAATTGCCACACTGCCAACTTTGGATGAGGCGAGAACGAAAATTGTTGGTATTTTGACTGCCCCAGCACAAAAAATAATAAGTATTTTACTTGCGCCTGGCTCAAAAATTGCTATTTTGGCGCACGCTAAGAGTAAAAAAACATAAATTAAAGAAAGAAGAATTTCATGGCAAACTTAGATAAAATTGTTGACGAGTTATCAAAATTAACTGTTGTTGAGGCAGCAGATTTATCAAAACAACTAGAAGAAAAATGGGGAGTTACGGCAGCAGCGCCAGTTGTAGCTGCACCAGCTGCTGCAGCAACTAAAGCTGAAGAACAATCTGATTTTACAATTTTTCTAGCAGCTATAGGAGATAAAAAAATTAATGTTATTAAAGAGGTTAGAGCTATTACGGGCCTAGGTTTAAAAGAAGCAAAAGATTTGGTTGAAGGTGCGCCAAAAGAAGTTAAGAAAGGTGTTCCTAAAAAAGAGGCAGAAGAAGCCAAGAAGAAACTTGAGACAGCTGGAGCTAAAGTAGAATTAAAGTAGTATTTTTATTATATTAAATTTAACTTACATTTTATAATGTAAGAGTCGACATGGAATTATCTTTTACTGAAAAAAAAAGTATAAGAAAGAATTTTGGAAAACTAAAAGAAATTTTATCTATTCCAAATTTAATTGAAGTACAAAAAAAATCTTACAGCCAATTTCTTGAATCCGATGTGGTAAGCGAAACAAGTCTACTAAAAGGTCTACGCAGAGTTTTTACTAGCATTTTCCCTATAGAAGAATTATCTGATAAAGCCACTCTAGAATTTTTATCTTTCCGATTAGAAAAGCCAAAATTTGATGTTGATGAATGCAGACAGAGAGATTTAACTTATTCATCATCATTAAAACCCACGTTGCGCTTAGTTGTTTACGATATAGATGTTGAAAATAATACAAAACAAATTTTATCTGCCAAAGAGCAAGAAGTTTATATGGGAGATATTCCTTTAATGACTCCTAGTGGTACTTTTGTGATTAATGGAGTTGAAAGAGTTGTTGTAAATCAAATGCATAGAAGTCCTGGAGTTTTTTTTGACCATGATAAAGGGAAAACACATGCGAGCGGTAAATTTTTGTTTAATTGTAGAATTATACCCAACAGAGGATCATGGTTAGACTTTGAATATGATGCAAAAGATCTTTTATATTTTAGGATTGATAGAAAAAGAAAACTACCTATTACAACTTTTTTATATGCCTTAGGTTATTCAAGAAAAGAAATATTGGATATTTTTTATAATTTTAAAACTTTTAATTTTAGTGAAGAAAAAAAATTATGGATAACCAAATTCGATCCTAATGATTATAAACGCCCGATTAAATTAAGAACAGATTTAATTAATTCAAAAGATAAAAAAGTAGTATTAAAAAAAGGTTCCAAAATTAATTTTATTATTGCAAAAAAATTATTTGATGAAGGATTAAATAATATAGCATTTACATCTGATTATTTTATTGGAAAATATATAAAAAACGATTTATCAAATCCTCTAACTAAAGAAATTTTTCTGAAATCCGGTTCTTTGATAAATCAGGAAAATTTAGATAAAATTTTAGAATTCAATGTTTCTACATTTGAAATACCTGATATTGATCCAGTTACGAAGGGTTCTTATTTAATTGATACTTTAAACATGGATAAAAATGAGTCAAAGCAAGAAGCAATAAATGATATTTATAAAGTTTTAAGACCGGGCGAACCCCCAACATTTGATATTGCTAAAGAAATTTTTAATAATTTATTTTTTAAATCTGAACGGTATGATTTGTCAGAAGTTGGCAGAGTTAAATTAAATAACAAGTTACATTTAAAATGTAATGACGATGTTACAATTTTACGTAACGACGATATTATTGCAATAATTAAGCATATGCTGGAGCTGAAAGATGGTAAAGGTGAAGTTGATGACATAGATCATCTAGGAAATCGAAGGGTGAGATCTGTTGGAGAATTAGTTGAGAATCAATTTAGAATTGGAATTTTGAGAATGGAAAGAGCTATAAAAGAAAAAATGTCTACACTGTTAGAAGTAGAATCTGCAATGCCTCAGGATTTAATAAATCCTAGGCCAATTACTACCGTTCTTAAAGATTTTTTTGCGACGTCCCAACTCTCTCAATTCATGGATCAAACAAACCCTTTAGCTGAAATAACACATAAAAGAAGAGTTTCTGCTTTAGGACCTGGTGGACTTACAAGGGAAAGAGCCGGATTTGAAGTTCGGGATGTTCATCCAACTCATTATGGACGAATTTGTCCAATAGAAACACCAGAAGGTCCAAATATAGGATTAATAAATAGTTTGGCTACGTACTCTCGTGTGAACAAATATGGATTTATAGAAAGTCCCTACAGAAAAGTTGAAAATTCAGTAGTCAAAGAACAAATAGAATATTTATCAGCTATAGATGAAGAAAAATACACAATAGCTCAAGCGAACACAAAAATAGATAAGGATGGAAATTTTGTAGAAGAATTAATTTCTTGTAGAAAGGCACTTAATTTTATTTTAGCTAAACCTGAATCGGTGGAATATATAGATGTTTCTCCAAAACAATTAGTATCAGTAGCAGCATCACTGATACCTTTTTTAGAAAATGATGATGCAAACAGAGCTTTAATGGGATCAAATATGATGAGACAAGCTGTTCCATTAATAAAACCTGAATCACCTTTAGTTGGTACAGGAATAGAAAGAGATGTTGCTCTCGATTCTGGAGTTACAATTGTAGCTAAAAGAGATGGGGTGATTGATAAAATTGATGGTAAAAGAATAGTAGTCAAAGCTTTTGAAAAAGATCTTTCAAAATCAGGTGTTGATATTTATAATTTATTTAAATTTCGAAAATCAAATCAAAATACTACAATAAATCAAAAACCCTTAGTAAAAGTTGGCGACGTAATAAAAAAAGGAGATATTATTGCTGATGGTCCTGCAACAAAATTAGGAGAATTGGCTTTAGGAAAAAATATTACAGTGGCCTATATGCCTTGGCTGGGTTATAACTTTGAAGATTCAATACTGATATCCGAAAGATGTGTAACGGACGATGTCTTCACTTCAATTCATATAGAAGAATATGAATTGATGACCAGAGATACAAAATTAGGAACTGAGGAAATCACAAGGGATATACCTAATATAAGCGAGGAATCTTTAAGAAATTTAGATGAATCGGGAATTGTTTATATTGGAGCAGAAGTAAAAGCAGGCGATATATTGGTAGGCAAGGTGACCCCTAAAGGTGATAGCATATCTAATCCAGAAGAAAAATTGCTTAGATCCATTTTTGGTGAAAAAGCTACCGATGTAAGAGATTCCTCATTAAAAATGCCACCCGGAAGTAGTGGAATAGTAGTTGACGTAAAAGTTTTTAACAGACACGGCATAGAAAAAGATGAAAGATCAACCGCAATAGAAAGATCAGAAATTGAATCTGTACAAGAAGATAAGTCTGTAGAGGAAGAGATATTAGAAAGAAATATTAAAATTAGAATACAAGAAATGAGCAAAAATAAAAAATTAAGCGAAGATTTTAAAAAATTTAAAAGTCAAGATATTCTTACCTCGGAGGAACTGGAAGAAATAAACTTAAACGACCTTTGGAAATTAAATTTTGATAACAAAAAAACAGATAATGATCTAAAAATACTAAAAGATCAATATACGAATTTAAAAATGGATATAAAAGAAAGATTTGAAGATAAGGTCTCCAAAATTCAACAGGGTGATGACCTTCTTCCCAATGTTTTAAAAATGATAAAAATTTTTGTTGCTGTTAAAAGAAGTTTAAAACCCGGTGACAAAATGGCTGGGAGACACGGGAATAAAGGAGTTATTAGCAAAATTGTACCTGCAGAAGATATGCCTTATATGGAAAATGGAAAACCTGTAGATGTAGTTCTTAATCCACTTGGTGTACCTAGCAGAATGAATGTGGGTCAAATTTTAGAAACTCATTTAGGCTGGGCCTGCTCAGAATTAGGCGAAAAAATTAATCAGATAATTAAGCAACATAATGATATAAAAAAAAGGGACATTTTAATTCGTGATATTCTTAAAAAAGTTTATGATAAAAATATTTATGAAGAAAAGATTAAACCTTTACAGGGAAAAGAATTTGATGAGTTAGCAAGAACTATATCATCAGGTATTCCTATATCCACCCCAGTTTTTGATGGAGCGTCTGTTGATGATGTAACCGAATTATTAAAATTAGCTCAACTGCCTACTTCAGGACAAACAAATTTGTGGGACGGTCGTACTGGAGAAAAATTTGATAGAAAAGTTACCGTTGGAATTATATATATGTTGAAACTCCATCATTTAGTAGAAGATAAAATTCATGCCAGATCAACAGGTCCTTATAGTTTAGTAACACAACAACCTCTAGGTGGAAAAGCTCAGCTCGGCGGGCAAAGATTTGGAGAGATGGAAGTTTGGGCTTTAGAAGCTTATGGAGCGGCATATACTTTGCAAGAAATGTTAACAGTTAAATCTGATGATGTTGCTGGCCGAACAAAAGTCTATGAGACTATTGTTAAAGGAGACGATAAATTTGAATCTGGAATTCCAGAATCATTTAATGTTTTGGTGAATGAAATTAAATCATTGGCATTAGATATAGATTTGAACTAAATATTTATGAGACAAGATATTACTAAATTATTTAAAACTGAAGTTATTGAAAAAAAATTTAACAAAATAAAAATTTCTTTAGCTAGTCCTGAAAAAATTAAGTCATGGTCATTTGGTGAAATTAAAAAACCTGAAACTATAAATTATAGAACATTTAAACCCGAGAAAGATGGTCTTTTTTGTGCCAGAATTTTTGGTCCAATAAAGGATTATGAATGTTTATGTGGAAAATATAAAAGAATGAAATTTAGAGGAATAGTTTGTGAAAAATGTGGTGTAGAGGTTACTAGATCTAACGTTAGAAGGGATAGAATGGGTCATATTGAACTTGCTACGCCAGTTGCTCACATTTGGTTTTTAAAATCACTTCCAAGCAGAATCTCCGCAGCTATTGATATGAAACTTAAAGATGTTGAAAAAGTCTTATATTTCGAGAGCTTTTTAGTTATAGAGCCTGGTCTTACAAAATTAACGAAAAATCAACTTCTTACAGAAGAAGAATATATGAAAGCGCAGGAAGAATATGGGACAGATTCATTCGAGGCAAGTATAGGAGCTGAGGCCATAAGAGAAATATTATTGAAATTAGACCTTAAAGCCGAAAGAGAAAAATTAAAATCACAGTTAAAAGAAATTAAATCAAAGGTTGCTGAAGAAAAATCCATCAAGAGATTAAAACTGATGGAATCATTTATTAACTCAGGAAATAAGCCAGAATGGATGATTTTAACATGCATTCCTGTTATTCCCCCAGAACTCAGACCTCTAGTTCCGTTGGATGGTGGAAGATTTGCTA
>Ga0257112_10000882_pt1 | contig 11728 bp, 13 predicted proteins | sample LP_taG_5_FD_191565 | JGI IMG/M metagenome (GOLD analysis project Ga0257112, IMG submission 191565) | Marine microbial communities from Northeast Subartic Pacific Ocean, Canada - LP_J_2015_P26_1000m | ecosystem: Environmental > Aquatic > Marine > Oceanic | place: Canada: Northeast Subartic...
GGTGAATTAGCTTTAACTTATGGAACAGGAACCCAAGGTAATCTAGGAGATAGATTATTCATTGGTGAAGGTGGTGTAGATGGTAATGGTGACGCAAATAATATAACAGTTATCGGCGGACAATATTTTGCCGATATGTTGGATCACGTTCCTGGAATATTAACAGCAAGTGGAGCATTAATTGCTGATTCAAATAAAGCAATAGATGAATTAATTTTAGGTAGTGATACTTCAGTAGGCGGAACAATAAAATTTAATGAAGGCACAAATAATGGTGCAGGACATATTGGACTTAAAGCACCAAATAGTGTAACTTCTACAACTACATTTACATTACCTGATGGTGATGGTTCTGCTGGTCAGTTTATAAAAACTGACGGTTCTGGTTTTTTATCTTTTTCAACAGTTGACCAAGCTTTAGATTTAGCAGGTGATACTGGAACAGACACTTATAATACAAGTGAAACATTAACTTTCGCTGGTGGTTCTGGTATGGAAGCAGTAGTTACTGATAATACGGTAACTATAAATGCAAATGCATTAACAGATTCAAATTTATCTGGTAGTGCCGCTATTGCAAATGATAAATTAGCAAATCCTACTACAACATTAGGATCATCTACTTTAACTTTAGGTCAAACAGAAACAGATTTAGCAGGATTAACTTCTTTAGTAATTGATGACATTACAATTGATGGTCAATCATTTACAACTACATCCGCAAATAAAAATATTAATATTTCACCACACGGAACAGGTTCAATAATTGTCCCTAGTGGATATGAAGATAGAGCAGGATTTCAAACTCAATCGCTTGCAAATAAAGCATATGTTGACCAAGTTGCTCAAGGTTTAGATACTAAACCATCTTGTAGAGTTGGAACAACTACTGATTTATCAGCAACTTATAATAATGGAACATTAGGTGTTGGTGCAACATTAACAGCAAATATTAACGGTGCAATATCAATTGACGATATATCATTAAGTGTTAACGATAGAATTTTAGTTAAAGACCAAACAGACGCAACCGAAAATGGAATTTATGTAGTTACAACTGTTGGTGATGGATCAACTGATTTTGTATTAACAAGAGCAACTCCAGAAGACCAACCAGCTGAATTAAGTGGTGGTGCATTCGTATTTGTAGAAGAAGGTACTGTTGGTGAAAACAATGGATATACATTTACACATACAGGTGCTCCAACATTTGGAACAACTGATTTAGATGTAGCACAATTTTCTGGTGCAGGTCAAATTACTGCAGGTGCCGCTTTATCAAAAGATGGCAATACAATAGATGTAGAAGTTGATAATGCTTCAGTTGAAGTTTCAGGTGACGCATTAAGAGTTAAAGCATTAGGTGTAACAAGTGCTATGTTAGCAGGTTCAATTGCAAGTGATAAACTTGCTGATCCTTTATATTTTGCTGACGAAACTTCAACACAAGGATCCGTAAGAGTTGGTGGAGTTTTAGAATTTTTAGCAGGTGAAGGAATTAATACTGTTGCTACTGGTAATAAATTACAAATTGTTGGTGAATTAGCAAGTACATCAAACATAGGAGTTGCGTCTTTTTCTACTGATAATTTTACAGTTACCTCTGGTGATGTTGAAGTTACTACAGTAGATGGTGGAACTTTCTAATGTTTGAATGGATTAGTAAATCTTGGAACAAGTTTGTAGATTCATTTGTAACAGAAGAAAAGAAAGTAAAAACAATTGTTGTTAGAGATTTAAAAGACAAAACTAAAAAAGAGTTAGAAAAAATTGGAAGAAAAATAGGAATAGAATTAGATAGAAGATTAACAAAGACAAAGTTAATTAATAAAATTAAATTTAAAGCTAAATTAAATAGAAGAAAATAATGCCAACACGAATTAAACCATTACGTACAGAAGTAGCAACACGTATTCCATCACTAGGTGTTTTAGAAGTTGGAGAATTAGCTGTTAACATACACGATGGTAAATTTTATTCAAAAACAAGTGCAGGTAATGTTAAAGAAATTGGTGGTGTAGGTGGAATAACATTACAAGAAGTTGTAAATAATGCTGCCATATCTGATAAAGATATTACTTTGAATGGGGCAGATTTGATATTTGAAGGAAATGTAGCAAATGCATTTGAAACTACTTTAACAGTAGCAGAACCAACAGCAGATAATATTGTTTCATTACCTGACGTAACAGGTTTAGCTATAACATCTGGTAATTTAACAAAAGATGGAACAGCAACTGGAGACGCTCTTGCTGGTGAAGGTGACGCCTTAGCATATGGAATAGTTTTCGGAGGATAGAATGGCGAGTACATTTAAAAATGCAGGAATGGCACTTGGTTTTGCTGATACTTCAGCTGCAAATTTATATACAGCTGGTGGTGCTGGACAAGCAGTTGTTCACGCAGTATATATAACTAATAAGTCAGACGCTAATAATGGTTTTGTAGATGTAAAAGTTACAGTAGATGGTGGAACAACATTTAGATATATTGCTAACAAAGCACAAATACCACCTAATAATACTTTAGTTTTGGATAAACCTATAAATTTAGAATCAAATGACATATTAAGAGTAGTGGCACACGCATTACCAGATTCATCAACAACTGATTTAGAAGTATATGCTAGTGTACTGGAAATAAGCTAATGGGAATTTCAATTAAACATAATATAAATCCAAACGAACAAAAATTTAATGGTCTTCGTAGAACGCAAGAAGGTATGCTTTATTTAACATCCGTTAACCCTAATGAAACTGGTGAAATTCAATTTTCAACTTATTGTGAAGACGGAAAATCAGATAATGTACCAAAAGATGGTACAGATTATGTGGAAGAAAGAGATGAAATATTTAATTGTCAGAAATTTACTGGTGATGGTTCTACAACAGCTTTTACATTAAACGCAAATATGGGTACTCTTGGAAGTAGATTATGGGTGGTTTGTGATAATGTAAGACAAGATCCAACTTTAGATTATAAAGTAGATGGAACAACATTAACCTTTATGTTTGCTCCTCCAAGTGGAAAACAAATACAGATAGCACAGTTGAAAAAAAGATATAGAAATAATGATTCAGATACTTTTCAACAATTTGTATTTGATGTAAATACTACAACTACTTATCTTATAAATAGTAATGGAGAGTTGGTTAAAAGAGTAAATCATACAGCTAGTCAAGAGTCAACAGGTGACGATTTCCTCTCTTTTGAAAGTACAACGGCGAGTGTAAATTCATCAACTTATCAAGATGGTATATAAATATAGGAAAACGGATTAACAAATGGCAGATTTCAAATTAGGTAGACTTAAATTTAAATGGAGAGGTGATTGGGGTGTAAGCACTGCTTACGTTGTAGATGATATTGTTAAGTATGGTGGAAATGTTTATGTTTGTGTTGAGAACCATACATCACAAGCTACAAGTGCAGGTTTTGCTACAGATTTAGCAGCTGTTAAATGGCACATACAAACAGAAGGACTTTTCTTTAAAGGTGCTTGGGCATTTGATACTGTTTATAAAGTAAATGATGTTGTTAAATATGGCGGTAGACAATATCGTACTATTACAGCTCACACATCCGCTTCATCTGGTGGTTTAAATCAAAGTAATTTTGAATTATATACAGATGGTTTAGATTTTTTAGGGGATTGGGTAGCTTCAACATTATATAAATTAAATGATGTTGTTAAGTATGGCTCATATCAATATAAAACTACAACAGAACACACATCAACAGCTACATTTGACGAAACAAAATTTAGTATATATTCTGAAGGTTTACAATGGGAAGATAGTTATAACGCTGGAACAACTTACCAAAATGGTGATGTTGTAACCTATGGTGGTTACACTTATGTTTATGTTAATGTTACTGCTTCAGCTGGTAATACACCAACAGACGATACTTATTGGGATGTTATAACAACAGGTTTCAAAGCATTAGGAATATATTCACACGGAACAGCATATAAAACTGGAGATACTATTCAATATGGTGGTAATAATTACGTAGCTCAAACAAATAATACCAACGAATATCCAGCAAATACAGACGGAACCACTAATTCAACTCATTGGACATTAAATCTTACAGGTTTTAATTATAGAGGCACTTATAATGCTGGAACATCTTATATAATAGGTGATGTTGTTAGTTATAATTCAACTGCTTATGTACAACTTCAAGATAGAGTTACAGGTGTTACTCCAGGATCAGACGCTGCTAGGTGGGATATATTATCACAAGGAGATTCAGCTGCCGTAGTTACCACTAGAGGTGACATAATAATTCGGGACAGTTCACAAGCAAACCGATTACCTATTGGTGTTTCAGGTGCTTATATAAAATCTGATGGAACAGATGTCGGCTGGGATGCTACAACTGCCACAGGTCATTTTGTACCACCAGTAGGAACAACAGCTCAAAGACCAGGGTCACCAACAGATGGTGGATTAAGATATAATACATCTTTAACAGGTTTTGAAGGTTATAATGGATCACAATGGATGACGTTAGGTGCAGGTAATCCTTGGTCTACAGAAAGTGCAAGTTTTGCCGCTGCTGCTAATGATAGAGTTTTAGTAGATACATCTAGTGCCGCTGTAACAGTTACTTTACCAGGTACTCCATTATTAGGAGACCAGATTAGATTTCAAGATTTAAATGGAACATTTGCAACAAATAATTTAACTGTTGCTAGAAATGGTAAAGATATAATGAATTTAGCAGAAGATATGACAGTGGATACAAATCACGCTGGATTTGGTGTTATCTTTACTGGTGATACTAATGGGTGGAAAATAATAGAAGTAGCATAATTATTTAATATAAATATTATAAATAGTATAAAAAGGATAGAACATTAATGAGTAATTTATCAAAAATCTTTGGTTCAGCTGGAACAACAACTGATCCACGAAAAGAAGGAATGCCGTTATTTGGTTTATGGGGAGCAGAAGGTAGCGGTAATACAATTACTAACTACCGAGTTTTTGATTCTGCTTTTAGAGATGTAGGGTCACCTTGGGGTGGAGCTACAGGTACTACTTCAAATTATAGATTTGGAATATTAGCGGATGCTTCTCACGCTTATACTAAAGAAGACCACGGTTCAAATTTAATGGCAAACCATACTACTGAAACTTATAGTTCTTATGTAAATTTTCAAAAAAGTATTTACCAAATAGACCAATACCCACATTGTTTTATGTATTCCGCTTCACGTGATGGTCACGTTGCGTGGCAAAGTTATCACCAATTTACATCTTCATATGAGTATCAAGTTGGTTGGACAAAAATAAATCAGGTTCTACCTGAAGGTTGCAGACCTAGACGTATGTTCTGTAATAGACGTTATTCAATGAGAGAAAAATCTGGAAACAATTCTTTAGCTTCTATTGACCATTATGATTACTCTTCTCATTTACTTAACACTGATAACGATTATTGTTCTAGTACTGGATACAACGAAAAAAATAAAATGTTAGTTATGGTTCACTCTGGTAACGAAAGTGATAGTTCTGCTAAGACTGTTCATATTTTTAAATCTTCTAAAGACTTAAATTCAATAGTTAGAATTAAAGAATTTTTTGATAACCTAGAATGGACGGAATACTTTACCGATTCTTGGTCTACACAAAATAACAAAGATTGGGTTACTGTTGTTGGTAATAATTGCTGGGTTGGTTTTGGTTCTAAAAATAGTAACAGTAAGAAATATTGTGCTTTTGATTGTAACCAAAAAGGCGTAGGAGTTGATTTAACAGGTGCAAGTAGAAGATACCTTGATTGGCAAAATTTTGCAGGATCAACAACTACATCTTATGGAGCTAGTTCTGGACACCAATATTACACTAGATTTAATACTACTTGGGATGGAACTTGGGGATTGATTTTTTCTCCATATTACTACTATGGTTGTGGTATTAATGCTTTTGCAATGAGTTTAGAAAACCCACGTAAATTTATTTCTATAAATCAAACAAGAACAGATTATCCAAATCCTTATGTGGCTTGGAACCGTACAGGATTTCACGGTGGAAGTGCCGCTAATACTGATGGTGAATCTTGGCAAACATATAGTTTTTCATTTGATCCAACGGATTCTGACCATACAGTAGATACTAAAGTTTTTATGGGAAGTACTTCTGGAGACTCAACTATGCCAGATAATAATTCTCACGTAGGTGGATCATTTACTAACAAAACTGGAAATTGCAGTTTAGCAAATAGTTACACACAGCTAACTGGTGGTTATTATTCAACTTGTTATCCTGTGATGATGGGAATTAATTGGTGGGGACAATACGGTGCCGCTGACCAAAGTTATGGAGGCAAATAAATAATGGCAATATACTATTTTACAAATGCTGGCGAACCTTGTACACCATTTGAAGAAACTGGTGAAGACCTTATGAAAAAAGGTTTGGCAATTAAAGCTACTGTTCCTGATGGAATTGAGTCTTGGAGATTATCTTATGACACGGCTGCTAAAGCAGTAGTTGTGTACGCTGAAGGTAAAGATGAAGAAGGCGCTATTGCACAAAAAGCAACAGACGCTGCTGCTCAGTTGGTAACAGATAAAGAAAAAACGGACGCTGATACAGCGGCAAGGTTAGAATCATAGAAATGAAAAAATTAATAGGAGAAAACATTAATGAGTAATTTATCAAAATTATTTGGTGGCAGTTCAACTACTGATCCACGAAAAGAAGGACTTCCATTATTTGGTTTATGGGGCGGGTCTGGAGACCAGAATACACAAATGAATTACCGAGTTTTTGATTCTAATTTTAGAGTCGTATCTTCTCCGTGGGCTGCTGTAACTTCAACTACATCAAATTATAGATTTGGAATGTTATCAGATGGTTCTCACGCTTATGCTATGAATGACCACGGTACTGATTTCCATTCTGACCTGACTACTCAAGGTTACAGTTCTTGGACTAATTATCAAAAAAGTATTTACCAAGTTGACCAGTACCCACATTGTTTTCATTACACTGTTTCAAGAGAAGGATTCCCTACGTGGCAAAGTTATCACCAATTTACATCTTCATTTGAGTATCAAGTTGGTTGGACAAAATTAAATATGGTTTTACCTGAAGGAGTTAGACCTAGACGAACATTTACTAACAGACGCCATACTATGAGAGAATTTATGGGAAATAGTGATTGTAATTGTGACTATTATAATTATAGTTCACATTTAGTAGATCCAGCAGTTTATAATTACGCAACTGGTACAGGATATAATGAGAAAAATAAAATGTTAGTTATGATTCACTCTGGAGACGAAGGTGGAAATACTTCCAAATCTATTCATATTTTCAAGTCTTCTGTTGATTTAAATGCTACAACTAGAATTAAAGATTTCTTTGATAACCTAGAATGGACAGAATATTTTACTGACACTTGGACTAATCAGAATAATAAGGATTGGTGCGTTGTTGTTGGTAATAATTGCTGGGTTGGTTTCGGACTTAAACAAAGTAACAGTAAAAGATATGGAGTATTTGATTGTAACCAAAAAGGTGTAGGAGTAGATACAACTGGTGCCAGCAGACAATGGAGTACTTGGCAAGACTTTGCAGGATCAACAACAACATCTTATGGTGCAACACAAGGACATCAATACTACACAAAATTTCAAACAACTTGGGATGGAACTTGGGGAATGATTTATTCTCCATATTACTACTATGGTTGTGGTATCAATGCTTTTGCAATGAGTTTAGAAAACCCTAGAAAATTTATTAATATAAATCAAACAAAATCTAGTAGGGTTAATCCTTATATCGCTTGGGGACGTACTGGATTTCACGGTGGTAAAAGTGATAACTGCGATAGTGAAGTTTGGCAAACATACGCTTTTGCATTTGATCCAAAAGATTCAGACCATACAGTAGATACTAGAGTTTATAAAGGAAGTACTTCTGGAGAAGGTGCAATGCCAGATAATAATTCTCTAGTAGGTGGAGATTTTACTAACAAAACTGGTGTTTGTAGTTTAGACGCTATGCGTACAGGACTACACGGAGGCACTCAAACAACAAACTACCCAATGCTTATGGGTGTTAATTGGTGGGGCTCATATGGCAACGCTGACGCAAGTTACGGAGGTAAATAATGGCTACATACTATTTCAATAATAAAGGCGAACCAGCTACACCATTTACAGTTTCAGGTGAAGAAATGGTTTTAAAAGGTAGAGGAATCAAAGCAATTGCTCCTGATGGAATTGAGGCTTGGAGATTATCTTATAATTTAGTTACTAAAGTAGTAGATGTTGCTTATGAAGGTTTATCTGAAGAAGACGCTATAGCAAAAAAACTTGAAGATGGAACTGCTGAAGCAGCAGCTACTCTACAAGCAGAAAAAGATAAGAGAGCAGTTGAAGAGGCAGAATAATAAATGAGTAATTTAACAGATTTTACAAATACATTTTTAGAACAATCCGAATTTTATGGATTTAAAAAAACCAATGGAACAGGTAATCAATTAGAAGATTTGATACTTCATTTTAGTAATGGTGTAGATGATTTAAATGTTTCTGAACAATCATCAGCAACTTATAAAGACTTATATGATGACAGTTTTATTGCAAAAAGAGGGTTGGTATTTGCTATTAACAGTGATGGTGAATTAACTTTAACATTACAGCCAGCTGCTTAATTAATTTAATTAACTTGAATAGAAAACTATTATAAATATAACGTAAGGGATAAAAAGTAAGGAATAAAAAATTATGGCCACAATAAATTTAGGTAGAATTAAACCAGTATTTAGAGGTGCATATGATGGAGCGACAGCTTATGTGGTAGATGATATCGTCACAGTTGGAGCTGCTGGAGTTGTAGAAACTTTCATTTGTATTTTGGCTTCAACAGGCAACGCTACATCTGATACTACCTATTGGACAAAATTAGCGGCTAAAGGTGGAGATGTTACACAGTTAACAACTCAAGGAGATTTAATCATAAGGGATGCTGCTGGAGTTGCAAGATTACCAGCGGGAACTTCTGGACAAGTATTAAAAACACAAGGCAGTACATCTGATCCAATTTGGGGAGATGATGGTGCTGAAACAATAACAACACAAGGTGACGTTCTTTATAGAGATGGTTCAGGACTTCAACGTTTAGCTGCAGGTACTTCAGGACAAGTATTAGTAACTGGCGGAGCAGCTGCAAACCCTACTTGGGGTGCAGGAACTTTCATACAATGGGATGTAAAAAGTGCAAATTTTACTATGGTATCTGGCGGCGCTTATATGTGTGATACAACAGCAGCGGCATTTACTATGACACTGCCTGACAATCCATCAAATAATGACCACGTTTTAATTAATGATAGTCACGGAAAATTCAATACAAATAATTTAACTATTGCAAGAGCCGCTAACAAGGAGAATATTGCAGGATCGGCTTCAGATTTAATTGCTGACACTGATTATGCCTCATTTAGACTTACATATAAGTTTGATTCAGGAACATCTACGAATTACGGCTGGATATTAACATAGAATTGATAGGAGATAAATGAGTAATTTATCAAAAATACTAGGCGGATCATCAAACACAGACCCGAGAAAAGAAGGACTACCTTTATTCGGACTCTTTGGTCAAAATGGTGACCAAAATCACCATTTGAATTATAGAGTCTTTGACTCTAACTTTAGACAAGTAAACTCACCTTGGGGTGCAGTTTGTAACTCTACAACAAATTATAGATTTGGGATGATGGGAGACGCTTCTCACGCTTACTCATATAATGACCACGGTACTGATATTGGGTACGCAAACCTTACTACTGAAACTTACAGTTCTTGGACTGCTTGGAATAAAAGTTTATACCAAGTTGACCAATACCCACACGCTCAATACTATACTGCTTCACGGAATGGTGCAATTTCTTGGCATTCTTATCACAATATAACTTCTTCATTTGAGTATCAAGTTGGTTGGACAAAAATTAATATGAATCTTCCTGAAGGTTGCAGACCTAGACGGATATTTACTAACAGACGACATTCTTTGAGAGAAGTATCTGGATTACAAGGTACTGCTAATTTTGACCATTACGATTACAGTTCACACTTAATTGATCCATCACCTCTTAATTACGCAACTGGTACTGGATACAATGAAAAAACTAAAATGTTAGTTATGATTCACTCTGGTGATGAAGGTGGAAATACTTCCAAATCTATTCACATATTTAAGTCTTCTAAAGATTTAAATTCAGTTAAAAGAATTAAAGACTACTTTGATAACTTAACCTCTACAGAATACTTTACTGATACTTGGACTAATCAAAATGTTAAGGATTGGTGTGTTTGTGTAGGTAATAATGGTTGGGTTGGTTTTGGTTTGAAACAAAGTAACAGTAAAAGATATTGTGCGTTTGATTGTAATATTAAAGGTACAGGAGTAGATATAACTGGACCAAGTAGAAGATACCTTGATTGGCAAGACTTTGCAGGAGGAACAACTACATCTTATGGAGCTTCTTCAGGACACCAATACTATACTAAATATCAACCAACTTGGGATGGAACTTGGGCAATAATTTATTCACCATATTATTATTATGGTCCTGGTATGAATGCTTTTGCAATGAGTATAGAAAATCCTAGAAAATTTATTAACATAAGTCAAACACATACAGATTATCCTAATCCTTATATGGCTTGGGGACGTACTGGATTTCACGGTGGTTGCAGTCATAATACAGATGGTACAACTTGGCGTACATTTGCTTTTTCATTTGATCCAACGGATTCTGACCATACTATACCAACTAAAGTTTATATGGGTAGCTCTTCTGGAGACTCAATTAATCCAGATAATAATTCCCACGTAGGTGGAGAATACGATAACAAAACTGGTGTTTGTAGTTTAAGTGAATGCTATACAAATTTAACTGGTGGTTATTATTCAACTTGTTACCCAGGACTATTTGGGATTAATTGGTGGGGCGCATACGGCGCTGGTGCTGATTCAAGTTATGGAGGTTCAGGAATAAATTCCTAGGAGAAAATTATGATATATTATTTCAATTCACAAAACGGTCTTCCTGCTACACCAAATGTTGACGCAGGTGAATCACTTGTTAAACAAGGTTTGGCAATTAAAAAAGAAGATGTTCCAGCAGATGTTGAAACTTGGAGATTATCTGTAAATGTTGAAACTGGAGCACTTACTGTATTTGCTGAAGGCAAGCAAGAAGCTGACGCTTTGATTGATAAAGCAGCTGCTGATAAAGCTCTTTCTGACGAAGGAACAGCAAAAAGTGCAGCTGATGAAAAGAAAGAACGTGATAGACAAGTTGCTGCTGGTACGCCGTAAGTATTAAATATACTTTCTATTATATAATGATATGTATGACATTAAAGAATTAACAAAAGACCTCCATCAAATCGCTGAAGAACAAGGGTTTATCAAAACTCTTATGTCTACCAGCACCAAACCAGGTGCTAGCACCAACATCAACTCTAAACTTTACGCAATATATCTTTACAATCAGTTACTTTGTTATGCTGAAGTAGAGAAATATGGATTAGAAAATTCATTGTTTAGAACAACAACTGGATTACCTAGAGCTGAGCATATAGATTATGATTTTAAAGCTTTATGGACAGGTGATTCAAATCCTACTACTCTACCAAGTACAGTAAATTATATTAAACATATTCAAACTATAAAAGAAGAACCTGAAAAAT
>Ga0257112_10000885_pt1 | contig 11707 bp, 6 predicted proteins | sample LP_taG_5_FD_191565 | JGI IMG/M metagenome (GOLD analysis project Ga0257112, IMG submission 191565) | Marine microbial communities from Northeast Subartic Pacific Ocean, Canada - LP_J_2015_P26_1000m | ecosystem: Environmental > Aquatic > Marine > Oceanic | place: Canada: Northeast Subartic...
CTGGTTCTGGCTCTGGCTCTGGCTCTGGTTCTGGTTCTGGCTCTGGCTCGGGTTCTACGGAAGGAGGTGGTGGCATCTCCGGGGGCTGTTCAAAGATCTCCTTTGCACCTCCATACATTGAATTGGCCACCTCGTCGTCTGCGGGTAGTTCTGGAGCGTTTGGGATTCCATCCTGATCGTCCCAGCCGCTGCCGTCTACGGTCATCTCGTAGGTGTCTAGGGTCGATATCTCCTCCATCGGAGCGGTCGCGCTCTTGAATATCCTGAGCGAGGCGACTAGAATCGCAACCACGACTCCCAGTCCGATAAGGAGGAACAGGATGTTGCCGGCCCACCAAGCTGTCGCTTCAACGTCGACGCCGGTTTGAATGGGGTTCAGTTTGTGCATGACTACAGATCCGTTCATCGAGACCTTGTCCCTGTCGCCGTCGACCTCGAGCACTATTCCGAAAGTCATCTCGTTCTCGAGGAGATTCTCTAGGTTGTCATCGGTCACCGTAAGCCAGACGGTGATGTCCCTAGACTCATTGGCGAGTAGGACGAAGTCCCTGTCGCCCATATCCACACGCGCATCGAAGATGTTGAAGAAGATGTCAGAGTTCCTGTCGATGTCGGCCCTCAGGAGTTGGTCATCGGGGTACAGGTTGACCACTGTGTACACAAGTGCGTAGTCGTCCCCACTCTCCATTATCACCAGTGGCGTGGGTGCTAGAATCTGAAAGAAGCCTTGTGTGCCAACGATGAACTCGGCCTTTCCACTGCCACTGACTGTGAGTCCGTCACTAGCAGCCTCGACGCTGGATGCGGTTAGGGTGATGTCGCGCTCCCCCGAGGTTGAAAAGTCGAACGAATAGCGCACGGTGAGGTTCAGCGATGAACCCGCTGGGATATATGGAGTCCGCCCATTGGTCAGCCCGGTCGCCTGAACCCAGACGTCGGGGTGACTGGTATCAAAATCAATGGTGAAGGCGTCGTTGACGTTGCCGTCGTTCCAGATTTCCCAGTTAACAGTCCTAGCATCATCCCCTCCTCTGAACACCTCCTCTGTCATGTCGAGGTCCTCGACTGCGACCAGATTGGTCACAGGGACTGTGAGCAGGATCCTTACACTCGATTGGTAGCCCGAGTCATCCTGACTGGCTGCGATTATCCAGATCTCGTAGGTCTCATTGGCAATCCCATAAGGCATCGGCAGCAACAGCAAAACGGTGCTGTCTCCACCAAATGGATCTATCCCGAGGCTCTGCTCTGCATTTAGGGAGGCGCCGAGTTTCCAGTCTGATAGCACAGCTAGATCGAATGCCTCCTCCGAGTTTCCATTGTTAACCATCCTGACTTCGATTAGCCTCAGGAAGCCGTCGGCAGAGGCCATCATCTCCGTGGTCTCCGGCTCGAGCACTAGGTCGTGGAATACCGGGACCTCGATGTATATCGTCCAGTCTGCCACGAAATTGGCAGGAGGTCTGCCGCTTGCGAGCAGAGTTATCGCATAGGTGCCCGGAGATACCTCATCGGGTACGATGACAGTTGCCGTGAGTTCGAACTCATCGGTGATGTTCATCGAGAGGCTGGTAACCACAGAGCCGTTGGCATCGTGCCAAACCAAGTTCTCATCACCCCAACGGCTATCGCCAAAGGTAGCACCCAAGTTCCAGGTCGCTATCTGATTCCCAGTGTTCTTCATCACCATCGCCACATCCCCGGTGGTTCCTGGATACAACACCGCGGCTGGGTTTGCAAGGGCCTTCTGATCTAGGGAGATTGAGTATGCAGCAATGACCGATACGGGCAACTCAATGTACACCTTGGAGAGATTAGTGGTCCCATCGTTAATCCAGACAAACCAGTCTAACTCCTCGACACTGGCGCCCTCTGGAATACTGAGATTGAACCACGTGTTCATGGTATCGAGGGCGCTGATGACCTCGGAGACAACATAGTTGTCGTGATCGAACCTGTTGTTGGAGTCAATCCTCAGAGGGTAGCCATTCATCCAAGTCTGGTTGGAGATTTCGGTGTACAGGCGGAGAGTGATGTCAACGTACCCATTGTTCTTGATTTTGCAGAATAGAGAAGGTGGCCTAGAATCGTCAGGCACCACCATGTAGGCGTTGGGCAACGGGTCGTCGCAATCGACGTCGAGGGTGTACTCTGCGACCTTCTCGAATCCGAACAATAGGAAAGAGTCCAGATGGATGCCCTGATTCGCGAGGGAGCTGTCTGAATCGAAGCGGAAGGCGAGAGAATAGTCGGCATTGGGATGTACGTCGGTCATGTTCCAGACCAATCGGGACCAATCGCCGTGGTTCTTCGAGAGGTTTTGTTCAGAGTAGTTGTAGTACTCCAGAGATCCTCCGGCATCAGCCTCCATTCTGATGGTGTCGCCGGGAGCCATCTCCCCCCATGCCGCAGTCACCAAGTGCATCGATATGAAGTCGAACGACCTTACCCTGATCTTGCAGAAATTGTTTCCATACAGTGCCGATACTGCTGAGTCTAGGGTTCCATACTTGAGCCCGTGTCCAGGATCGTCGCAGTTGTCGAACGGAGTGAACCAGCCCCACCAGAGCCTGTCATGTCTGTTGCTGGCGTAGTCTGAACCAGGCCTCGACACCCTCCAGTGCATCTCGCCCTCGTCGCTGGAGGCGTTCTCCATCCTCCAGTGCCCGTAGTAGTCGGGGTCCGATGAGAGAGTTCCGTCCGAATCATACCCGGCTCCGACCCATGTCGGCTCGTTGGCGCTGAGTTGGTTGGTGCAGTCAACAACCTGATCGCCGTCCACATCCCCACAGAATCCATTGTCCATAGGGTCCTTCCAGACCGCCACTGGTACTTCCCTATCGAACTCGTTGTTGTCCTCGTTGTCATCAGCGAGTCCACCGTCGATGATGCCACGCAGTATGATTCCGCCGTAGAGATTGCCATCTTCATCAATAGCACTGTGAGCAGCGCTAGGAGTCCAGTAGAACGACTCGGTGGTAGACTGCAGGCCGGACAGTGTCATGTTGACATAATGTTCCTCCATCAGAAATCCGACGGGATGCCAGACCTGCATCCAACCCTCTGCGTAGGCAGGCTGACTTGATGTGCCAGCCTGAGTGAATGTGATACTCACCAAGACGTACTCGTTTCGGAGAACGTATTCTAGCGTAGAGTTGTCCGGCTGGTCCCACTGCAGGGCCGAAGTCAAAGAGTCGCCGAGCTCGATAGAGGTGACTTCGAAGTCAATCAGTGCCTTCGGGGTGGCCGCACGTTCCTCGGCAGTTGGAGGCATCACCGAGTTTGCAGCCAAAGGGGCCATGCTCATGATGAGGAGTAAAGACACCAGAAAGAGAGAGGACAGGCTACGCATGTGACGAATCTTCGGTTCTACATACATGTATGAAGGTTCGCTAGCAACGTTCGCCGCCCGTAGGGCGCTACGCAGAGGATTGGTGGCTCTTAGACGCCTCTCTAACCGCCCGGAGGCGGCTCGGTCCCGATGAAGGGCTTATGGTGACTCGATGAGGCGTGGAGGGTGTGACAGCGGAGGATCTGTACCAGAGGTTCGTCCTCTACATAGTAGTCGTGTTGCAAGTCACTCTGATTCCTATCGTGGGGTTCTCCCTGACCTATCTGCTTGAGGTAGATCAGGATAACTTCTCAATCGCCGTTCGCACCGAACTGATCTACTGGATCGTCGTCGCGGGACTGTTGTACGGGCTCTTGTCACTCCTCCTAGCTCTGTTCTTCGGAGGTTACAAACCAACTTCAGTCGCTGACAAAGGAGGCTGGATGCCAATCCTAGGCCTCAGCAGAAGAGCTGGGGATCCCGAGCTCATAGACCGGGCGAGGCTAGCCCTGCAGGCGAGCCCCTATGGCAGGATGGCGAGGCTCGTCCACGCGAAGACAATCGAAGAGGGGCAGGACCTGATAGCGGTTCACGGGGGGCTGCAGCTGCTGGCCGTCCCGATGCAGGTTCTGCTGATCGCCGTTCCCCTGCTCATCATGGAAGGCGTGCCCGAAGCGATAATCAAGCCAGATCAGGCATTCGAATTGGGCATAGCAGGATATCTGATAGCGCTGTGGATGGCAGTGAGGATTCAGCCGGTTGTGTCCAGCGGGCTCGTGTCTTACGCAGCAATGTTCAGGAGTGTGTTATGGAAAATTTCGCGGTTCTCATGGGTACTCCCGGTTCTGCTCTTCTGGATTATCGCCAGGACGTTTCTAGCCGCCTCCCTGAGCTGGCTAGACGTCGATGTAACACAGTGGAACGAGGTCCAGTTGGAAACTGTTCTTCTGCATGCAGTAGTTCCCGATGCGGTAGTTCCTGAGACTGCAGTCATTGACTTCCTAGTGGCGATATCAGTGCTACCGATGGCGACCTTCACTACCCTGTCTGTACTAGGAGGAACTCACGACATGCCAAATTGGATGAGGGGGCAGGGGAGTGGGCTCGAGAATCTACAGATGGACCTGCTGGAAGCTCCCGATGAGGGCGAAGAAACCGAGACCTCTCCGATATATGATGCCCCAGTGCCGGAGGAATCTGAGGTGGAAGGGGTAGAGAGAGAAGATGGAGAGAGCAGGATGATTGACCTACCATTCAGACTGTTTGATGACTGATTACTGCAAGAGAAAGGATCGGTCTACAACTTGGTTTAACAACACCCACCCCGAGCCCATGCACAGTCCGAATCCGATTGACGTGGGCCCGAGCAGAGACAAGGAAACGAGAGAGCCGATCAGGATAACAGGAGGGTATAATCTAGGCTCTATCCTAGAACCCTCGCTCCCGATGAATAGTGATATGAGGAAGAGTGCAAAGGATGCGACGGGACCCATTGGGGGTCAATCTCCCCTCAGCTCAGCCAACACTGCTTCGACCCTATCCATGCCCTTGTCGATGTCTTCTCGGCCGATAGTGTAGGCGAAGCGGAGGTGACCCTCACCTAGCTCACCGAAGGCTGTGCCCGGTGAGCACAGCACTCCACCCTCAAGCAGCGCCATGGCAATCTCTTCACTGTTCATCCCCGGGATATCGACTTTAGGGAATACGTAGAACGCTCCAGTGGGGACGCGGCAGGAGACGCCGGGCATCGCATTGAGTCGTTCGCATACCAAGTCGCGCCTAGCCTTGAACTCTGAGCACATTTCCTCCGGGTAATCTGGGGCCTTCACGAGGGCCTCGAGGACAGCGTGCTGCATTGCATCGTTACTGCACGCGGTTACGTAGTACTGCATCTTGGTCAGTTGCGACATTGCTTGGGCGTCAGGAGACAACAGATATCCAATTCTCCATCCAGTCATGGCGAAGGTCTTGGAGAACGACTGTACCATAATCACCTTGTCATAACCCGCTCCGAGGAATGAGACGTGCGGACCATCGTAAACGATGCGGTCGTAGACTTCGTCACTGATTATCCAGAGGTCGTTATCTATAGCGAAGGTGACCAGTTCGTCCCTCTGTGACTCGTCGACGTTGCCTCCAGTTGGGTTGCTCGGGAAGTTGTACAGGATGGCTACGGTGTTCTCATCGACTCTGCTCTGCAGGTCCTCGATGGTCGGCACGAAACCGTTCTCGAAGGTGCAAGGGTACAGATTGGGCTCACCGCCGCAGATTACTACATCCTGAGGGTACAGCGGGAAGTACGGCTCTGGCAAGAGTACGTTGTCCCCGGGCTGGACCAGAGCTAGGAAGATGTCGAGGAGACCATTGGTTCCGCTCATGGTAATACAGACGTTGGATTCATCCAGACTGGGGACGAGGTGATGCCACATCTCGGCTATCTTCCTCCTCAGATCCGGTAGTCCGGCAGTGGTGGTGTACTTGTTCTTGCCATCTTTCATCGCCTTGGTGAACGCCTCGATGGCAACCGGAGGAGGCTGGAAGTCAGGCTCACCCAAGCCGAACTGAACGGCATTGTCTCCTGCCATGTCAAACATCCTCCGAACCCCTGTCGGACGGATGCTGTTAACACGCTCGGAGAACCTCACCATGGCCTGTGGACGAGAGTTCTAGGATTTGAACAAGGCGCTTCGAATCCTTCGGATTCGCTATTCAGGACCCTGTTCAGGGATTAATTCAGCTTCGAGTACTTCATCGACGACTGAATCCTCCTCCTTCCTCAATCTTGAGATTAAACTGTCAATCTCGCTATCCGAGCGAAGTCGGACCAGAGACAGCGAGGCTACCCATATCACGAATACGACGAGGATGCCGGCAATGACGAGAGGAGGGACTGAGATGTCAGTGACGCTGCCGGCAGAGCCGTGCACAGTCACTAGGACAGGGAGTGAGGAGAAGTCTTCCGAAATCGCTCTGACCTCAATCTGATGGGCGCCCTCGCTGAGTTTGTTTGGATTAAGAATCACATGCCACATGAAAGGTGTCAGAGCGCCAATTTCCTCTGGCTCAGATGAGTATGTTGCCTCCTGCCAACCCCCTCCATCGATTCTGAACTCGACTCTATCGATACTGCTCAATTGACCCCAAGAGTGTCCGGTGACGTTGATCGTTCCATTCGAGTCGATAAGGTTCAGCAAGTGGTTCTGGAGGCTGGAATCCACTGATTCGGTCTGCTCGGTCTCATCGAGATGGAGGGCGAGGGCAACAGCTGCATGTGCGTCGACCATTCCCCATCCGAAATCGCGGTTCCAGTAGGGGTCGATATCGGGAGCACTGGGCTCACCCCTGCGCTCCGCGGTCTGCTTGAGCACTTCCTTAATCTGCAGGGGAGTGAGATTGCCATTGGCCTCGATGACTAAAGCGATGACTCCAGAAACTGCCGGGGTGGCATAGGAGGTCCCACTGCCGCGGCCGGTGTAGGTGTTATCGGAAGCGTCTCCGCCGAGGAAGTTGTTGCAGCCTCCGCTAGTGACGCAACCTTCGGCCTGCACTATGTTGGTACCTGGTGCAGCAACTTCGGGCAATAGCTCATTGAGAGGGTTGCCGTCTCCGTTGTCCTTGCGAGGTCCACGCGAGGAATAGGAGGCAATGCTGTCATCGGACCTGTCGACGGTATTGAGGTCGTCTGTAGCGGCAACTGTGATTGAGAGAGATGAGGCGCTCATTCCCGACAGGCCGTCATTGTCGGGTCCGTCGTTTCCAGCCGCGTTGGAGACTGTGACTCCAGCCAGCATCGCATCGTCGAGTATCCTGCTGTGCATGTCCGAGCCATCAGAGCCGCCATTCTCGTGACTGGTTATCCCCCAAGACAGAGAGATGATGTCAATGCCGTGGTTCGCCTCATCCACCCCAGGCCATGCATCGTCTTTGTGATCTATTATCCACTGTAGGCCATTCATTGCCGACTCGTAGAACTCTTGCTCAAGCAAGTAGTTCTCGAATGGGCCTGCCCCAACATCAGTCCCAATTCGGACGTCGACTAGGGAAGCATTTGGAGCTGCCCCATAGAACTCTGACTGGCTGCCATCCTGCTCCAAACCTGTTGCACTGGCCATCCCCATACATGCCGTACCGTGCTGGTTGCCATCGTCGGGGTCGAATGACCCGTCATCCTCCCTGCCTCCCGAAAGAATGCATTGAGGGTCCGAATGTACAAAGCAAACTGCATCGTATCCAGCAACAAATTTTCCCGATAACCCTGGGTGCTCATTGTCCACGCCAGTATCTGTCAATGCTATATTCACCCCGTGTCCGCTAACCCCGAGATCCCATGCCCCCACCGGGTACTCCGTGGAGTTTCGCGCCTTTACCGCAGGCGTCTGGACGTCGCCGTAGAAAACGAGCGAGCCATAGCGCTCAACCATCACCACGCCTTCGAGCTGTGATAGCGCATACACCTCGGAGGCATCGACATCACCGATCAGAAGAGCATCAACTGACAGGAGCTCTAGGTGGATATCGTAACCCGCCAGAGCTAGATCAAAGCGGTTTGAATCGGTAATCCTCCCGTCGTATGAAAGGCCTACGTTGACGGGTCCAGAAGCCGTCTGCAACGAGTCGTGGATGCTGTTCCTGTCTGAATCTAGGGATGTCCAGGTCCACCAGGGCCCTGGGTTCGCCCAACTGACAGCAGTCTGGACGGGTGTCGTTGTCTGTTGATACTGCCCCATCAGTTGCAGCCCCTCGCTGTCTATTTCGGACAGATGAGGAGGGGCTACGCTCCCGGCTAGGGGGGCCAGTAGGAAAGCGCATAGAACAGCGCTGAGTGCCTTGGTGTCCATCGGGTCACGCGAAATGCGCTAAGTCCTTCAACCCAACCTATACCAGAATTGCTCGGAATGCTGCACGCCTATGCCAAAATGGTGGGGGCACTGGGATTTGAACCCAGATCAGCGGGTGTCTTCCGCCTAGCGTGCACCCGGAATGCGCACGCTCTCGGGTTGCGACAGGTCGGTGCTCCAGTTGGTCATCAAAGCCATCAGAAAAACCACTTGTCGTCATTCCCGTGCAACTGGAGCCCGCGGTACTACCAGGTTATACTATACCCCCTAAGGAGTGCATCGCCCTAGGGCCTCACTCTTATGATGCTCTCGGTCGGTCGAATATGAGCCTCACATAGGGCCCAAGATTGGACCCACCAGAAGAGCGAGTGCGGTCCAACCCCCTAGGATTGCTGACGCCAGACCCCACGCGCGCGGGCGTATGCCCGCGCTGAGCCAGCCGAACACCCGTGAGAGTTTGCCAGGTGCCAAAGCGATGAGGCGCGCCAGATTGACAATGACTCCAGCAGCGATGAGGAAGCCCAGCATAGCTAGGACGGAAAGCGGGATACCCAACATATCCGAGCGGGCTACAGCGCCCACTCCCTGTGGAATCAGTGCCGGAGTTCGCAGCCACAGCAGCCAAGCCAGCCATAGTCCCAGATAGGCATCCTCAGCAAAACTGGAACGGTCGCGCCAGGCACGGAATCCCTCGGGTAACCGCGAGTACGTCACTGTAACTAGGTACTCAACCTCAGGAATCCTACCACGCAGGAGGACGGAGAGACCGTGATACACCATAACCAACGCAAGCAGTAGTTCAATCCATATCCAGAAGGCCCCAAACCCGAACGCGGCCATCAGGGCGACGGGTAGTGCCCATGTCCCAAAGCCGACGGCAGCGGCCACTGTAGTCATGAATGAACCAGCACCGGGGAACAGTAGCTCATCGGGCACCTTGAGTTCCCGGTCCCTTGGCATAGCGAGAACCACCATAGGCAGCAATGCTGTACCAATTATGATTGAGAACAGAGACAACGGGTGGTTCCCCGAACCTCTAGAAGCCGAAGATACAGCCTCGTCTATCTCCAGTGCCGACATTGTACCGGGCTGCCAATCTGTGACGAAGCCAGCTGAGTCGATTATGATAATAGCGTCCGTCGCACCGCTAGGGAATGCCTTGCCCACTGCAGCATCAGCCTCGTCCATCAGTAGTGGCCATGTCTCGTTGAGAATCAACGAATAAGTGTCCAGATCGACAGATTGTATCCCTTCTCCCGTGGCAATCTGGATGAAGGCGATGTCCGAGTCGCTGATGATTTGCGCTCCTCTGAAATCATCGAACTGCCTGATTGCATTAGGTGATCCGGTGCGGAACAGCCCGACCACGACAGCGTCATGCCCTGATATCAAATCGGAAAGTTTGACCAGTTCGCCATCGTGAGACAGTAGTGCAAACGAGGGCGCGGCGCCCTCCTCTCTAGGAGAGTTGTTGTCGATGTCTGGCAAGTGCATAGCGGGACCGAGGGCGGTGATTGCAAGCAGCAGTAATATCGCATAGGCCTGCAAGGGGAGCATGGCCTCTCGCATCGAGGCGCCAATCCATGCAATTATGCCCAGCGGGACCACGACCGCGGCCCACATTGAGGACAACATTGGTTTGGAATCCTCCGGGACCTCAAAACGCAGCACGCCTACTGCATCGCACAGTTCTCCCGGATCCTGGTCAGTGACTGTGAAACAGGCGTCAATCATGTACCTCCCTGGAATGAGTGGCTTCTCTGAGGACCAAGTGAAAATCGTCCTGTTGGCCTCGCCGGTCCTCGTCCCATGAGGGGTCTCGAAATGTTCCATCCGCTGGTCCTCCTTGCCGAAGCCGTGGACCATCTCATCCCAGTCCAGCGGCCCGACGATCTCGAGTACCTGGTTATCGAAGTCTTCTGGCCCCCAAGGGGATATCGGTGTGAACTCGACCCTTACCATCCTGTTAGAATCGATGCTGTAGTCCAGTTGCGGATCGATAACCTCTCCATCGAAGATGATTCCCGAGGTCGCGTCATAGGTCCCCCACCACAGCACTCCCTGCTGCAAGCAGTCGTGCTGCACATCGACTTGTAAGGAGATGAGGTCGCCCGAAGAAAGCGAGGCGTTGACATCGGACGCCTGTACAGTGAATTCGTGGGCTGAGAGATATGACTCCTCCATCGGCAGTGAATTGGTCTGAACGTTATCTAGAACCACATTGCTACCGAGAGACAAAGTCACAGAAAATGAAGTCTCGGCACCCGCAACTCCGGGCAGTACGTTGGTGAGTCTGCAGCCGTCGTTGGTCGAATCCAGAGATGCAAACAACCGCACCGTGATGTTGCCCTCGAACCTGAACGACTCTGCCAGCGGAGCCGATTGGATGTCGATGAGGTTAGGGCTGAGGGCGGAACTGGTCTTGGTGAACTCGGCCTTGCCTAAGGGCTGGCCAGTGTTCGTCGTCCAGTTACGATCTAGGAACGGCTGTTCCTCGGTTCCCTTCAGATACAGCATGTGACTGTCAGGAAGGGCCCAGTTAATTCCAGGTCCTTCGACCCCCTCGGGATTCTGGGCATTCACCATCGATACGGCTGAAGTCATCATCAGAAGCAAGGCCAGAGCAATTAGGACACCGGCCCTAGATGCGTTTGTTCCTTCTCCCATGGTTTTGTCCTCATCTCGTACAGTACAAACCCCACGTCTTGATGTTACAGGATCCTGAAAGCCACAACAACGGCCATTGCAACCCCTGAAAGGGTTGCTAAGAAGTTCACTGAGTGCTTTCCAATGTACCCCTTGTTCTCTAGAAGTTCGCCGAGTATCGAGTCGACTTGACAGCCTAACCAACCTACAATTGTAACTGTGACGAAGATGCTGGTGGCGCTCATCGACTCGCCGAAGACAGGAGCAAGCAAGACTGCCCCTCCGGCGATAATCAAAGCGCCGAGCAGCGCGGCCACCGTGCCTGTCGGGGACATTCCTCCATTGGTCCCGGGTGGGACCGCTTCGAGGGTGATAATGCTTCGAGTCCTCACATCGAGGCTGCCTATCTCCGAGGCCAGCGTGTCGGACAACGCCACTGAGATGCTGCAGGATAGGGCTAGGTAGTACCAATCTCCTTCGCCAAACCAACTCAGAATCGCGACCAACGAGGCCGCCGCGCCGTTCGCCATCACATTGCGCCAGCCCCTTGTTCCCTCGTTGGACTCCTGTATCGCTAATGCTCGCTTCTCCTCAAAGCGCCACTTAGTCGCCATGGAGCCGACGAAAAGGAAGGTCACGAGGATTACCAGCCAGGTCCAGTGCCCGAGGAGAGAGACGGTGAGTCCAACCACCATGGCAGCTAGTAGACCGCTCGAGTCGAGCATGTCACGAAGTTTGGATACTAACAGCAGTGCGGCAACAAGGGCGATGGAAATCATCTGGTCGTTGGAAAAAAAAGCCGATGCATCCACCATTCTACTCGTTCATGCTGCCTTATGCGACGGTCATGAAGGATTCCCCTGTGAGAAGTCCGTTCCTACGGGAACGGAGG
>Ga0257112_10000889_pt1 | contig 11690 bp, 7 predicted proteins | sample LP_taG_5_FD_191565 | JGI IMG/M metagenome (GOLD analysis project Ga0257112, IMG submission 191565) | Marine microbial communities from Northeast Subartic Pacific Ocean, Canada - LP_J_2015_P26_1000m | ecosystem: Environmental > Aquatic > Marine > Oceanic | place: Canada: Northeast Subartic...
TAAAGACCAAAGCTCGGCGGGGATGGATCCAGATAAATCATTAAATCTTAAGTCTAAGCTTCTTAGCTGTGTGAGATTACCGATCTCGGGAGGGATAGGACCTGTGAGCTCATTATATCTTAATACCAAGCTGGTCAGATTTGTCAGCTCCCCTATCTCAGGAGGGATCTCTCCTGTTAGTCCGCTGTTCGTTAAATTCAAACTAATAATATTTATGGAATAACACTCACCCCAGAGTTCAACTTCGTCGTTATCGCACTGACCTAGCCCAATGGATATAATGGCTATGGATGAAATAATTAGTTTTAATAATTCTTTCATAAATAAAAATACAAACCATCTAAATAATGGGAAAGTTATCTACATTTTAATAAAATAAGTGTGTTTACCTATTACACTTATTATTCGACTGTAAAACCAGTAGAATCTGTTTTAATAATCTTTAAACGCTTCCCATTTGTATATCCAAAAAAGACCAGACCGTGATCAAAAGCTTCAACAATTCCTGCCCGACCAGTCCCCCCTGTTTCGCCACCGTAGCTATTGGTCCATAATTGCTCGCTGGTGACCGCATCGAATGCCCAGACGTTTGGCACAATATTATCGATGGGCAGGTCATACGTAAATCCCATGGCGACAATAGTCTGGCCATCACCAGACAAAATTATATCCTGCAAATCATCTCCAAGACGTAAACCACCGGAATAATCAGGCTCGTTCCATTCCCAAAGGATGTTGCCCGTCATGTCCATGTTCAAAAGCCAGGCATTAATAGGATGATTTAAAGTATGGCGTTTTTTGGCTGAAACCGCATAGCTCCCGTCCAGTAGCATTAAAATATCGGTTGCTTCTTCCCAAAAGGGCCCTCCCACCATGGATTCGTAGATGACATGACCTTCGCTATCTGTACTGACAAACCAAAGATCTGTATATCCATAAAAGTCACAATCATATACACCCCCTTCATGCTCGAATTGACCTACGGCAATAAAGCCTCCATCTTCTTTCTGGATCACAGCATTAAACATGTCCTCATCACAGGCACCGCCATAATGTTCAATCCAGGAAAGACTACCGCTTTCACTGTAGCGGGCCATGAAAGCTGACTTTTGACTGGTCTCCGCGGAAGAGACATACCAGATCCCTACAACGACATAATCACCTTCAGTGGTTTGAATAATATCTTTGCCATGGTGAGTTCTGTTGCTGGGCAGTTCTGTGATCCATTCCGTAACTCCCGCTGAATCGGTCTTTATTACATAGCCGGTACTGTTGTAACTGGGGTGATTCGTGCTCACAGAAGTACACAGGATGAACCCGCCGTCCGTTGTTTTATCCAGGGCCGTTGCATACTGGTGACCCGGGCTATAGTTCCCCTGGGGAATGGGCACTTCTTCAAAAATCTTACTCCAGAGCTCGTTGCCTGCTTCATCTATTTTCATGATCCAGGGCCTGCTACTCCTTTTGCCCACACCTACATAGCTGCAGTCATCCAGTCGTACGATGTCATATCCATCTGTATCACCGGAGCCTCCCACTTCCCTATTGAATAAGGTATCTAACCCACACCCGGATTCCTGTTCCTGCGCTTCACTGCCTGGTTCATCTTCACACTGCATCAGGAAGAAGGGCAGCAACAGACAATAGACAAATTTTTTCATTTTCTATCTTATTAGGTCATTAAAAAAACTGATATCAACGATGAACGCCAGCATCAATATTAGATGGATCCAAACGAAGCAGTGATATGGGGCCACCACTATTCCCTTCTCGAAATCTAAATCCACCCATTACAATATCCCCATCATCTAACGTCATCTTTTATTCTATTGATTTGAAAATGACAAACGCATAAGGGCAGGAGTTCCACCACTATTACCATCAATAAAACCATATCCTCCCACTACAATGTCACCATTCTCAAGTTCCATTATCGACATATTTGCATATTCTATGTCTTGACTGAAAATGATCTCACCCTGTGCATTGACCCAGGTAAATACACTATTATCATCAATTAGATAATAGCCACCATTAGAAGAAGGCGTTATATCATAATACCCACTTACACTAGGTTCAACAACATGACAATCATTCCAAACTCCACCACCATTAGCATTCCTTTCTACTAAATAATTACTTCTCCAGCTATTGCAATATCCGGTTCCAACATACCCTCCACTTGGAGACTCACATACAGCATAGAGTTCAGTACTGCCTATTGATTGTATGTTTTTTTTCCATATCTGCTGTCCGTTGGGATCCGTTTTGATCAATAGAGCTTTGTAGTCACCATGCTGAGTACCTGTATAGCCAGCTAGAATGAAATCACCATCTGATGTCTCTAACATGGAGTTGATCTCATTGGCTGCAGAACTGCTATATATTTCATCCCATATCAACTCGCCGGTACTACTATATTTTCTAAGCATGGCCTTGGAATTATTCCCATTATCATTCCATGTCCCCGTGACCACAAAATCATCCTGTGTCTGAATCACATCCCTTGCCCAATCATTATTATCACTTGTGCCATCATACTTCTCCCAGTCAATTATACCAGAACCATCTGTCTTTAAAAGATAGATATCCGGATAACACCCAGGGAGTGTATCACACTCATAATACCCTACCGCAATAAAACCACCATCTGATGTCTCACGTGCACTATATAACGCGGTTGAATTCTCGTAGGTCTGGTGCCACTCTACATCACCACCAGAATCTGTCTTGATCAACAGGCCCATATAATTGGACGCACCGGCTATGATAAATCCGCCATCGGAGACCTGCCGGACGCACCAGCTCTCATCTCCTATATCCTCATAGGTCTTTACCCACTGGACATTGAGCTCGCCAATGTCATACTGGCAGGAACCATCATCAAACGTTGCCAACTCATTAAAATTTATCGCTTCAGGATCGGTACACCCGCAGATATCATTGCCACCCCAGATACCCAGACAGTCTTGTGTGCAATCATTGGTGGTATCATCATCACACACTCCACAACTATCCAGTACAGCATTTCCGCCTGGAACACCCGCACAATCTTCGGTGCAATCATTTGATGGATCATCATCGCATGTCTCACAGTCATCTAATAGGGCTCCACCGCCCCAGATCCCTGCACAGTCTTGGGTACAGTCATTGGCAGGGTCATCATCACAGACTCCACAGCTATCTAATTCAGCAGACCCTCCAGCTACGCCTAAACAGTCTTCAGGTCCATCATCCTGAGAACAGGTCCAGATAAAAAAACATATAATTAAAATAAAATATTTTTCTGTATGCATATACAAATTTATTAATCTTCTGATCTATTGCACTAGATTCTTACCGAAGGTTTAAAGGTATAGCTGATGGGTCTAAACGAAGCAATGAAATGGGACCCCCACTATTTCCTTCACGAAAACCATATCCACCCATTACAATATCCCCATCATCTAACTCGATGACAGATTGATTGACATGGTTCAGCTGCACGCTAAAAATAATACTACCGGCTTCATCTGTTTTGGTCAGATAACAGATATCATCAATCAGATAGTATCCTCCATCTGATGACGGAGTCATGTCATAGTAACCAAAGTGACTGCTCTCATCGATAAAGCAATCTTCCCATGCTATGCTACCGGAACTATTGCGCTCTACCAATAAATTGCTCCTCCAACTATTACAGAATCCTGCTGCAACATAGCCTCCACTTGGAGACTCGCAGACAGCGTAGAGCAAAGCATCTCCCACAGTCTGGGTCTTCTTTTTCCATATCTGTCCACCGTCTGAATCTGCTTTCACCATAAAATGTTTATAGGCACCGTGTTGCTCACCGGAATAACCAACAAGGACAAGATTCCCATCTGAAGTTTCTATTAGAGAGTTACCTTCATTCGCTGTAGAGCTACTGTAGATCTGCCCCCACATAAGCTCTCCACTGCTACTGTATTTTCGAAGCATTGCCTTAGAATTCCAACCATCATCATTCCAGGTACCCGCGATCACAAAATTTCCGTCTTGCGTCTCGATGATGTCCCGTGACCAATCGTTATTCTCACTAGTCCCATCTGATATTTCCCACTCAATGGTTCCAGAACCATCTGTTTTTAAAAGATAGATATCTGGATAACATCCTGGCAAAGTATCACACTCATAGTACCCTGTTGCAATAAAGCCACCATCCGATGTCTGGCGTACCCCATATAAAGAAGTTGAATTCTCGTAGATCTGATGCCACTCCTTCTCACCATCGCAATCGGTCTTGATCAAAAGACCACTGTAATTGGACGCGCCAGAAATGATGAAGCCATCATCGGATGTTTTTTGCACGCACCAACTCTCATCGCCATCATAGGTTCGTATCCATTTGATGGGAATTCCATTGAGGACCGCATCAACGTCAGTGACACCTGCACAATCTTCAGGCTCAGATTCTTCTCCGCAGCTCCAAAATATTGAACTAATAGCCAATAAAAATAAAAATCGTTTAGTCATATTTAAATCTAAATAATGTACGTTTAATAATTATCAATTGGCAATATACACACTAATCTCCAACTGATTTCCCACCGTGTTAAGCCTGCTGTCCGTGTCTGACGGATCAATATAATTATATACGTATTGCTCGGTATCGTTGTCTCCATCGCCAAACAGCCAGATCTTGGTCGTATTGGAAGCGGTGGCGTCCGGAAGAGAAAAGTTTGCATCGGCCCAACCAACCGGATCTAAGGCAAAGCCGGTCACATAGCTGCCGTTACCCTGGATCGCAGATGATGAGAGCGCGGAGTTTGTAATTCCTACATAGGCAAACTGACTATTAAGAACAAAACTGTTGCCCCCTCGCGCGGCTACCGTAAACGTTCCGCCTGCGGCATCGGTATACCCGTAATTGGTATTGGTTGTGGTCATGGAAAGGGATGACACCGCCCCCGTAGATATGTTCGTAGTGTAAAAACTGAACCTGCCATAATAATCATCCAAACTATCCAGTGGTGCCAGGGTAACGCCGGAAGCCGTACGATGATCACCCGTCATCTGTTGGGTCGTACCATGATAATTATTGCTGGTGAGATCTTCAATCGTTGTGCCATCGTATTTATCAAAGCGGTAATAGGCCACCAGATTGCTCTCACTGCCAACGAGAATAGAGTCTGTCCCAGAATCTCCTGGTATCTGGGCTTCTGCCAGTGCTGCGCTCCAGATACGTAGTTCGTCCATCTGTCCATCAAACCATTTATCACTTGAACCGGAATTAGTGCCTAATTTGAATATTCCAGTGTTGGAACCAATGTTGATTGATGTATTCGTGTTTTTGGCTGTGCCGTCGACATACCATTTCAATGTATTTTCCGAATCATCATGCACCAATACTACGTGGTACCAGGTGTTGGCTGATGCAGTAAAACCTGACTCCGAAGACGTGGCGCCAAGCTGAGAAGCTATAACACCATCGCTATTAATGGCTATTACTCGATTTGCATTGTCGCCAGTCTGCTGGAATACCTGTTGCCGGGATCCAATAGCATCTGTTTTAAACCTTATGGATATAGTAAAATCAGATGTGCCCATGTTAACGCTGTTTGGCAGAGTCACCCTGTCGTCATTACCATCAAATTCCAGGGCATAGTTGCTGTAGCCCGTAGTGCCGCCGTCAAAAGCAACCGTAATGCTGTACCAGGTATAAGGACCAATGCCGCTGTTGGTAAACGTAAGCCTGTTGCTCCCTTCTTCCCCATAGGCAAACGTGAGGCCGCCGGCATTGGTAACTTCCATCGCAATATCATAATCATTCAATTCCCCTTGCTGCCAGACCGTGCGTCCAGCCACGTCATTGTAGTTAAATAAAGCAGAAACGGTCCAGGCCTTCCCGTCGCCGTTGGAAGATCTGTGAAGAGGGTTTTCCGTCGCACTGTCTCCAGCGTGCTGGTAGGCTCTGTCTACTACGCCATCAAAATCAGCTCCTTTGGTCCAGCCGGTACTGCCGTGGGTCCCATCGGAAAGAAGCGATGATGCTAGGCCCAAAGTATAGAAATAGCCGGAATCCAAACCCACGGAGTTAAAGGTTACGGTTTTGTTAGCTCGATCTGTTTCACTTCCCTGGGCGGAAATGGCAAAGTTTCCGCTCGTTCCTGAACGATAAAGAAGTTTATTTGCAGTAGCACCATGTGCAAAGGTGGATAGTATAGTGGACTCGTCCACATCAAACTTCACAGCTGGAGCGACCGTTCCCCTTTCATCGACCTGCCAGATACGCCCTGATCGTACTCCGACCCCACTTGGAAGATCAGATGTTGATGTTCCAGTTGTGTTGTTATTACCATAGAGTGCATAGTTCGTTTCTGTAAGGGCAGATGAAACAGCCATGGTCAATCCATTGGATGAACTGGAAGAACTGGTTCCAATGTTTTGCCACAATGCCTCCACATCTGTTCTATAGCCTGAGTTCAATGCAGCTAAAGGTGCATAGGATGTTACCCAGGCACTGTTATTCATATTCGTAAGTGTTCCCGTGTAACTGTTGGTACTATTATCCGTAAGCGTGGTACCAGAACCGTTACTCATTTTATAATATGCGATCAGGTCATCCTCATCACCATTTAGCTCCAGTTCCATGTTATCAGCTATCTCCGCAGCTGTCCTGGCATCATTCCAAATCCTCATTTCATCTATGGTACCATATAAGGTGGCATTTCCAGCGGTTCCAATCGTGTTCATGGGTAATTTCCAATTAGTTCTGTTAGAACTATCTGTTACTGTACCATTGACATAGAGATATGTTTTGCTAGTATTGTTGACTATTGCGATATGTTCCCATTCAGCAATGGTCGCGGAATGGTTAAATTGATGATCATAAGACCCGTATCTCGTAAAACCCACTTTATTACTCTGATTATACTGCTCGATTTTAATACCATAGTTATCGCCTTGTAATAAGAGGGTATTGTTATTTCCAGAATCTATCCTTTTTACCCAGACTTCAAACGTGTGAGATCCTCCATTTTGTCCTGCATCAATACTGACATGATCACTGGATCCAGGTCCATCAAAATAAAGAGCACAATCAGTGCACTGGGATTGAGGGTTGTGTACTGCCTGAAATGTAGGCAGGGCAAATTGGTTACCGTAAAGGGTGATACTTAGTGCTGCGAATAATGTGATACCCTTTATTCTTAAAATGGATATGTGGTACAAGTTATTATTTTAACAAAATCATTTTTCTGGTTCTTATAAATCCTGGTGCCTGCAGTTTTGCCAGGTACACACCTGTTGCGGCGGGGTTTCCAAAACGGTCCATCCCTCGCCAGGTTATAGAATGGTACCCATAATTAAGTTCTTTATTAATCAGGGTGATAACTTCCTGACCCAGCATATTATAAATGGTGATCTCTACCTTTGACCTTCTGGGGATGGAAAAATCCAGGTGTGTCAGCGGGTTAAAGGGGTTGGGATAGTTCTGGCTTAAAGAATACTCTTCCGGGATATCAGCAAGTATTTTTTCAACTGTCTCTAATACAAAATTTTCATCTCCAGCTACCAGCTTCAGATCGTAGGCATTGGTAATTTTTTCTTCAATGGTAAGACCTGTCTCTAAAAAATGGTCCAGTACGGCTCGTCTGGGAATATCTACAACTGATATATAAAGGCCTTCCGGTACTTGATTTATAATAGAGCCCGTAACTATAACCGGTCCAGGCTCACCCTTACCATAGATGCGCAGGTTCCAGACTCCATTAGATTCATCCAGAGATCGAAAATCAGTACTGTGCCCAAAGAGTCCCTTATTTCCAATATCCATGGCCAGGCTAAGATAATTGCTGAGTAACGGTAGACTCGGTGTATCAAATCCATCTTTATTTTCAGTTGCATCTTCTCGTCTACCGATCCGACCCGTATGGTCAAAATGTTTTTCTCCATCAATATCCAATTGTAATTCCCAGCCTGTGAATGCCATTCTAACTGTTTCAACCGAATCAGTGAATGGCTTCAGCATAATACTTTTAATAGTTTGAGAATCGTTAAATATGGCATAACCGGCCCAGGGATCCAGTACCTGTGATGGGCCTCCCCATCCATCCCGATCTTCTTCGCCGTAAAGATATAATCCTGAAATAGTTTCTGGATCATATTCAGCAAGAACAGGAAAAGAAAAGGGACTGCCAATCATGTTCCAGCCACTGCGAAGTTGAATCGTATAATCAACAAGCGGGACAGCCAGGCCTGTGGTTTTTTTATTGCTGAACACAACGGCTTCTGAATAATGATGCTTGAACCAGTAGGCCCTTCCAGTTTCAATAGCATCCGGTTTGATCCATTCATTTGTATTGGGATTCCAATCATAAAACACATGACCGGAGTCCAGGTCTGATGGGTTGATATGGTTATCGGCCAACGCTCCCGGCCAGACCATCATGCGCCACTTGTCCGATATAATACCTTCAGGATAATGGCTGTAGATTTCTTCCATGCTCAGCTCATCTGCTGCAAATTCAACCGCTGGTGTTTCATAATCGCTTTCTGCTGTGTTAGCCATATTGTCTACACTTTCCACATGGGCACGTAAATTGAATATGGTAACCAGGCTGTCAGGGACAGAGACTTCAAATATGGTATCATTCAGTGCTTCCATAGGGATTTTGATCGCATCAGCGCTGCCGCCCAATTGAATATACAGGTCCGTACTGGCAACACCATTTATATCTGTAGCAATGGCCCTCGCAATTACAGGCATACCATCATTAAAAATGGTATCTGCAAGAATGGGTATAATATTCGGAGGTCTCAAATATAATTCAGATGCAATATTCCAAAATCCGCCTTTTAATAACAATGTGTCCCCGCTTCCAGTCTGATAGAAACCAGTGCCTATAGCTCCTTTCAGGACCAATGAGTCAGAATTTATAGGCCGTTGGCTCAGCGCGATCTGGTAGGTATGCAGCTTAAAATCCTGACCATGTAAGGAACATAAACCTATAAGAATCGCAGCAATTGACGGCCTAATGATTCTTTGATTGTATTTGCTATCTATGAACCTGATAATAATAATATTTATTATTGCATCTTTCATGGTCAGAATCCCCTGGCGACGCCATCTTGATTATTGCCTGACAAGTCTACCACAGGATCTCCATCGCTGAGAGCATTGGTCAGTGAATAATAGATCCCCAGAGATCTTCCACGTTCCGCTGCCCAGGGTCGAAGGTCAGTGCTACCCTGTGAATCATGGAGCGAAGTGATATCACTCGGATCACAATAGCTTATTAATGCCCATTCTGTAACATTATCTAGGTCAACATAGGGGTTGTCACCACCACATAATCTCCCCAGATACCCAGTACCGCTGGTGGTCCCGCTAACGTCAGGAGTAACACCAAGGGTTAAGACGTAGACACTATTTTTATAAAAAGAAATTGAATTCTTTGACACAGCACCAGCTGGTCCATAATCTGTATATACATTATCATATGCAATTGGTGCATTTGAAGTAACCCAGTCACTGGATCCCCCACTGGTCGTCATATTTGTTAGTGTACCATTATTGGAGTTCGAGCTATTATCTGTAAGAGTCGTACCAGTTCCATCACTCATCTTATAATATGCGACCAGTCCACTCTCATTGCCCACCAACTCATCATCCTTATTATCCGCTATCTCTGCAGCAGTTCGCACATCATTCCAAATACGTACTTCATCTATTCGCCCATTGAAGTATTTATTATCTGCATCAGAATTTGTCCCTAAATAAAACGTCCCTGTATTTGAAGGTATATTTACAGAAGTATTTGTGTTTTGTTCTGTTCCATTAACATACCATTTTAGTGTGTTTGCTGAATTATCATGGACCAAAACAATGTGGTACCAAGTGTCTACAGAAAGATTTACACCGGAATCGTGATCATCCCCAGTGCCTCCGAGTCTGGATTGTAATGAGCCATCCACATTAATTGCCATAACCCGATTAGCATCTGACCCTGTTTGTTGAAATACATGCTGCCTACTGCTGGTATCATCAGTTTTTAGCCAGATAGAAAGAGTGAAATCTGTTGTCCCCATATTGATACTATTAGGAAGTGAGACATAGTCATTAGTGCCATCCAAATCCAATACATAGTTAATGGAGCCAGTACCTACACCTGTACTACCCAATCCAGTAGATACAATAGTACCTGTATTCCCTGAACTGAAATCACTAACATCACTATATGACACTTTAATATAATCATAAGTTCCAGATGCAGTCTTTTCAGCTAAAACTGTGGGGGAACTAGAGTCATTACCATCATAGACAATATTTGTGTTGACACCACTTCCTCCATAAGAACGGTTTAGTTTGAACCATACCTTTTGACCACTGTTCGATGATGTAAATACACCCGTTGATGCATCAGCAGTTCCCCTATAACCTATCCAGAAATAATATTCACTGTCATAATAAATCAACTGAATATTATTAGAATACTGTCCAGCCCAGGATGTTGAATGATTTGCAACATTCGTTGACCTATTTACTGTGCCTCGTTCTTGATCACTTACAATTGTTCCATCTGTATCTATTAAGAGTGAGTATATACGATTGCCCCCATCATAGTAATATGCAGCGCGCATGCTATGGTCAGGGCTTGCATAATAGCAATTTCTCCTTATCCAATGGCTACCACTAGGAAGTTTTGCACGTATAGTTACTGTAAATGAGCTGGAATCATCTACCGTATAGTCCTTTAAGCCTGTTCCCCAGGGAATCTCAATATGATCACCACCCGTACCGTTTTGATCGTTATTATCAAAATTTAAAGCAGTCACGGCAAATCCAGGGTGACTGGCTACAGGCTTTTGGATGGCCTGAAAGACAGGCAACGCAATCTGAGCGGATACCAATTCTATTCGTCCTGATAGCATTGCTATAAAAATTATGTAAAGTTTCTTATGCATTTAAGATGTTGTATCTCCTGAGACTACAAACACGTTACTGCCCAGGTGCACCAGGGTCAGGATCGCATACTGACCTGCGGTCTTGCTGCCGTTACGATTATTCAGCGTCGTGCTGGAAGCGCTAAGCGAGACCTGGCCACTGCCGCTCTGGATGATCATGCAGTTAAATCCAGATGGTAAACTTGCCGGTACTGTAATAGTAATCGCACTGCTGCTGGAACAGACAATAATGGTACCATTGTCTGCTGCTGCTAATGTCTTTGACGTGCCCGATTCTGTCTGCAGATCCGCACCATAACCAGTTAATGGACTATCGTTCAAATCAATTTTCCCGGTCCCATGTGGAGCTAATTCTATATTAGCATTTGAGCCATCACGTATAACAATTGAACCAGTATTTGAAGCTCCCGTTTGCAGTGTTAAATCTTTGTTTCCATTTGATTTTATAAATGGATCCACACTACCATTCCCAATAACAAGAGTGGTTGAAGACATATTAATCTGTGTATCTGTAGAATTGGTTATCGTCTCATCATTTTCAAGGATTAACCCAGTTGATCCCGTGATATCAACACCTGCTGCATAAACGGTAGCACCTTGATCCTGAGCCATGTATATCGCGGTCACGTCCGCGTTGCCCAGGGTAACGGAATTGTTCGCCTGACCCGATGCACCGTAGCCGATCACGGTCTGGTTCGTACCATCATTCGCGCTTGGGTCTGAATCTTTTCCTATTATTGTATTAAATGTACCGCTGGTAATTAAAG
>Ga0257112_10000891_pt1 | contig 11688 bp, 14 predicted proteins | sample LP_taG_5_FD_191565 | JGI IMG/M metagenome (GOLD analysis project Ga0257112, IMG submission 191565) | Marine microbial communities from Northeast Subartic Pacific Ocean, Canada - LP_J_2015_P26_1000m | ecosystem: Environmental > Aquatic > Marine > Oceanic | place: Canada: Northeast Subartic...
TTAAGATTATTTTTGCAATGAGGACATTCCCAAAAATATTGACAATAATCGGTCGGCATTTGTTCAATAGTTTTTTGATGACATCGTGGACATGTGATTGTTGATTGTAGCTGGATATCAGTCATAGAGTTTCATTAAATTTTAAAGTGTAAATGTTAAGTTTTAATAGTTGTGGACGCCCAGATGACACCTGAATTATTTCCATTTCTCTCTAAAAGCAACCTTATCTTCTTCAAAACTTTCGGCACAAGCTCTAAATATCGTTTTCATTTTCATACCCGAATCATACCCCACAAATCGTGATTGGAGGACTCTGAATTAACAAACCCCCCTATATGTAATAGACCTCCCTATGTTAACATGCAACCTAAGGTAATTAAAATTGATGGAGTGGGACTTCCTGTGAGATGTAGGTTAATATGTACGAATGGAAAATTTACAGAAACTTATTTTTATTGAGAGGAGATAATATGGGTGAAATAAGTGATAGTGATGTTAGAAACCTACACCAAGTACGACATATCTTGAATGGCCTAATTGAAGGTAAGACTATTAATCCTCAAGATCCGAATGTTTGGCATGAGTACTTCACGCAACATTGCTTGGAGTATAAGTTGAGCATCACTAAAATATTAGATGACCACCAGAAGAGAATTCCACCAGAAGAGTTTAGTATTATTGGTCATAATCGAAATTAGGTAAAAATGGAAGATTTAAAGAAGCTTATATTCATTCCTATAACTTTCTTATTAGTATTGATTATAACAGTTGGCATATTTATTCATTTGTTTCGATATGACTATGTAGAAGTTTATTGGGGATATGGTACAACAACGGCACTTATAAAATATGACAACCTAACTGGTAAAAAATGTGTGGATCAGGTGTTTATGACTGAAAGCGAAGCAAAAAGAGAGCTAAACTGGTTACACAATGAAGATCTTAGAAGGACACGTGAAACAGGCAACGAATGGAAAATAAAAAAAACAGAAAATGCTAAAAATATTAGACGCTGTGAACAATAAGAGCCTCTTAATCCAAAGTTTCTTTGCAGACATCTAAGTCGAGCTCAATGCATGGATAATCTTCTAGTTTTAAACCACCTTTATCTAATGGAATAACTCTGTAGCCTTCTAGATTACTTTCGATTGAGATAACGTCAGTTCCGCGACTATCTGGTCTGTAATAAAAGATTGCGCTGATTGCTATTGATATGAGAACTGTAAGAGCTTTAGTCTTAAACTTCTATTAATAAAATACAATGTTTATCTAAATTCCTAAATCCAAATAAGACTTTTCAAGTTTTTTAATTGCCACAGCATAAGCAGCTGTTCTATATGTATCTAATCTAAAAAAATTTTTAGCATGAAGAATTTCTTGGAATGCATTTTTCATCGTATCTTCTAAACCAGACGCCACAATATCATCCTCATTAGCGCCGTGTATAATTTTCTCAACGATATTTTTAGGAAGCTTTTTTTTTGAAATCGAATTAATCGCTTGGACAATTTGTTCGCCTCTATTTTCTTCATACTGTTTACTCATTCGGCCCATGCGAATATGTGAAATATTACGGATCCATTCAAAATAAGAAACTACAACACCGCCCGCATTGGCATAAATATCAGGGATTACAGCTATCCCTTTTTTATTTAAAATTTGATCCGCTCTAAAAGTAACGGGTCCATTTGCTGCTTCACAAATTAACTTTGCTTGAATTTTATGAACATTGTTTTTCGCTATTACACTTTCTACAGCTGCTGGTATTAATATATCACAGGGCATATAAAATACTTTATCTGACTTTTTATAAACAGTTGCTTTTGGATAATTATACAAAGAGTTATTTTGATTAACCCATTCAATTATATTAGTAATATCTAAACCTTTCTTATTAAATAAGCATCCATCCTTTTCAACAATGCCAATAATTTTTGCGCCATTTTCAAATAACGCCAAAGCTGTATTCAAGCCAACATTTCCAAAACCTTGTATAATTATTTTTTGATCACTTAATTTTCCAACTAAATTAGTTTTTTTTAATTCTTCAGAATGCCGAAAGAATACTTTTAAGGCTTGGTAAACACCTCTTCCCGTTGCCTCTAAACGACCCTTAATTCCTCCATGATCCACAGGCTTGCCAGTAACACAAGCTGCATGATTAATATCATCAGGTTTAAGACTTTTATAAGCATCTAGAATCCATGCCATTTCTCTTGATGAGGTTCCAATGTCAGGAGCCGGCACATCTCTTGCTGGACTCAAAAACCCACGCCTTATCATTTCTCTTGCAAATTTTTTTGTAATTTTTTCTAAATCTTCAGTTTTATATTTTTTTGGATCAACCATTAGTCCTCCCTTGGCGCCTCCAAATGGAACATCAACTATAGCACATTTAAATGTCATCAAGGCTGCAAGTGCCTCTACTTCTTCTTGTGTTACATTGCTTGAAAATCTTAAGCCCCCTTTAGCTGGTAGTCTATGTGTACTATGAATTGCTCGCCAACCTTTAAAAACTTCAATTTGGTCACCAATCTTTATTGGAAACTCACATTGAATTACAGAACGACAACTTTTAATAATTGTTGCAATATCTAAATCAATATTAATTTGTTTAATGGCTGAATTCACCATCAAATTAACATTCTGAACAAATGTGGGCTTAATCATTTATAAATCATACCCCGAAAATCGTCATTATTAAATCGCAAAACATTATTAATTCTACAAATCAGACATTGCCGCCTAGTTGGTCTTCTAGAGGTCATTCAAATCCAATCAAATGCTTTGTTAAAAACAAACTGAGCATTCTGAGTAATTAGTTGTCCATGGGCAATGATAATTTTATCAAAATTCCATTGTTTTACACGCTCAACTGATTGTTTGGCAGTTTGTCGATCTAAACGCATCATCAATCTAAAATCTCTTGGAAGAGATGGTTTGTTATAAATGCCTCCGATGCGCCCCATCAATCTTTCAAACAAATTATGGTATGAATGGATGCTTTGAATAAAGTCGGTGATAATTAACGTTTTAGTTTCTTTGTGAAAAAAGAAAACTTCCTTCATAAAAAAACATCCTCTAAAAACCATTTGATCAATTTCTTCATTCCATTCCTCATTGGGTTTATCCAATAGCGTTCCGGTAAATTGAATGTCTTTTCTTTTTTTTTCTAATCCTGGTGCCACATATATTTTTGCATTGGGATAGTTATCTACATAAGAATTAACATAAAGATGATGTAGTTTATTGGGACAAACGATAATAGATACCTTGCCAAGTTCATCTAATTGTTTTTTAAGACCGGGAGTTAATTTGGTGGGAGAATGCAGAAAAAGAATGTTGTTTTTCATTCGAATAACAGTCATTCTTGTACCTAATTGCATTCCTAAAAAGCGTAAGGGTATTTCATCGATATAAATTTTATTTGCAACAAATTCTTTCATTAAAGGAAACTAACATTAAAATGCCGGAAAAAATAATAGATAATGGATAATAGATAATGGCATTTCATCTTTCTATTAGGCAACTAATGGAGATGCTTTTTTTAAAAAATATCTCATACCCAAATCATACCCCACAAATCGTGATTGGGGGACTCTGAATAATCAAAGCCGAAAAGGTCTAATCACATAGGGGATTTTGAACAACCCACATCTATCAAACGTAATGACCATATACAATAAAAAATTTCTTTATCCACTAACCTCTCTCTTTTTGCAATTTTCTTATTGCAGCAACAGATGGTCTTGCCTTCATTAATTCTAAAAACTTTGAAATATTTTGATTTTTTTCTACGAGATTGTTTAGATCTTTATGCCATCCAGTCAGCATAAAAAGGTAAAAATCTACCGCTGTTAATTCTTGTTCACAAATAAAAGGATTAAGATTCTTTTCGATAAAGTGATACATAGTTTTTAAATCTTTTGAGGCATTATCAGAAAGCTCTTTTTCATTATTTGCAGAAACATACTGGTCACCATGATATAGCCGGTGATATGTTGTATAGACTGATGTAGCTAAGAACGACATGAATTGATGGTATTTAATACGAAGTGGGTCATTTTTTTTAGGCATTAATCCATCAAAGGTCTCTGTGAGATGATAAACAATTGCCAAGCTCTCTATTAGAAAGGAACCGTCTGGCAGTTCAATCATTGGGACACGTCCCAATGGATTATCTTTTAATATTTTACGATCTTGCTTTGCCCGGTTTTCGTCGACATGAATGAATTCGTATTCGACATTAAATTCTCTGAAGAGATATTCCACTACATCAGAGCCAGTGTCAGATCGTCCATACAATTTATAGTTATTCATTTTTGTTTATATATCTAGTGTTTAAAGTGGTGGCTCGAGGTGGAATTGAACCACCGACACAAGGATTTTCAGTCCTTTGCTCTACCAACTGAGCTATCGAGCCCGAATTCGCATTTAATTACAAACAACTATAAATTACAATGAATCTTTTAAATTTACACCTACAGACAATAATAAATTCTTGGTTTCATAAAGAGGTAACCCAACAACATTCGTATAGGAGCCATTAATAGATTTAATAAATGAAGATGCATAACCTTGAATACGATATGATCCCGCCACTCCTTGCCACTCATCAGTTTTTAAATAATTTTCAATATCAACCTTGGTAAGTCTTTTAAAATTTAATACTGTAGTGACAGTTTTTGAAATCAATTTGTTTTTGGAATCTTTCACACATATAGTGGTAGCCACTTTGTGTCGGCGGCCAGAAAGAATTTTTAAATGATTGCACGCAGATTCTAATTCTGAAGTCTTATCTATTATTCTTCTACCGCAAAATGCAATTGTATCTGCCGTTAATAGTATATCATTTGGAAATTGATCCTTAAGTATATTTGCTTTTTCAATTGTTATTCTTTTACAATAATCTAAAGGACGCTCATTCTTGTAAATATCTTCATTAATATGAGGTGAAACTACTTTAAAAGGTTTAATTCCAATTGACTCTAGTAACTCAAGTCTTCTTGGTGACGAACTTCCTAAAATAAAATTCAATTTGAATTCTCTAAAATTATTTATAACGGAAAATGATACGACCTTTGGCAAGATCGTATGGGGTTACTTGGACAAGAACTTCATCTCCAGCAAGAACACGTATCCTATTTTTCCTCATTCTGCCTGCAGTATGGGCTAATACTTCGTGACCATTCTCAAGGAAAACTTTAAACATAGCATTTGGCAAAAGGTCAGTTACTTTTCCTTTAAATTCTAATATCTCTTCTTTTGCCATATTTATTTTTTTGTGAGCCTATACTCTATTGATCTAGCGTGACCGTCAAGTCCTTCATTCATTGCTATTTCACGTGCTGCATTGCCAATTTCTTTTAAACTTTCGCTTGAACATTCAATAACAGAAGTTTTCTTTATAAAGTCATAAACCGAAAGTCCTGAGGAAAATCTTGCACTGCGTGATGTAGGAAGAACATGGCTTGGTCCTGCAATATAATCACCGATTGCTTCAGGCGTATTGTTTCCAATGAATATTGCCCCAGCGTTTTTTATTTGATCAATGTAACTGCTTGCATCTTGAACTGATAATTCTAAATGCTCAGGTGCAAGTTGGTTGGCAAGCTTAATAGATTCTTCAATACTGGTTGTTACAATAATAGCTCCATTATTAATCCAACTTGTTGACGCAATCTCTTTACGAGGCAAAGACAGTAATTGTTTTTCAACTCTTTTTAAAACTTCATCTGCTAAAGGTTGGTCATTCGTGATTAAAACGCTTTGAGCATTAATGTCATGTTCAGCTTGTGCAATTAAATCTGATGCAATAATTTCAGGATCATTGACATTATCTGCAATGACAACAATTTCAGATGGTCCAGCAATCATATCAATGCCAACATCACCATAAACTTGTTTCTTAGCTTCTAAAACATACAAATTTCCAGGACCTACTATTTTATCTACTGGTTCTATAGTCTTTGTACCATAGGCCAATGCACCAATAGCTTGTGCTCCTCCTAATCGATAAATCTTGCTTACACCAACAGACTTAGCTGCATACAAAACTGATGAATTTAATTCACCCTCGAGCGCAGGAGTTACCATCGTTATGTTTTTAACACCGGCAATCTTAGCAGGAATTGCATTCATAAGTACTGTGCTCGGATAACTTGCAGTCCCACCAGGAACATAAATCCCAACTGAGTTCAATGGATTGCAAATATATCCCAATCGAGTGCCTGTATTGTCAATGTATGACAAATCCTCGGGTATTTGTTTCTTGTGGTATTCCGTAATGCGAGTATGTGCTAAATCAATTGCCTCACACAACTCCTGAGACATATCTTGAATGAGATTGTTGGTTTCATCCTCAGAAACAATAATATCCTCTATGGATAAACTGTTTTTATCAAATTGGTTTGTGTATTTAATAACCGATTCATCTCCATGAGTTTTTACGTCTTGAAGTATATTTTTTACTGTTTCTTGCAAATCTCCACTGACATTTCTATCATTATTGAGAAGTTCACCAAATTGTTCTAAAAATTTATTATCTGTTGTATTAATGATTGTCGGCATTTTATTCTACATTTTTGACTGACCATGGTTTCCCTTGGTCTTCAAGCTTACATTTAATTATTTCAGTTTCGAGCTTTATAGTTGCATCATTCTTGAAAAGCAATTCAATTTCCATATTTTTAGATTTATTGGGATAGAAATTAAATGTAACAAGCTCGATTGTTTTTTTCTTATCGCTTTGGTCAATATTTTTTGAATATGCTGATAAAACATCCTCAAATAACAATACTGCTTTTGTTCTTAGATTGACCTTATTAACAATCTTTTCCTCCCACATAAATCTTGTAATCATCACAATAAATGACCGTATTGATGGAAGATACTTGACATCTTTAACTTCAATCAAACCGTCTTGTAAAATTGTTGCAAAGATTTTTAACTCATCGGTGTCAATTGCACTGAACTTCATGAATAATTATTGAACTCTTTTAATATCTGCACCACAAGTTTGAAGTTTTCTCTCAATCCTTTCATAACCTCGATCCAAGTGATAGATACGATTTAACTGTGTCTCACCCTTGGCTACAAGACCCGCAAGAACAAGGCTCACTGAAGCACGTAAATCAGTTGCCATGACTTGGGCTCCAAAGAAATTCTCACATGGATGGATAATGGCTTTTGCTCCTGATATTTCTATGTTTGCTCCCATACGGTTTAATTCTGGTACATGCATAAACCTATTTTCAAATATATTCTCTCTAATTACGGATTTTTTTTTACCTAACGACATCAATACCATGATCTGCGCTTGGAGATCAGTTGGAAATCCAGGATATTCACATGTGTCAATTTCTAATCCTTCTTCTATGAACGATTTTTTTGTAGAAATTTCATTGTCTACTACAGAAAGATCAAGATTCAATTTGTGCAAAATATCTAAGACGTTTTTAACATGTTTTACATTTATTCCTTTGATTAATAAATTTTCAGCATTCATTAGCCCAGCTATGGTGTACGTAAGAGTTTCAATACGATCGGGAATAATAACATGTGATGCTCCATGCAATTGATCAACGCCTTGGATCATAATAGTTCTCTCACCATTCATTTCTATTGTGGCACCCATTAATTTAAGACAATCGATTAAATCAATAACTTCTGGTTCAATGGCAATATTTTTAATTTCACTCTCTCCTTGAGCAAGAGTTGCGGCCATAATTATACTCTCACTGGCTCCAACAGAAATTTTTGGCAGTTCAATTCTGCAGCCAACAAGTCCTTTTGAGGCCTTACATTTAATATAACCTTGATCAAGGGTAAACTCTGCACCAAGATTTTGCAGTGCATTAATATGTATATCAACAGGGCGCGCACCAATTGCACATCCCCCAGGCAATGAGACTGTGGCCTCTCTTTTTCGAGCTAGTAGAGGTCCTAAAACTAAAATACTCGCACGCATTTTTCGAACCAAATCGTATTCAGCAATTGATTTACTGCTGTCAAAGTATTGCAGCGTAATCTTATTATCCGAAATATCTTCTTCATTGACCTTCACTCCAAGTGAAGACAGCACTTTAGACATTGTAAGAATATCATTAAGATTGGGAACGTTGGATAATTGTAGTTCATCATCTGTTAAAATACATGATGCCATTATCGGCAGAGCTGCGTTTTTAGAGCCACTGATATGAATAGAACCGTTAAGAGACAAACCTCCGTTTATAATGATTTTCTCCATAGAAAAATTAAAGTTTGGGAAGTGTTACACCTTTTTGTTTCATATATTTTCCACTTCTATCTTTATATGACACTTCCGGGGGATCATCTCCTTTAAAGAATAAGAATTGGCAAGCCCCTTCATTGGCATAAACTTTCGCAGGTAAAGGAGTGGTGTTTGAAAATTCTAATGTGACATGACCCTCCCACTCTGGCTCAAGAGGAGTAACATTTACAATAATCCCACAACGAGCATACGTTGACTTACCTAAACAAATAACAAGAATGTCTCTTGGAATTTTAAAATATTCAACAGTCCTAGCTAATGCAAACGAGTTTGGAGGAATAATGCATTCGAATCCTGGACGATCAACAAATCCTTTCTCACTAAAATTTTTTGGGTCTACAATTACAGAATCCACATTTGTAAAAATTTTGAATTCTTCTGAAGCTCTTGCATCATAACCGTATGAAGATAATCCATAAGAAATATTGCCATCCTTTTTTTGTTCATCAATGAAGGGTTCAATCATCCCTTCTTCAAGGGACATTTTTTTTATCCATTTATCTGACATAATTGTCATAAATCTTTAACCTTCGGTATTTTTTCTTTGAAATATTTTTCTTTTCTTTAAGTTTGACCTGAGAGCTTGGGACAATTTTTGATTACGATCTTTTTCTCTTTTTAAATTATTATTTTTCTCTGCCTGCAAGGAATTGTTTGATTTCGTCATTATTTAATCCGGCTTTTTTTAATTCTTTAATCAGTTTTTCTTCTTCTTTTTTCTCTGAATTTTCAGAAAACTTAGATTCTCTCTTTTGCTGTTTAGCCATCGCCCGCTCGCCACGCTTTGACTTATAATCGTGATGAATACCCATTACAAACTCCATAAAATATTTGTTACTTTACACAATTTTTATCGGATTCTCTAGGGAAAACAAGAAGCTAAAAACTTATGCTTTATGCGTTAAATCTTTCTTCTTAACCAATCATGAAATTTTTTGACTTCGTATTCCTCTGGCATCAAAACACCAGATTTAGCAATAGGATTACGTACTCCTTTTTGATTCAGTTCACAGGCATCACTGTCTTGTTCCATCACCATAATTGCAAAGTCAATGACGTTTTTTTTGTTATACTTCGGATCGGCATTGGTTGAGGCATCAAATAACCATTCAGAAGTCACCTCAGTAGTTTGATTGGATAAAGGAAGGATTCTAACCATTCTGATATGATCTGTAAGTATTGCCAAAAACATGGAAGGCCACGTCGTCATATAAATATAACCAGGAAAATCTTTTTTATCCTCTAAATACTTCGTTTTATGTCCTTGAGCGCTACCATCCATAGACCAGGTCTCTGCTCCTTTTTTCAGACCTCCCTGAAATTTTGGATGTGATTCATTAATAAATTTTTTCCATTGAGGATCATCCTTAATATCAACCATTCTTCTCCCATATAAAGGAACCAAATCAGAAAGTTCAGGGTGAAGATTTGGACAATGCAAGCATTCACTATAGTTTTCCCAAAATATCTTCCAATTGCAATTAATGGTTTTTCTCCAAACATGGCCCACTTTATAATTTTCTACTTTTAATTTTGCAAATGCAGAACTGTAATCTACAAAAACTTTTTTTAAGTCCCACTTTGCTTTATTGTTAAAATTGAGAAAAATTAAACCATGCCAAACTTTTATTTTGACTTTAACAAGACCATGATCTGGCTTCTTAAAATTTTCAGGATCAATAATAGAAGTGGTTTTAACAAGTGTTCCGTCCGAGGCATTATACGACCACTGATGATATGGGCAGACAAGTAAGTTTGACTTGAGTTTGCCTTGCTGCTCCTTACAAATTATTGAACCTCTGTGTCTGCATGTATTTATATAAGCTGCAAGAGAATTATTCTTATCACGCAAAACAATAACGTTAAAATTATCAATATTCACTGTTATGAAACTTAAAGGATGTTTTAGACCGTTTTCATGGCATGCATAAAACCACTCTTTGCTCCAAACTTTTGAGATTTCTTTAGTGTGATGTTTTTCATCATAATACCAATGTAACGGTAATGATTTAACGGATTTTTTCAAAATATGGCTCTTAGACATTCTATATAAAAGCTTATATCCTAAAAATTAAGGGACAACAAAAAAGAAGTCGGTGTATTAAATTAATGCGTAAATTGTACTGGATCGGAGGAGGAGTTCTTGCTGTTATTATTATTGCAGTTATTGGCTATGTATATTTTCAAAAACGGTTGGAAACCCCACTTATTACTGAGGAAAGATTAGAAGAACTCAGGACAGAAGTAATCACTCAAAACGAAGGGGTATTTTTAAAACCGTTGTTTCAACCTGCAGAGTACCCAGAAAAAAATCCTCTCAAGAATGTATACTTTGGAGAACTACACGCTCATACAAATCTATCTTTTGATGCATATATATTTGGCAATCGTTTTACCTTGGATCAAGCATACCATTTCGCAAAAGGTTCTAGTATTGAAAATTCAACAGGAGAAATCATGCGTCTTGCAAGGCCTTTAGACTTTACTGCAGTGACAGATCATGCTGAAACTTTTGGATTACATGAAGGGTGTGCAGATGCTTCAAGATCACAAGCAACTCAAGATTTTTGTAATCGATTTGAGCACCCCAATATAAATTTCTTTCTTGAACTAAGAGAAATAGGTGAACAACGTCCGATGATAAACCCAGCTGAAGAAAATGAAGGCAAAGAAAGAACACGTCTTTTTGCAGCAATGACTTGGAAAGAAATTGTTAGAATTGCGGATGAACATAATGAACCAGGCATATTTACAACATTTGCAGCTTATGAATACTCGCCTGTTATTCCAGACTCAGGAAAACATCATCGTAATGTGATATTTCGAAATAATAATGTTCCCAAACATGCATTCTCAGCTTTTGATGCAATGACAGAATTGGATCTTTGGAGAATGTTAAATAAAGACTGCAAGGATCCTTGTGAATTTTTAACTATCCCTCACAATCCTAACCGTACTTGGGGGCTTGCATTTGCAAGTCACACCATCGATGGCGATATTTATACAATTGATGATTGGAAACAAAGAAACAAATTCGAACCGTTAGTTGAAATATATCAGATAAAAGGAAATTCTGAGTGCAGCATTGGATTTGGCACAACTGATGAGGAATGTAACTTTGAGCAATTTTTCCCTCGTTGCAAAGAAGATCAGGAGACTAAATGTATTAAACCCACATCAATGGTGCGAGATGGATTGAAGAAAGGCATTAAATTGGAAGATGAAATGGGATTTAACCCACTAGATTTTGGACTAATTGGAAGTACAGATACTCATAATTCCAACCCAGGAGATACTGAGGAATGGGATTATAGAGGGAGTATAGGAACTTTTTCTGGAACAGCAAAATCCAGACTAAGCACTGGAAGATCATCAACACTAATTAATAATCCTGG